>Ga0116184_10002555_pt1 | contig 15776 bp, 11 predicted proteins | sample AD_JPNNA5_MetaG_FD_89886 | JGI IMG/M metagenome (GOLD analysis project Ga0116184, IMG submission 89886) | Active sludge microbial communities of municipal wastewater-treating anaerobic digesters from Japan - AD_JPNNA5_MetaG | ecosystem: Engineered > Bioreactor > Anaerobic > Digestate | place... | reverse complement strand
GGTTCGTCACGGAGTTCGGGCGGGATGAGGCCCGGAGCCCGGGGCTGACCATGGCCCAGTGGGCGCTGCTGGCCGGGCTGTTGGGCGCCGCGGGCCTGCTAAGCGTGGCGCCGGCCCCGTGGGCACGCCTGGCCGTGTGGCTGGATGCTCGGTCAACCCGGAGGGCAGCGCCGGTCGAGCCGCGAGGCCCTCGACTGCTCGTGCGAGCCGGGGCGTCTGCCGTCGATGCCGCGCTCGTGGCGATCTGGGCGGTGGCGGCGGGCCCGCTGCTGGCTTGCGTCGTCGCCGGCATCGTGTTCGGTCTCGCGCCTCTCGCCATGGGCGCCACGCCCGGCATGCGAGTGTTCGGGCTGCGGGTCGTGGCCGAGTTCGGGGCCAGACCCCGTGGGCGGGCGCTGCTGCGCGGCGCGCTCCTGCCGCTCTCCGTGCTCTCGCTGTTCGGCTGCCTCCGGCCGCTGTTTGATCCACAGCGGCGGGCCCTGCACGATGTGCTCAGTGGGACGCGGGTGGTGCCGGCCGCAGGGGCCAGCCGGTCGCGCTCGGAAGACGCTGACTCGGCGCCAGCGGGCATGACGGAAGTCGTGAGAGGGTGAGCATCGGTGACGCGGGGGCCTTGCTCGAGGTGTCGAGGGAGGGGACATGCGTGCGTCGCCCTCGGGCTGGCGTGGCTCGCGCTGGCATCGCTGGCGGCCACGGCCCACTCGGCCCCCACGGTCTACGTGCTGCCGCTGCGGGCCGACGTGGACAGCGAGGCGGGCTCGGAGTGGCTCGGGTACCTGCTGAGCGATGTGGCCAACCGCGCGCTGGGTGGGGTGGCCCGGGTGCCCACCAGTGACGACGTGGAGCGCGCCACCCGCTCGCAGCGGCAGGCGTTGGGCCTGATCGACACCGCCAACGAAGCCGCTTTAGCCGGCGCGGAAATGGCCTGTCAGTTCGTCGCCTACGGATCGTTGCGCGTGCTGGGCGAGGACGCCGTCGTTGATGTGGAGGTACTCCATGTGGCCTCCGGCGCGCCCGTGGTGCAGCAGAGCATTCGAGGCGCGACCCGCGATCTGGAGGACCTGGTGTCGCGGGTGCTGGAGCGGGTGACCGTCGGGGCCGGGCTCGAGCCGGTGGGGCTTCCGGCGCTCAAGACCGCCCTGCCGGCCACCGAGTCGCCCCAGGCCGTTCGTCACCTGTTCGCGGCCGACCATCTGTGGGACCGCGCGGTGGGGGCAGAGGCAGCCGGGCTCCAGGACCTGGCGCACGAGTCGCTGACCGAGTGCATCGCCACGCTGGGCCGAGCCATCGAGGCCGACCCGGCCTTCGGCTGGGCCTACGAGCGCCTGGGCCGTGCGACACGGCATGTGCTGGCGCTCGACCCGAAGAACGGTCCGGCCTACGGCAATCTCGCTCTCGTGTGCCGGTACACGGGCGACTACGTGGGCGCCGTGGCCGCGCTGCGGGAGGCCGTCCGCCTCGTGCCCAACGACTACCATCTCCAGCTCAGCCTCGGCAATGCGCTGGTCGATGTGGCGCTCGCTTCCGATGCGGCGTCGCGGCTCGCGCCGTTGACCGAGGCCCAGTCCGTCTTCCGCGCCGCACTCGAGGTGGCGCCGGACGATCCGGCCTGCCACATCAACCTGGCGGCGACGCTGTACTACCTCGGGAATCTCGACGAGGCGGGGGACGAGTACGCCCGGGCGGCGGCGCTGGAGCCGTCGAACGCCGCCGCGTTCCTGGGCGTGGGCCTCAGCCGGGCTCGCATGGGCCGTGTGGCCGAGGCCCAAACCGCCTTCCGCCAAGCCATGGCACTGGACCCCCAGGGCCCCATCGGCCGCCGCGCCCAGCGCGAGCTGGGTGGGGAGTGATCGGGCTTCAGCGCCCGCCGGCACGGGACGTGGTCGCTCGTGCCCTACCGCTGCGGAGCTGGCGCTCCGCGCTCCGCACCCCCCCGGAAGTTGGGGCCCCAGATCCCCATTGGCGGTAACACAGGGCCCTTGGCCGGGCGGCTGGGTCTCGCGAAGGTCGCGCGGAACGCCCGCCTGGTCTTGCGGAGGGGCCGCACAGGGGTGCGCCCAGAGGGCGCGGGGCCCCTGACCGGCCCGAGGTTGAGGCCTCCAGATCGGGCGCGTTGGGGGCCCGCCACGCTGGGAGACGCGTGGTTCCCCCCATGGCGCCCCTCCGCAACCAGGCTGATGGGCCACTGGAGCCCTAAGTTACCGCCAATGCGCAAAAAGGGGCCCGCACTGAGACAAGGGTGCCATCCGGCCTGCACTCGAGAGCGACATGACCCTCTCTGGTGAGACCCTGTCCGGTCTGCCAGAGGGGCCAGCCTGTTATAATGACGATCGGCGGGCCCATAGCTCAGCGGTGAGAGCGGCCGGCTCATAACCGGTTGGTCCCTGGTTCGAATCCAGGTGGGCCCACCTGCCCCGGTGGCACGCTAGAGCGGCGGGATGCCGGTGAGCTCGCGGAGGCGCTGATACCGTTCCTGAAGTCCCGCGCGGTCAGCTCTGAGCAAGCCCTGCACGCCGAACCCCTCGACACAGAACGAAGCCACGGCCGTGCCCACCACCATGGCGCGGCGCAGGCTCTCGGGCGAGAGGGTGCTCGCGCCGGCCAGGCTCCCGATGAGGCCCCCCGCGAAGCTATCGCCAGCTCCCGTCGGATCGACCACATCGGTCACCGGGTACGCGGGGCAAAGGAACAGGCCGTCCGGCCCATACAGGTTCGCGCCGTGCTCGCCCTTCTTCACGACGGCGAACCGCGGCCCCAGGTCCAGGAGCGCACGCCCCGCCTCGTGGATCGATCGGTGGCCCGTGAGCATCCGGGCCTCCTCATCGTTGACCACCAGCACATCCACGCGCTCCATGACCCGCCGGAGCTCGGTGAGCGCGCCCGTGATCCAGAAGTTCATGGTGTCGAGCAGTGTCACTTCAGGCCGGTCCATCTGGTCGAGCACCGAGAACTGAAGGCCAGGCTGGATGTTGGCCAGGAACAGATGGCTCTCCGTCCGCAGCGCCTCGGGGATATGGGGTCGGAAATCCGCGAAGACGTTGAGCTGTGTATCGAGTGTATCGCGGCCAACCATGTCGTCGTGGTAGCGGCCCACCCAGCGGAAAGTCCGACCCTCCGCGCGCTCGATGCCCCCGATGTCCACCCCGCGCGCCTGGAGCATGGACAGGTGCTCGTCGGGGAAGTCACCGCCGACAACGCCGACCACCGAGACCGGCCGGGTCAGCAGCGCCGCGGCCAACGAAGCGTAGGTGGCGGCACCGCCCACCGCTTCGTCAACCCGTCCCGCTGGCGTCTCCACCGTGTCGAGCGCAACCGAACCCACGATCACGATGCCCAAAGCCCAGCCCCCTCGTCGTCGGCCCCCAATGAACGGGGCCGGACGGGATCATACCCCATCCGGCCCTCGGCATCCACGCGGCGCGGCGTGCCGTCGACAGCTAGAAACTGCGCTTCATCTCGACGAACACGCGAGTGTCCTCATCCGGCAACCCGTCCACGAGCGACGGGAAGGGCGAGAACTTCTTGGCCAGATTGAGCTCCAGCGACGTGTCGGTCGACACGATGCGGGAATACTTCAGCCGGTAGCCCTGGCCCTGCACGATGGGCGAGCCCTCCTGGTTGGCCCAGTTGTTGTAATAGGCTAGCGACAGCAGGCCGATCCGGTCGGTCTTGTACTGGAAGTCCAGCGAGAGCGCGTTCGTCAAAGACTCGCTGCTTCCGTCCTCGATGAACCGGTTCCGGATGGCAACGGTGCCCTTGTCGTCGATCTTGGCGGACAGGGCCAAGTCCGTTGCCGTGTTGCCCGCGAAGGACTCCACCTTGCCCTGCATGACCGTGGGGTTGTCGACTCGGTCCACCGACAGCGACACTGAACCTATCGGTACGTTGAAGCCAAACGTCTTCTGCTCGCCGGCCGTGGCGACCTTCGAGTCGTTGAAGGCCAGCTCGGGGTTCTCCCGCAGCGTTCCCCTGAGTGTCACGGGGCCTATCGGCACCGTGGCCCGAGCCTCGCGAGTCATCAGCCCGTGTGAGGTGTCCGTGTCCGCGCGGTTGATAATGGTCACCCCGCCGCGGACGCCTTCGGGCTGGTCCTCGCGATAGCTCAGGTTCAGCGAGCTCTCCGGCCTGCGGATGCCCGAGTAGGTCTCGAGCGCCGCCGCAGCCGCCGAAACCGTCACCGGCCCCAGCTTGTGCGTCGCGTTCACGCTGGTCCGCCGCAGCGTCTCGGAACCGAGCTCGATCACCTGCGACTGCCCCACGCCCACCTGCGTCCGGGTCCCGATGGGCCGGCTGATCTGCACCGAGCGCTCCATGCGGTCCGTCGGCGCCGTCGGGTTCTCGATCGTGTCGTGCACCACCGTGCCCGTTACCGTACACCCAGCCACCGTGGTGTTCGCGGACACGACTCGCTTCTGCGTGGCGGTACCGGCCGTGTCGGTCACCCGGTCCTGAGCAAAGCTCCCCGCGATGGTGTGGCCCAGCAGCTTCGTATCCACGCCGAACGAAGTCTTCTCGGTCGTGTTCCCGTTGACCGTCACCACACGCTGCCACAGCGCGTTGGTGAACCCAACGCGGTCCGAGAACAGCCACATGCGCTGACCGGGAAGCGTGTTGAGCGTCCAGACATCCTGGGTCACGCCATCCAGCGCCGGGTCGGTGTTGCCCGATGCCTGCGAGCGAACCAAGCTCCCCTGGATAATGGCGTGGTCATTGAGCTTGAGGTGGTTCAGCGAATAGGTGCTGACCGAAGAGGTCAGCGCGTCGGATGTGTCGGCATCGGTAGTCACGCGGCTGAACCCCAGGTTGAGCCGAGGCGTCACCTGGACCTGGTCCACCTTGATGGTGGTCACCCGCGACTCCGTCCCCAGTTCACCCGTCAGGTTGTTGGCCGTGTGGGACCGCACCTGCTGGAATGACATTGTCGACTGGGCCCCATTGACCTTGATCCCCTGGCTGGCGTCCAGCACGGTGGTGACCGCACTGGTGTCCGACTGCCGAGTTGAGGCCGCGTCCTTGGGATCCGGCTTCCGCTCGATTCGGGTCTCGGTCCGGGAGAAGCCCAGATGCGTGAGTCCCTTATCATACTGGGCGCGCTGTGTGCTTAGCGTCGCCAGGTCTCCCGTGGCCGAGAGCTCCTCCGACTTGGTCCGCACGTTCACCAGCAGCCCGGTCACCGGATTGGCCTCGACCATCCAGTCCTGCCACTTCGTCCCGGCGAACTGACCGCCCGTGGTGCGGTTAATGTTGCCATCAAAGAGGTCCTGCTTGTCCGCGAAGCCCAGTGTGCGGAACTCGTTGACGATGGCGGCATCGCCGCTGGCGCTCGACGGCGCCCAGCCCTGGTCGATGTTCGCCGAGCGGAAGTAGCCACGCACGGCGCTCTCGGCCCCGCCGAAACTCAAGCCCAACCAGCGAGCGTATGGCCCCATGGACCCGCCAAGCGAGCGCTCCGCAGCCCTGAGCGACGATGCGGTCAGCACCTCGGGAGCCTGGCCCACGAGGCCATAGGAGACCTGGGTCTTGCCCAGGGTGACGCCGGTCACCGACGCACCATAGACCTGCTCCTCAGGCGCGCGGCCGGTCCGGCGGTCCAACAGGCTCATCGACTCGACCGGAGCCGTCTTCGAGTAGGTCGATAGCTTCGGGAGCCCTTCCGTGATGGCGGAGTCCGAGAGCGTGCTTGCGACGAAGCGCTGAGTCAGCGACGGGCCGAACGCCGACAGGCCCGAGCTGCTGGAGAGTGTGGTCGAGTTCATCCACCCGCTCTCACTCAAGGCAACGGGGCTGCGCAGCACACGATAGGCCTCGTCGGTCAGGGCAATGTTCGCCATGCCCGTGGAAGCTCTGCCCACGTTCAGGCCAGGAGTACGGGGCCGTTCGAGGACAAGGTCACTGTCGACGCGCAACTCCAGAGCGCCCACCGCCTGGGCACCCAGCAGCAGAAGCGTCGCCACCAGCACAAGCGACCCGGCTCGATGTATCACACTTCGTAGAACCATATCTAACCCATCCCAACGGCGAGCCAGGCGTTCCGGTTCAAGTGCGGGACCTCGAGACCGGCCCAGACGCCAGTCCATCCACCCGGGATTCCGTTGGCAGCTCCAGGGCAGTGGGCTCCTCATTGGTAGAGCAGCCCCGCCGTCATGGCCATCGCGGGGAGCGGTTGGGGCCCGCCCGCGAAACTGTCGTAGTGGTCGAGGTTGGCCACCACCTCGGCCACAGCCTCCATCGGTTCGCGCCGTGGGGCGCCGCCGTCTGCCAGCCCGGTAATGTCGGGCCGCAGCGTGTCCGGCTCATACCCATAAAGCTCAGGCATCCGCGCCAAAGAAGTATAACGCAGGACCGGGCTCTTCTCGTGCCGATCGAGCTTCAGTACCACCACATCATCAGCGACAGTCTCGACCGAGCCCCGAGCCTGGATCGGTGCCGAGGCGGTAGCCGTAGCCACAGTCACCAGGCGTGACCCCACCGAGCGGGCCCGGTCCAGAAGGACACGAGCAGCGCGCTCGGTGCGGGGCCTCGGACTCGGGGCGCCGACCGCCGCCACACGGGCTGGCGCCGCCGGCTGTGGGGCCACCGGACTCGACACGGTGTCGCTCACCACAGCCGGCATCTCCACGTCAGGCGAGGCGCTCCCCTCGAATGACGCAGGGCCAACCGTCGGGCTCAGCGCCGTCGGCGACGGCTGCTGCACCCGGGGGAGTGCGATGATGAGAGCCAGGGCCGCCGCGGCGGCGAGCGGCAGTGCCGCATGGGCGGGCCGCGCGGCCGCGGGCAGCCGACGCAGCCACGCCGCCACGCGGCGGCCCAGCGAGCGAGAGGGCATCGGGATCAGGGCGTGGATCCGGCGATCCAAAGCACGAGGCGGCTCGGCCCACGGCAGGGCGCGGATGCTGGCGTTCAGGGACCTCATGCGCTCCAACGCACCCCGGCAACTCACACAACCATCCAGGTGCACCTGGAGCGTCGCGGCATCCGCGTGGTCGAGCTCGCCATCAATGGCAGCCGACAGCAACGGAGCCATGAGGTAGCAGTCGTCGGCCAGGCCCGCCGGCTGGTCGATCACCAAGGCCAACACGTCATGGTGAAGTCCCTCGGGAATCGCCTCGCCCGCAGTCCCCGGCTGCAGCGCCAGCAGCTCATCCAGGAGGGTCTCACAGGCGTCGCAGGTGGCGAGGTGCCGCTCGAGATGCGACGTCCACGCGGCATCGAGCGTGCCCGCCAGATGCTGCCGAACGAGGTCTCGCGCCTCACGACACGTCATCGGCCCCTCGCCTCCCTCCCACGTCTCTGCTGCACCCTCACCGGCTCACGCGCCCTCACGGGGCAGAGCCCGTCTCCGGCACCGGTTCCGTGGCCCGCCCTACCCGGGTGCCCGCATGGACTTGGACCCGTCAGGGCAGCGCATGTTGCACCCAATCCGCGGATTCTTTTGTCACCGCACGGCACCTGCCTAGCATGGGAGTTGTGTCCGATGTTGCGGCGGGACCCGGGCTTCGAACACTCCGGCGGCCAGCCATGTCCGCACGGCCCCATAGGGCGGCAGAGTGAGCTGGCGGCCAGCTTCGATGGCGTCTGCAAGGACGGCCGGAAATGACGTGAAGGGCTCGAGAGCCACCGTGTAAGCGCGGCCGTAGAACGGAGAACCCGACGGCGCGTTGCAGGCGATCCAGTACCAGATGTGGCGGAACACGCTGGGATCAAAGGTCATGGCGAACCCCAGACCCAGATCTGTATTGGTAACTGCATACCATCCCTCTGCTAGGTCCGTCAGGTAGAACATATCCGACACCGTCGCATGGCGATCGGGGACCTTGCTGATGTCCACCGGCTGACCGCGACGGTCGGGTACGCGTGGGTAGGCGGCGCTGAGGGGGGCCGCAAACCGGCTCTGGGGGTCATCGGCATCGTGCAGCACCGCAGTCTTCGCACCGGTCGTGATAATGCAGGAGCCCGATAGGAAAGGTGCGCCGAATGCAGGATGATGACCCCACATGCAATCCATCGCTTCATTGCACTCGTTGACCAGTTCCTCTTCAATCCGCAAAACGGGGCTCGCCGCCTCAAGATGCAGCGTCTTGCTGAGGAAAAAGGGAGTGCGCGGTGTTCGGACACAGAACCGCGCGGCAACGTGCGACGGCGAATCCTCGATGACCGAGCACTCCCACGGGAGACCGAAAACCTCGCCGTGCAGCCCCAGGTCCGCTCCGCGGTAATGGCAGCTCCGGCCGCCGTTGGGGAAGCACTCCTGCCAGCCACCCTCGTAAAAGTCGGAGAAGCTGCCGTGAGCCGCCTCCCGACTCGCAATGAACGGGGCGGAGGGCTGCACTCCGCGGGGCGACTGCCACAGCAGGTCGATACCCACTGGTTTGTACTGGAACTCGAAGATGTCGGTCCCTTGGTCAACCAGGACACTCACGCGCAGCAGCTCGTTCTCGAGCACGCAGACGCGCAGACCTCGGTATGTGAACTCGTCACTGATGCGGCAACCAAATGAACGGTATGGGCGGATTCCCACTCAGGTCACCTCTCCTGGCGGCACGGCGTCGTCCGGGTAACCGGTCGCGTCCAGCCCCCACAGAACGGCCTGGCGCAGGCGTTGGTTGGTCTCACTGATGCGCTCGGCGAACTCCTCCGCCAAAGCGAGGAGCAGCCGGCAGGCGGTCTCCGGAGCGGTCTCGATCACCTCGAAGAGCCGCTCGCCGGGCACGTGGATGAGCGTGGAATCACAGTGGGCCTGTGCCGTCGCCGTGCGGGGAGAACCCGTGATCCAGCCCAGCTCGCCCAGGAACTCGCGGGGACCGAAGCGGGCGATCACGTTCTCGACCCGGCCACGCAGGCGCTGGCTCACGATCACCTCTCCCGACCGGACGATGTAGAGCTCCCGGCCCGGCTGGCCCTCGCGGAAAATGATCTGACCCCGGCCGTAGGTCCGCTCCGAAGCCCAGCCGGCGAGCGCTTCGAGATCGGCCAGGCGTGCGTGCCGCAGGAGCGGAACCGTCCGAAGGAACGCGATCTGCCCGCCGAGGCCACTCTCGGATCCCATGCGGCATTCTCCTGCTCTATGGGCCTGAGACGCGGGCCAGGCACCCCCACACGGCACATCCCACCATGGCGCTGAGGCAGCCCAGGGTAGCCGCGGCGAACACCAGCAGCCTTCGTTCGTGGGGTGAGAACCCCTTCTGCCTAACGCGACGAGACAGGGCGCGCGCCACAAGCCGCAGCGCGTCCTGTCGCAGGCTGGGGGAGCCCCAGTGGCTGGCCAGCACGTAGTACCCGTCGGAAGCGTAGCCCAGGAAGGGACAAAGCGTTGCGGCCGCCAGTGCCAGCGACGCCGTGGCGCTGGCGTGAGCGATGGCCCGGACGGGCGACGGCGGAATGAGCCAGGCCGCCAGCGCCATGGCCGAGCCGAAAACCAGGGTCGAAAGCGGCCCGGCCAAATACACCCGCGCGCGAGCCCGGCGGCTGGCCATCCATACTTCGGTGACGTCGGCGTATGGGACGGGCAGAACGCCCCAGAGCAAGCGTACACCCAGCGCCTTCACACGACGACCGAAGCGCCGGCAAACGAAGGCATGGGCCAACTCGTGCGCCGGGAGGACGAGCCCAAGCACGACCGCGGTGGCCGCCGCCCCGACCTCCCAGTGCGTGCGGAGCGCGGTCGCGGTGGACCGCCAGGGCAGAGCGGCGTTGGCGAAGACGCCCAGGGCCACGATGACCAACGCGAACCACGGCGCCCAGGCCGAGAACAAGACGGGTGCCGCGCAGCGGTAGAGGGCCGCGATGCCCCGGTTGGCGCCCGGTATCCCCAGGGTAGCGGCCGCGCGCCGCCAGGGCGATGCCCGCAGATGCCTCTGAGGCCGGGTGACGAGCAGACCGGCGCGCTGGAGTTCGGTCACGGTCTGGCGCACCTCGGCCGGGCTCAGCGCGCCCGTACTCACGAACAATGTGGTCACGAGGTCTAGAAGACTCGCCCGGCCGTCCATGCCGCGGAACACCCCGTGGGCGGCCGCGGACAGCTGGACGATGGCGCCGGTCTCCAGGCTTCGAACAAGATATACGGGCGGCTCGCCGTCTGCCACGGCGATGCAGTTCACCTCATACTGCTCGGGCGGCACCAAGCAGGGCCGGTACCGCAGGCCACCCTCGTGCGAGGCGTAGTGGCACACCGTATACCCATCGCCGCTCTCACTGCGAATCAGCAGCTCGAGAGCCGGCGCGGTGCCCGCTGCCGGAGGCATGGTCTCCTCCGTCTCGCGCGAACGGAGCCAAGGCGGACGCCCCGGCTCCGTCTCGTCTCATGCTCAGGCGTCCCTAGTGACGGACGAGGATGCTGGGCGCATAGTAGGTCTGTCCAGCCGCCGGCCCGGTGAGGGCGATGGGGATGTTGGGCCAGTCGAGCGTCTGGGTGACGTTCTCGAGAGTCCCGTCGGCGTGGAGGATAACCGTGTCCTCCACCTTGGCACCCATAATGGTCGGGTTAAACGCGAATGCCTGGTCGCCCACGATGGGTGTCGGATCGCCGGGGAAGGTGACCCACTCGCGCTCCGCATAGCCCGTGGCGCCGCCCTGGTGGTGTTGCCGCCACTCGTCAGGGAACCCAGTTCGCGCGTACATCTCGATACCGGCCTGGAAGACTTCACCGGCCGTGACACCGGGCTTCAGGGCGCTCAGGAACGCGCCGGTCACCCGGGCACAGGCCCGGAGCCGGTGCCCCAGCTCCGCCGGGATGGGACCGAAGTGGACATAGCGCGTGACGGCGATGACGAGGCCCCACTTCCTGGCGCAGATGTTCACCTGAGCATACTTCTCGAGCTTCCTGTCCGTCGCAATGGCGTGGCGGTGCTGGAACAGCCGACCATCGACAGCAATGAGGAGCACGGTAGGCGTGATGCCACGAGCCATGAGCTTGTCGGCGATGACGCGCTGGATCTGCTTCTCGGTCATGCCCGGTCGGATCTCGCGACATGTCTCGGTGCACGCCTCCGTGCATTCGCGACCGAGCCAGCGGTACTTCTTCATCTCAGGCTCGGTGAGCGCAAAGCGCAGCGGCGCAAACTGCTTGGCGACGTCGGTCGCCCATGCAACCGGCATGTCCGAGCCGATCTCGGCGGGCTCCCAGCCTTTGCTCCGGGCAAACTCCTCCTGCGGCGAAGTGGCATCGAAGTTGTGGAACCACTCCCACGAGATCATCTCGTACCCGAGGCCCGCCAGTTCCTCGTCCCGGTTCCGGGCCTCCTCGTCGTTGGCGCACAGGGCGTACTTGGAGCCGTCCCGCGTCAACACCAGAGTGACCGGGCCCGACTCCGCGGCCATGACGATGGTGTCTTCCGACCCGCCGGTGACCCAGGAGTAGTTGCGGTACTGGGCCAGGAACACCGCCTCGAGTCTCTGTTCGCGCAGAAACGCCTGGACCCGGGCCTCCTTCGCGGCGACCTCGGTGGCTCGCTCCTGGGCTGTGATCACCGGCGGCGACAAGGCACTTCCGCCCCACTGGCCGAACGCGGCGGGCACCCCGGCAATCAGCGCCAGGAGCAGTGCGGTTGCGAGTGCTGTGGTTCTCATCTGTTAGCCTCCAAGCACAGGGTCTGGTCGTACGCGGGCTAGCCGCGCCGGGCCTCCTCAACCATGGCGTCGAACAGGGCGCGGTAGTAGTGCAGCACGCGCTCGGCGTCGCTACTGCCACCCATCTCCTGGTTGGCCCACCCGTCGAAACCCGTCTCGTGACACAGCGCGAAGAGCTCCTTCCATGGGTAGGACCGGTCATACAGGTCATGGATGTGCAGACAGCGGATCCAGTCGCGGACCAGCAACCAGTTCTCGCGGATCGAGCCCTCCACGATGTCTTGGGCGTTGCAGTTCCACGTGAGCCCCACATTCGGGTGCCCGCACGCGTCCATGATCGTCCGACAGTGGGGCACATGGGCGGTGCCGCGGCCGTGGATCTCGACCCAGACCTCGATGCCCCGTTCCTCGGCATAGCCACCGACTTCGGTCAGCGCGGCTCCGATCTGCTTCAGCGTCTGCTCGACGGGGATCCCCTGATCCTCGTGCAGGTTGTTCGGCCTGACCTTGATAGCCTGAGCGCCGACATCGCGAGCCAGGTCGGCGAAGCGCCGAGCCTCCTGCACGTGCTGCTGGACCACGGCGGCATCGGGCGAGTCGAACTCGCACGTGGTGCCCAGGCAGCAGATGACCACGGGCGACTGAGCGACACGGTCGCGGACCGCCTGCCGCTGCGCGGCGTCAAGCGACGGTTCGACGCCATGTGCATGCGTGGTGCGGAGCTCCATGCCCTCGAATCCGGTGCGTTCGCACAGGGTGATCAGTTCCTCTAGTGCCAGCTTCTCACCCATCTGGTATGTCACGAGACCGAGCTTCATGGCGCCAACGCGCCTCCCCCCGGCGTGGGAATCGGCGGCAGAGCCCCGACGGCTTGCGAGGGCACCTGCCAGCGCGCCCGCGGCGAGCGCGTCGCGCACGAACCGGCGGCGAGTGACCCGGCCGCTCACGGTGTCTCCTCCCCCATTGGGCTCAGCGCTGACAGGTACATTCTGCCCCGGGCGGCACAGGCCTTCGCCGAATGGCGTGTGGGAGCATGGTCCCCGGCCGGCGGCGCCGCTACGCCCCGTAGACCCCACGCGCGTTGTCGTGGAGGGCGCGGCGGGCAACTTCGAGGGCCTGATGCTTGGTGAAACGGCCGTCGCGCACCTGCTCGCCGAGCACCTTGCGCAGCAGGGTGCGGTTGTGGCGCGCCGAACCAACGGCCATCTCGATGCTGGTGGCGTCCTGCGAGCACATGAGCTTGTGCGAGGGCACAAAGCCAATGTACTTCCGCAGCGCCTCCTCGAGGAACGACGGGCTCAGAATCGCGAGCCAACATGTGTCGATATACACGTTGGGAAGAAAGTGGGCCAGGTAGGCGGACTCATCGAAATACGGCCACGTGTGGAGCAGCACGAAACGGACACCCGGGTAGCGATAGGCGAGCGCCTCGAGCGGAAGGGGACTCGAGCGGGGCAGGTTGGCGGTGCCGACATGAACCTGAAACGGCCAGCTCAGTTCGTGCGCCAGCCGGCAGCACTCGTGGGCGGTGAAATCCTCGAAGGCGCGTACCGCCGGCGGCGAGTCATCGGCCAGGTCGATGTCCCCATCGGCATGCGGGGCGAACTCCAGGTCACGCGAGTAGGCCTGGAGCTGCTTGATGCCCACGCAGCCGTGCTCCTGTGCGAGGGCGAAGGTCGCTTCGAGCAGCGCCCGCCAGCTGGCGGCATCGTGGGGCTCGATGCCGGTGCGCTCGATGCAGTAGCGGACGCGATCGCTGGGTCGCCGCCGCCACTCGATGAAGCCATCGACCCGCAGGAGCGCATGGGTGAACGCTCGTTCATGGGCCGCCAGGGCCGGGTCGGCCGCCTCGAGCATGTAGCTGAGCTCGACCGGGCGGATGGGTCCGGTGAGGTGCGCGCGCCCCATGGCCTCGCGGTACCAGGCGAACGGGTCGGTGTAGTGACGCCGGATGGCGGCGTCCAGCTCGCGCCAGTTGGCCGCCGAGAGTCCGTCCAGGTCGAAGCCGTACAGCTCCCGCACACCGGTGGCGATGCACATCAGTGTGCCGACCGAACGCTGCGTGGCGAGGTGGGGTCGCAGGGCCTCGAGGACGCCTTCGGGCCGCTGGTGAATGGCCTCGGGCAGGCTCTCACAGCCGAGCTCGCGCGCGGCCCGGTTGCCGTCGAACCCCCCGCAAGCCAAGAAGCCGCCGAGGTAGGGATCGAGCAGTAGGTCGAGGAGTCCCGTCTCTCCCGACGCGGCGCCCGCGACCGCATCGGCAACGAACCCCACATCCGTGTGGCCGATGGATGTCAGGCTGCCCCAGTGCTCGTGAGCGCAGAGGTTGGGCATGGTGTCGATGGCGGCCAGGCCATCCGGACCGTCGCCTGCCGAGGCAGCGGGCGAGGTGACGGCTCCGGCGCCGAGAGTTGCGGCGGCCAGGAACCCCCGTCGAGTCCAGGACACGGTGCGACCATCCCTTCCTGTGGCTCGACCCGCCCCCGCTACCGTGGCGCCGACAAGCAGTCGTCCAGCGCCGAGACGAAGCCGTCGACATCCTCGCGGTTGACCGTCAGCGGCGGGAGGATGCGCAGCACGGCCGTGCCGATCGCGTTGGCGATGTAGCCTCGGGCGAACAGCCCCTTGTTCAGATCCTGCGCCGACTCGTCGGAGACCTCTATGCCAAGCATGAGACCGCGGCCGCGGACGTCGCGGATCTGTCCATGCTTCGCGGCGAGGCCACGGAACTGCTCGAGAGCATACGCGCCGACCTGACGCGAGTTCTCGACCATGCCTTCCTCAGCGATGGCTTGCAGCGCGGCATTGGCGGCGGCGCAGGCCAGGTGGTTGCCGCCGAAGGTCGAGGCATGGTCGCCGGCCACGAGCACGTTGGCGCGGTCGTTCACCAGGGCGGCTCCGATGGGGAACCCGCCGCCCAGCGACTTGGCCAGGGTCATCACGTCGGGGATGGCGCCATCGTGCATGTACCCGTACCAGTAGCCGGTGCGGCCCAAGCCCGTCTGAACCTCGTCCAGCATGAGCAGCGCGTCGTACCGGTCGCAGAGCTTGCGAAGCTCGGTGAGGTAGCCGTCGGGCGGCACGCGCACGCCGCTCTCCCCCTGGATGGGCTCGACGAGCACGGCGCAGACGGTGTCGTCCATCGCGCGCGCAACGGCGGCGGCATCGGCGTAGTCGACGAACGTGAAGCCGGGGATCAGGGGCTCGAAGGCTGACTGGTATTTGGGCTGGCCCGTGGCCGCCAGGGCACCGGTGGTACGGCCATGGAAGGAGTTGTGGGCCGCGATGATGCGGGTCTTGCTCTCGCCGCCGTGCGTCCGGCCGTACTTGCGGGCGATCTTGATGGCCGCTTCGTTGGCCTCGGCGCCGCTGTTCGCGAAGAACGATCGCTTGAGGTCACACGTGCCGGCCAGCCGCTCGGCGAGCTCCATCTGAGGCGGGATGATGTACAGGTTCGACGTGTGCATGAGCGTCGCGGCCTGCTTCTGGATGGCCTCGACGACCTTGGGATGGCAGTGGCCAAGGCCACACACCGCAATGCCGGCCAGGAAGTCGGTGTAGCAGCGGCCCTCCACATCCCACAGCTTCATGCCCTCGCCTCTCACAAACGCGATGGGCGCGCGGCCGGGAGTGGGGATCACATAGGTCTGGAGCTGCTGGAGCAGAGAGTCCATCGTCATGGTGTGTCGCCCTTCATGTGCGTGTCGGCGTGCGTGGAATACCTGCGGGTGCCGGGCAGCGGTCAGGGCCACCTCGCCCGGTCGCGGCGTGAGGGTGCTGCCATCCAGGCGGCGCGGAGGCTACGGGCCGTCGGGGACGACCATGGTACCGATACCGGCATCGGTAAACACTTCCATCAGCAGAGCGTGCTCGATTCTCCCATCCACAATATGGGCTTTGGCGGTCCCGGCTTTCACCGCGTCGACACAAGACTCGAGCTTCGGCACCATCCCACCCTCGACCTGGCCCTCGCGCACGAGCGCCTCGGCCTCGGATACGGTGAGCCGGGCGATGAGCGAGGCAGGGTCGCTGCGATCGCGCAGAAGCCCGCGGACATCGGTGAGCGAGAGCAACTTCTCAGCGTGAAGGGCGGCCGCGATCCGGCCGGCGGCATGGTCGGCGTTGATGTTATAGCACTCGCCGTCCGCGCCGCCGGCAATGGAGCAGACCACGGGGATGAAGCCATCCTCCGTTAGCGCGCTCAGCAGACC
>Ga0116184_10002550_pt1 | contig 15792 bp, 11 predicted proteins | sample AD_JPNNA5_MetaG_FD_89886 | JGI IMG/M metagenome (GOLD analysis project Ga0116184, IMG submission 89886) | Active sludge microbial communities of municipal wastewater-treating anaerobic digesters from Japan - AD_JPNNA5_MetaG | ecosystem: Engineered > Bioreactor > Anaerobic > Digestate | place... | reverse complement strand
TTTCAGAAGTCTTTTTGTATTAACTTGAGTAATTTTTTATGTTGAATATATGACTCATTTATAGTAAATTCAATAATATTAAAAAATATTTAATTTAATGAGAAAAGATACTGTAAATCCAGAGAAGAATGATAACGAAAAAGAATTCGAGCAAAGTCTTCGTCCTCTAAAATTTGATGATTTTGAAGGACAAAAGAAGATAGTAGATAATCTTCGTGTATTTGTAAAGGCTGCTTTAAAGAGAAAAGAAGCATTAGATCATGTTTTACTAACTGGACCCCCGGGGCTTGGGAAAACTACGCTTGCATATATAATTGCAAATGAGATGAAGAGCGGTATGAAGATGACAAGTGGTCCTGTATTAGAGAAGCCCGGAGATCTTGCAGGATTGTTAACAAATCTTTCTGAAGGTGATGTTCTTTTTATTGATGAGATTCACAGGCTATCTCCTGTTGTAGAAGAGTATCTATATTCTGCTATGGAAGATTTTAGAATAGATATTATGATTGATTCAGGTCCAAGTGCAAGAAGTGTTCAACTGCAAATTCCAAAGTTTACATTAGTAGGAGCAACAACACGAGCAGGATTGCTAACTGCACCATTAAGAGCCAGATTTGGCGTAATGAATAGACTGGATTATTATAAACCTGAAAATTTATTTAATATTGTGAAACGATCTGCTAGAATTTTGAATGTGCAAATTGAAGATGAAGCAGCAAAAAATATTGCTTCAAGATCTCGAGGCACTCCAAGAATAGCTAACAGATTACTAAGAAGAACAAGAGATTTTGCTGATGTTTACTCAAAAGGAATTGTAACGAAAGAAATTACTTTAAAAGCTCTTGAAGCTCTTGAAGTTGATGATTACGGACTTGATGAAATGGATAAAAGAATTCTTTTAACAATAATTGAAAAGTATTCAGGTGGCCCTGTAGGTGTTAATACAATTGCGGTAGCAGTTGGAGAGGAAGCTGGAACAATTGAAGAAGTATATGAACCGTTTTTGATTCAGGAAGGATTTATAAAGAGGACCCAAAGGGGAAGAGTGGCTACTGAACTTGCATACAAACATTTTAAATTGAAAAAAAATAGTAGTGCTCAATTAGGAATTTTAGATTAATTAAAAATATATTTAACTCCAACAAAGGGAGAAAAGCTGTGAACATTGATAAAGATTTAGCGTCTATTCAAGAAGCAAGAAACTTATGTAAGCTTGCTAAGGAAGCTCAGCTTGAATTTAAAAATTATAATCAACAACAGGTTGATAAGATTGTTAAAGCAATGGCTGAGGCGGCTTTTAATGCGTCTGAAAGATTAGCAAAAATGGCTTATGAGGAGACAGGTTTTGGCAAGTGGCAGGATAAAAAAATTAAAAACATTTTTGCATCAAAATTTGTTTATGAATCAATTAAGGATTTAAAAACAGTTGGAGTTATAAATTTATTACATGATGGAAAGATTGTAGAAATAGCTGAACCGATGGGAGTAGTAGCTGCTTTAATTCCTTCTACTAATCCTACCTCAACCTCATTTTATAAGATACTTATTTCTGTAAAAGGCCGAAATGGTATAGTTGCAACACCTCACCCACGTTCAATTAATTGTACGTTAGAAGCTTTTAGGATAATGATTGATGCTGCAGAAAAAGCAGGAGCGCCTCATAATTTGATAGCCTGTATTTCTAATCCTACTATGGAAGGCACAAATGAATTGATGAGGAATAAAAATATAAGTGTTATTTTAGCTACTGGTAGCTCACCAATGGTAAAAGCCGCGTATAGTTCCGGAACCCCTGCGTATGGTGTAGGCCCAGGTAATGTTCCTGCATTTATTGAAAGAACTGCAAATATTAAAAAAGCTGTTGCGGATATTTTCCTTGGTAAAACTTTTGATAATGGGGTGCTTTGCTCAACTGAAGCTTCGGTTATTGTTGATTCACCAATAAATAATATAGTAAAAGAAGAGTTTATTAAAAGAGGTGGCTATTTTATCCAGAATGAAGATAAAATAAAATTAGAAAGGTATATGTTCGGGAAGGGTACTATAAATCCTGAGGTTGTAGGCAAACCCGCACAATTTATTGCACAAAAATGTGGAATAAGTGTTTTACCAAATACTGAGGTAATTATAGCTGAATTAAATGGTGTTGGTAATCAGTATCCTTTATCACATGAGAAGCTTTCACCTGTTTTAACTTATTATGTTGAAGATGGTTGGAGAAATGCCTGTCATAGATGTATAGAATTATTGGAGTATGGCGGATTAGGGCACACGTTGGTAATACATTCGACAGATAAAGACATAATTATGAAATTTGCTCTTGAGAAGCCAGCACTTAGAATATTGGTAAATACAGTAGGAGCACTTGGAGCTGTAGGTTTTACAAATCATCTTGCTCCATCGTTAACTTTGGGACCTGGTACTTTTGGCGGTTCAATTATATCTGAAAATGTGACTGCAAAACACCTGATAAATATCAAGAGACTTGCATTTGAATCTTTGCCACTAAATGATAAAGATGGAAATAAAATACCATTACCTGAGTTTACTTTTGATACTGAAGTAGTTAACCAAAATAAAACAAAAAGTTGGATGGATGAGATAGATGAAAGAATAAGATTAAAGGCAGGTAATAAACCAGTATTTGAAAAAGACTCAAAGCCTGCAACAAGTAAACAGGCTGTATTTGGTAATAGTATGACAGAAGAAGATATTAATAGAATTGTGTCAAGTTTTAAGTTATAATATTTTTATAGGGGGAAATTTTGAAATCAAAAATTTTCATTTTGCTTTTATTGGTATTTAGTTTTTGTTTTTCTCAAGAGGACGAATTAGCTAAACTAAATAAAGAAGCCGCTAGATATATATTAAGTGGTGAATATGATAAAGCGATATCAAATCTTGAAAAAGCTTTAAAAATGGCACCAGAGGATCCAGATATTTATTTTAATTTAGGTGGTGCATATAAAGGGAAAGGAGATTATGAAAAAGCTATTAATTACTTTAATAAGTCTTTAAATCTAAACCCAAAGAATGTTTTAGTTTATGTTAATATTGGGGATATATATCTCTGGAAGAATCAAAATGATGAAGCTATAAAATATTATGAGAAAGCTATAGAGTTAAAAACTGAATCTCCAGAGGTGTACTCGAATCTAGGTTATATTTACAGAGAAAAGAAAAACTATTCAAAATCAACTGATTATTATCTCAAAGCTTTAGAAAAAAAATCACAGCGTAATGATTTATATTATTTTATCGGTTTAAATTATTACGATCAAAATAACATTGATAAAGCAATTGAGTATTTCACCAAAGTTATTAATTCAACTAATATCAAACTTGATACAAAAACAAATGCAGAAGCTTTTTTAGCGAAAATATATTATGAAAAGAAAGATTACGATAAATCATTAAAATATTTTTTGGAAGTTGCAAAAGCACAGAGTGATAATGCTGATCTGTTTCAAAATATAGGGATTATTTACAAGCAAAAGAAAGATTATGATAATGCAATAAAATATTTACAGAAATCATTATCATTAAACAAAAATGAGTCAGATGTTTTAAAATTATATGTCGTTTTAAGTGATTTATATTATTTAAAAAATAATTACCTTGAGGCTGGTAATTACTTGGAAAAAGCTGCAAACATAAAAAAAGATGAGTTTGCATATTATTACAATGCAGGTTTATATTATAAACAAGCAAATAGCTATGATAATGCAGAAAGAAATCTTTTAAAAGCTTATGAGTTAAATCCGAAAAATTCTGATGTATTGAGATCGTTGTATAATATATACAATAGTAAAAAAGAAAACGATAAAGCAGAAGCTATACTTATAAAGTTATCTGAAATTGAATCAAATGATGCTGATGTAATGTTTAGTTTAGGTAATCTGAGTAGGACTAAAGGTGATACAGTAAAAGCTTTGGAATATTATAAAAAAAGTAAAGAGATCAATCCACAGCACAGTGGGTCATTACTTGCTATTGGTAATATTGCTTTCTTAAAAAAGGAGTACGATGAAGCGATAAATTATTTTGTAAAAGTTTTAGAATTACGACCTGATTTGAAAGATCTAAAGTCAAATATAGCTATAGCTTATTTTAATAAAGGAGCTTTGCAGTTTAACGAAAAAAAATATGAAAACGCAATAGAACTTTACAAAAAAGCAATAGAGTATAACCCTGATCTAAAGGCTGCATATATGGGAATTTCCAAAAGTTATATTGCTTTGGGTAATTCAAAGGAATCAAAAATTTGGGAGGAGAAAGCAAAGAAGAAATGAGAGGGAGAAAGGAATTATTTTTCATTTTGTTTTTTATTCTGACAGATGTTTTATTTGCTCAGGGTTCTTTTTCAGGTGATAAAGGTAGTAGTGGAGTATCTGCAATACCAAATATTTCTTTACCACAGAATAAGAAAGATTCAACTTCTAATTGGACTAATTCTTTAATCACAAGATTAAATTTGTCACAAGCAGGTTTTTCTAATTGGAAAAGTGGTGGTGAAAATTCTTTTACTTGGGTTGGTATAATAGAAGGTAAATATATTTATCGTGATTCAATAGTTGATTGGAGAACCCAACATAAATTTTCTTATGGACAGAATAAACAAGGTTCTAATAGTTTTAGAAAAAATGAGGATATAATTGATTTTAGTTCTGTTTTTTCATATTTATTAGGATTAAAAATTGATCCATATTTTTCTATTACCTTAAGAACTCAATTTGATAAAGGGTATACTTATTCTGGTGATAAAGCAACTGAAATTTCAAACTTTTTTGATCCTGGTTATGTAACTCAAAACGTTGGTTTTCAGTATGTTTATAACACAAAGTTTGATATCCGCATGGGTTTTTCAGTTAAGGAAACATATACAAGGAAATTTACAAAATATTCTGATGATCCCAAAACATCTGATATTGAAAAAGTAAGGGTACAACCTGGTGCTGAGCTCGTATCAAATTATAATAATAAATTTGATGATAAACTAAATTTGAAATCAAAATTTGAATTGTTTTCTGATTTTGTGAGTTTTAATAGAATTGACTTAAGATGGGATACTTACATAAGTTATAAAGTATATAAATTTATTGAATTATCTTTCAATTATGTGATGTATTATAATTTTGATGAGAGTTCACAGTTTCAATGGAAAGAAATTGCTGCAATTGGTTTAACTTATGAAATATTTTGATGATTTTCAAAAAATCGAGAGAAAATTCTATTTAAGAAATACTATTGATGTAGCACAAGATTTACTAGGAAATTTAATAGTAAGGAAAATTAAGGATAAATTTATTGCTGGAAAAATTGTAGAAGTAGAAGTATATTTGCCTGAAGATCCTGCATCTCATTCATATAACGGAAAAACTGAAAGAAACTCTGCAATGTTTATGGAAGGTGGGCACTTATATGTTTATTTTACTTATGGTATGCATTACTGTGCTAATATAGTCACAGAAAATGAAAATTATGGATCAGCAGTTCTTTTAAGAGCAATTGAACCTGTTATTGGCCTGGATATAATAAAGAAGCTACGCGGTAATATTAAAAATGAATATAATCTTACAAATGGGCCTGCCAAACTATGTTCCGCATTAAATATTACAAGAAAGTTGAACAAAGAAGATTTAACCGGTGATACTATCTTTTGCTCTTATAATTTGAATAACAAGGAAAAGTTTTATATAGAAAAATCACCAAGGATTGGTATAAAGAAAGCAAAGGATAAATTGTTAAGATTTTATATTAAAGACAACCCTTATGTTTCTAAGAGTAACTAATTACACTATGAAAAGGTTGATATATTTAACTGGTTTAATTTTAATATATAGTTACAATGTATTGTCACAGATTCCTATGAATTTTTGTGGCCAAGTTTTTAAGGAAAGTTTTACTATTAATAAAATTTCGACTCTTAATTATGACATATCATCATCTGGGGGTATTCATTTACCATCAAAAGGATATATTCGAGCCCTTGCAATTTTTGTTCAATTCAAAGATGATTTTCAGGAGGATAACAACTGGAAACTAAATGAAATTCCAAAATGGGCTGATCAACTATCATCTTTAATTACAAATTATTTTACTATAATGTCTGATAGTGCTCTTAAGTTAGAAATCGATGTTTATCCAAAAGTTGTAGTTACAGACCGAACTCAAATGGATTATTATTACGACAAACAAAATTATGGAGCAGTAAACAAAGAAGTATTATTGAAAGTTGATCAGGATATCTCTTTCTTGCCTTATGATAATTGGGTACAGGAAGATAAGTACAAAATTTACCCTGGGCAGGATAATCAGGTGGATCTTGTATTTATGATTTACAGGAGATTGACTGTATTAGATATATTAAAATTTTATGGTGTTTCTGATTTAGGGTTCGGATGGAAACTACCAGTAGATAATACAAAGAGATACTTGTGGGGAGGTAATGAAACAGATCATGATGATGCTAGCTCTTCTGGTTTAACAGTAGCTTTAGCTGGTTCTGGTTCAGTAATGGATTTAAATTCTGCATATAGGTTGATTGTCCATGAGACTTTACATAAGTTATATGGAGAGGGTCACCCTGTTTATAATTTTGCTTTGTTGGGGGTACTGAGCAATTCTTATGGTTCATTAGGAATGAGTTCTTTTGAAAAAGCTATGTTAGGTTATTTGAAATATAAAAGAATTGATTCTTTAAAGACTATGGAAATTGCCTTACATGATTATATGACAACAGGGGAAGCATATCTTATCCCTGTTCCGAATTTACCTGATCAATTTTATATTTTAGAAAACAGACAAAAAATTTCACCTTTCGATGAAGTTAAATATCCCGGTTTATACATTTATCATTTAAAATATAACAATCAATACAGTAGACTTGATATTCAAACAGCCGATGGTAAATGGGATTGGACTTTAGATGAGCGTAAAAATGTTATTAAAGCAAAAGAGAATCCCATTAGTGGTAATTCCCATTTAGAAATTGTAAAAATTGGTAATGATTATTATTATCCTCCTGAAATGGAAGGCAATAAAAATGATCCATTCACTATAAGTAATAAGGATCTCTATGCACCTTGGACAAATCCAACTTCAAATGGTAAGTGGAGCGGATATCAAGATTACCCAACAAATGTATATATAAAAATAATTGAAGAGAAAGATGGGGTAATAAAAATAAAATTATCGTTTAATGCTTCGTTATTAAATGTAAATAAAAATGATATAATTGCTGATAAATATTGTTTATTTCAGAATTACCCTAATCCTTTCAATTCTTCAACTAAAATAAATTTTTCGATTCCCAAAAGTACATTTATTGAGATTAAAGTATTTGACATACTTGGAAGAGAAGTCAAGACTCTAGTAAATGATTTTAAAGAATCAGGAGCTTATACAATAGATTTTGATGCTAAAGGGTTGCCTGGTGGTGTGTATTTCGTAAGTATGAAAGCAGATGATTATAAATCTATAAAGAAAATAGTATATCTCAAATAGAACAATTCTTACTCTTCATAAAAACATTTTTATAAAAGTATAATCTTAAATTCTATATAGCAGAAATTATTTAATTTTTTGTTTGGCTGGTTCAAATAAAGGATTAATTTGTGTGCATTTTAAATATAAAGATTGAGCTCTGGTATAGTTTTTTGCTTCTTCATAATATGTGCCTAAATTGTAAAGTAAATAAACATTATCTGGTTGAATTGCTATGGCTTTTTCACCATAAACAATTGCTTTATCAATTTTTCCTGTTTCAAAAAAAGTTTGAGAAAGCGAATTTAAAGCTTCTATGGAGTAAGGGTATTCATTATAAGCTATATTATAATAATAGATAGCATTCTCAATTTTATTTATTGATCTATAGTAATCTCCAATTTTTACATAAGATACTGCTTTTTCTTTATCAGGTTCACCGTTGCCAATTCCCAAGAAATATTTTACATGTTTATCAGTTGAATCAATTTCATAGGCTTTTATTAACTCGTTAAAGCTCTCATTATTTTTACCAAGATGATGAAGTATAGATGATTTTAGAACAAAATGGAAGTTGTTCCATTTTTGTGAAAGTGAGTTTATATCATTTTCATCGGTAGAGGTGAAAATAAAGGGTGGTTTTAAAGGTCTTAATGGAGCCATTTCTAATAAGTTCTCTGCGAAAATATTTTGAGAACTTGTTTCTAAAGGGACTTTAAACTCAACAATGGGGTTGTTATCAGAATTTATTTTTGAATTTTTGCACATTCTTTCAATTTGATCATTATCAAGCAAAAAACATTTTATTAATGCAATAGGATCGTCGTATTCTATTTTTTTCAATCTGTTTTTAATTTGAGGATTCTCTAATTTTGATTTTAATTTGTTTAGATCGATATTAATTTTGTCATTTGATGCTAATTGAATTACTGCTGCATGACCGATATACCATAAAGTGATATATTTAAAATGTAATTTTGTTGTATTTAAAATTGTCCTATAAATCTCTTTATTAAGGTAGAGTGGTACCCATTGACAAAATAAACCATTAGGATTAAGGCTCTTTTTAATATCGTTATAGTATTCGGAAGCGTAAAGAGGGCCATTGCCCGCACTTTCTCTTCGAAGCATTGAATCATCAATTATGACATCATATTTCTTTTTATTTGTAAGAAGAAAATTCCTTCCATCTTCAATATATATTTTTGCTTTTTGATTGCTAACAACATTAAGGTTATCTTCTTTAAATAATTTTGAAGCTTCTTTAACAGCATCGATAATTTCTACGCATTCAAGTGTTTTGGGGTTATAAAGAGAAATATCACCTAAAGTAATACCTGTACCTAATCCTATAGTTAAAACTGATTGGGGGTTTGAATGAAACAAAAGAGGTAAATGAGCTAACATAATTTCTTTTCGTAATGATTTTATCTGGTTGCCTCCAATCATCATTCCATTTATACTCATCGATTTAAATCCGTTTTCATCTTCAAAAACTGAAACTGTAGCTGCAGGGTCTTCTTTGTAAAATAAAATTTTATCAGTTACTTTTTCAGTATCAGATTTAAATCTAAGATTTATTGGGGATATTATCATAATTAACAAGAAAAACAATACGGGTAAAATTGCATATAATTTATATTTTTTATTAATATCTTTTTCAATTAAAATTAAAATCAATCCTAATATTGAACTTAAAAGGCAAAAAAGTAATAATGTGTTTGATACTCCCAAATATGGAATTAAAATGAATCCACAAAATACTGAGCCAATAATAGTACCAAAAGTATTAGCAGCATATACTTTGCCAACAACATAACTTGATGCTATTTTTTCATTTAAAAGTATATTGTTAACTACAGGGAATAAAGAACCCATAATTAATGTAGGCACAATAATAATTAAAAATGTTAGAATAAAGATATCAGTTATTGAAGAATTGATTGAGCTTAAAAAAATTGGATCAATATTATTATCAACACCTAAAAGCTTAAAAGAGTAATAATGAATTATAATTATTGAGATTAGTATTGAAAAGCCAAGAAGAAACTCTAACAAACTATAAGCTAAAATAGATCTTTTTAGTTTATGTATTAAAATTGAAGAAAGACCACTACCTAATGCAATACCAAATAAAAATACAACAAGTATTATGCTAAAAGCATAAGTGCTGCTGCCAACGAAAAAAATTAAAGCTCGAATCCATACCACCTCAAGCGCCATTGAAATGAATCCGGAAATAGCATAGATAATTAGTATAATCAAGAAAAAATTTTTATTTGGAATTATATTCGCTTCATTTAGTTGTTTTGATTTTATATTTTGATTTTTAATAGAAATATTTTTGTTTTGAAAATATATTATTAAGAAAATAATTCCAATAATACTATTGATCAAAATGGCTAAATAAAAAGTATTATTTATTCCATAGTTTAATATCAAATAAAAACCTGATAGAATAACACCAATGATTGCGCCAAAAGTATTAATTGAATATAAAAAACCGATAAATTTACTTTTATGCGATGAATCGTTTATGATTATCTGTGTTATTACTGGTAAAGTCATGCCCATAAAAGTTGTAGGAATAAGTAATATAGTTGCAACTAAAAAAAATCTTATAAGATTAACAATAAAATAACTTGTTCCAGATAAATCTATATTATTTATGTAAAAATTACTTAATAAAGGTAATGTGTAAAAAGAAATTAAAGCTGAAATTGCTATAAAAAATTCTATAAGAGAGTAAATTAATATCGGGGATATTTTTTTTAATTTATATATATGTTGAGAAGAAATATAGCTTCCTAAAGCTAATCCACCCATAAATACAGATATGATTATACTATTTGCAATATTTGAACTTCCAAAATGTGATGTAAGAATTCTCGCCCAAAGGATTTCATAAATTAAACCACTTACGCCTGAGATGAAAAATAAAAAAAATATTAGTGCTTTTAAATTTTTATTCAATATCATAAAAATCCTAAAAAAATAATTATTAATTTACTAAATTTTAAATAAATAATCACTTCCTTTAATTGTATATACTTAAATTTTACATAATAGAAATAAAAAGAAATTTGATTTTAATTGTATTTTTATTAAATTATAACAAATATTACTACTTCTTTTAAAAGTAAAAGGTACAATAAAATGAAGAAGATAAAATTTATTACGATATTATTTTTTTTTATATGTCAGTATTCTATTTCTCAAAAACAAGAAACAATAAATTTAGCTATGGATTATGCTAGATTTAAAATGGATAAGGAGAATTCTTATGTGGAATTTTATTACGCTTATTCTCCTTCAGAAATGCAAAAAAAGATAGTAAACGGTAAAAATTTCACAGAATTGTTAATAAAATTTACAATAATTGATACCATTACAAAAGAAGTAGTAGTAGATAGAATGTGGAATTTGCAAAATGAATTTATTGACTCACAGTATGATAAGTATGTTATTGGACAGGCAAGATTTTTATTAGAGTATGCGCCCTATTTAGTAAAAATTTTTGCAATGGATTTGAATAATACTTCAATGAGAGATAGTACTTCTTTTATTATAACTGTGCCATATTATAAAAATGATGATTTAAAAATAAGTGATATAGAAATATGTAGTTCTTTGAAACAAATAGAGAAGGATACTAATAATATTTTCTATAAGAATACTTATGAAGTAAAACCAAATCCTTTTAGTATAATTGATATTCAGTACCCATTACTTGGATATTACCTTGAGTTATATGATATTAATACAAAAAAGATAGGGGATAAAATTACTTTAAAATATAGCATAAAGAATAATACTGGAAATGAAGTATTAGCTAAAAGTGTAACCAAATATGTAAAAAATGGTAGTAGTGTAGAAGCTGGTTTAGTAAATGTAGCTAAATTAAAAGGAGGGGCTTACAATTTTATTTTTACTGTGTTAGATTCTAACGGAATAAAATTAGCAGAGAATTCAAAACGATTTTTTATCTATGATCCAAATGTTAAATCAGAAAAAGTTGATACTGCTGAAAAAATATCAACTGATGAATATGTACTAATGAATGAAGCAGACCTTGATAAATTATTTCAACAAGCAAATTATATATCAACAAATGACGAAAAAAAACAATATGCAAAGCTCAAAACTGTTGAAGGTAAAAGAAATTTTATGAGGGAATTTTGGGCAAATAGAGAAGGAGATGAATTGTACAATAAAAAGGCTTATTTAGAGAGAGTGAAATTCGCTGAGCTCAGATTTCGAACTAAGTGGAGTGATGGTGTATCGAGTGATAGAGGTAGGGTTACACTTATTTATGGCATTCCGGAAGAATCTTATATTGAAAGAGGAAAAGAAACAACGAAAGGTAAACCTTATGAAATATGGTTTTATCCAACTGTAATGAATGGGACGTATTTTATTTTTGTAGATGAATCTGGATTTAATAGTTATAGATTAGTTCATTCTACACATCCTAATGAAATACACGATGATGAATGGAAAAACTTTTTGCAGAATAGAGAATAAATTTATTTAATTAAAATTATTAAAGGTGTAAGAATGAAATTTAAAAATTATTTTATTTATATAATTGTTATAACAATTATTTTTTCAGTAGAATCATTTTCACAGAATCCGAAGTTTTTTATTAATGCAGATTTTGCAAATTTTAGATATGATAATACAAATAGCTATTTGGAATTTTATTATTCGTTTAATCAATCGCAATTCAAATATCAAAAGACAAATGATGGTTATTTAGCTTCTGCAATAATTACTTTAATAGTAAAAAATAAAATAAATGATTCGATCGTAATGGCTCATAAATGGAGAAATCCATTAAAAGTAGCTGATACAACTTTGCTAAGTGAAAATAATCAAATGACAGGCATTCAAGGTTTTAAAATTCCCTTTGGTGAATACAGTGCTTTTGTATTATGTTATGATGAAAATAATCCAGTAAATAGAGATAGCTTACAGTTAGATTTTAAAGCTAGTGTAAAATCTAATGCTTTGTCATTATCAGATATTCAGTTTAGTAGTCAGATACAGCAGGTATCAAAAGATGATAAAAATATTTTTTATAAGAATACATTGGAAGTAATTCCACACCCCAGTGCTGTTTTTGGGATTGGATTGCCTATTATGTTTATTTATTTGGAAGCATACAATTTATCGAAAATCACTTCAAATAAATATCTAGTAAATATACAAGTTTTTGATGTGACGGGTAAAAATATACGGGATATAAAAAAATATAAAACAAAAAGGAACGAATCTAGTGTAGAAGTATATAGTGTAAATTGTTCTGATTTACCAAGTGGCTCATACTTACTAAAATTTATTTTGAGCGATTCTGTAGATTTAAATATTAATGCTGTATCAATGAAGAAGTTTTATATTTATAATCCACAGGTTAAACCAACGAAAGTTACTGCGGATGTAACAACAATGATAACAGATGAATACGGTTCAATGACTGAAGAAGAAATTGATCGAGAATTTGAAACCGTAAAATACATTGCTTTAGCTAAAGAGAAAGATGAGTATTCGGGTTTAAAAACCTTAGAAGCGAAAAAGACCTTTATGATTAATTTTTGGAGAAATAGAGATTTAGATGAAGATCCAACACAAAACATATATAAAGATAGATATAAAAAGAATTTGAGGTATGTTAATCAGAATTATCGAACAGGACAGAAAGAGGGTTGGAAGACTGATAGAGGAAGGGTGTATCTAATGTATGGACAACCAGATGAAATTGAAAGACACCCAAACGAAATGGATTCAAAACCGTATGAGATATGGTATTATCATAATTTAGAAGGAGGTTCTCAATTTGTTTTTATCGACCGCAGCTCAATGGGAGATTATATTTTAGTTCACTCAACATATAGAAATGAGATTAGCGATACGAATTGGGAAAGATTGCTGAAATAAAATAATTTTTTTAATTTTTTTCAAAAAGGTAGAACTATGGTAAATGAAAGAAGCAGAATCTACCTTTTTTAATTTTTATAAAACGGTTTTAGAGTAATTTTTTATGAAGAATTTTTTCAAAAATTTTGTTGAATATATTTTTTTTGTATTCTTTATTTTTTTTATTAGAATAATGCCCCTATATATTATGAGGAGGGTTGTTGTTTTTTTATCTTTTATTTTGTTTAAGGTATTTGGGGTAAGAAAAAAAACAGCTTTAGATAATTTATATTATGCATTTCCTGAAAAAACAGAGCAAGAGAGAAAAAGAATTGCTTATGAGAGTTTCAAAAATTTTTTTCTAACTATAATGGAATTAATGTGGATTCCAAATTTATCTCAAAAAAGACTTCTCAAAATGATAAAAGTTGAGAATAAGGAAGAATTAGATAAATTTATGTTGCAACAAAAAGGAAAAATAATATTAACTGCACATTTTGGTAACTGGGAGTATCTTGCGCAATATTTAGCAATTGAGTATAAAGTGAATTATCCTGCGATAGTTAAGAGAATGAGGAATATTTTTGTTGATAATTATGTAAATAAATGTAGAAATAGATTTAACTATATACACATTCTTTACATGGATAAAAATGTGAAAGAAGTTTTTAAAGCTCTTCTATCTAATAAACCTCTTATTCTTTTAGCTGATCAAAGTGCACCACAGGAATCAATTTATATAAAATTTTTTAATAGATATGCTACTACTTTTCAAGGTCCTGCGGTTTTTTCATTAAGATGTCATGTGCCTATTAGGTTTATTTTAGCAGTTAGAGAGAGAGATTTTAGTTATAAAATAGTTCATCAAGAAATTCCAGTTTCCGATATTTCTGATGCATCAGATAGTAGTATATATGAGTTATCAAGAAGACATGTTGAATTATTAGAAAAATATATTAGAGAATATCCTGAGCAATGGCTATGGTCACATAGAAGATGGAAACATTCAGATAAATATGAAATATTTGGAAAGAAAAACGGTATATAGAAGCTAAGATGAAAATTCTAATAATTCAAACTGCATTTATTGGTGATTTAATTTTAACACTTCCACTTATTCAAACACTTAAAAAAAATATACCCGATAGTACAATTGATCTATTATGCATACCTTATACAAAAGAAGTGGTAAAGAACAATCCATATATATCAAATGTTATTGTATTTGATAAGCATAAAAAGAAGAGCATAAAAGATATTTTTTATTTAGCAAATAGTTTAAAAAAAGAAAAATATGAATATGCTTTTTTACCGCATAGATCTATTAGAAGCGGTTTAGTTGCGATGCTATCAAATATTGAAAATAGGATTGGATTTAAAAAGACTTTATTTGATTTTCTTTATACAGAATCAGTAGAATATCAATCTAATATTCATGAGATTGATAGAAATTTAAGTTTAATAAAATTTTTAAAATTTAAAGAAATATATAGAATACCTGAACTTTTTCCTGATGATAGTGATAAATTTTTTGTAAATGATTTTCTTGATAATAATAATATAACAGAAAAATTTGTATGTATAGCACCAGGTTCAAAATGGTTTACAAAGAGATGGCCAATTGATTATTTTATTGAACTTATTAAAATGTTTAATAATGAAAATATAAAGGTTATTTTGATTGGAGGAAAAGAAGATTCAGATATTTGTAATTCAATAACAATTGAAATAAATAATATAATTAATACTTCAGGAATTTTTTCATTATTACAAACAGCTGAATTAATCAAAAGATCAAGCCTTTTAATATCAAATGATAGTGCACCTATACATATTGCTACATCAATGAATACACCTGTTATAGATATTTATGGACCTACTACACCAGAAATTGGTTTTTATCCATTAAGTGAAAAAAGTATTTCAATTGAAATCAAAGATTTGAATTGCAGGCCTTGTAAAATACATGGTGGGAATAAATGTCCAGTAAGAACATTTGATTGCATGAAAAATATCTTACCTGAAAAAGTTTTTAGAGTAGCAATGGAAATGTTATAAAATTTAGTATTATTTTTAAATAATATAATTTATGTAAAGATAAAAATGACAAGAAATAATTATGTTTTAATAAAAATAGAGGTAAAATATTAATATATAATTATTAAGGTGTTAAGAAAATATAAAAAAGTAAAAAATATTCTAAAAAAAGGCTTGACATTGAAAATAAAAAATGTTATATTTGTGAACCGTTAAGATTGAAGATGTTCTTTTGAAATATAGTGTGTATCACGAAGAGAAGAGAAGGACTTTGCGATAAGAAGCAAAGAGAAAAAGAGAATAAGGACAAACTAGAAGATAGAGAATACAATGGAGAGTTTGATCCTGGCTCAG
>Ga0116184_10002548_pt1 | contig 15795 bp, 9 predicted proteins | sample AD_JPNNA5_MetaG_FD_89886 | JGI IMG/M metagenome (GOLD analysis project Ga0116184, IMG submission 89886) | Active sludge microbial communities of municipal wastewater-treating anaerobic digesters from Japan - AD_JPNNA5_MetaG | ecosystem: Engineered > Bioreactor > Anaerobic > Digestate | place... | reverse complement strand
CTGTTTGGTTCATACGGCGTTGTTTTCGATCTGGAGGTAGCAGCTAAGAAAAGTGCTGATGAACTCGCAGCATATAAGAGAGCTCAGGAATACAAGTTTATTCCGCGCATTAATAAGGGGCAGCTAAAAGACAACGAGAAGAAAATTGCTGAATTGCATGACGAACTTATCCAGCTTCAGATGAGTAGTGGCAACGAACTGATGGGGTTGGACTCCCAGCAAGTGGAGCGCATCGCAGAATATAGACGTAAACTGACAGCGGCAAAACGGCAAAAGAGTAGACTATCTTCGCAGCTTACCGCTGTAGAGAATGATATGAACTTTGAAAAGCAATCAGGAAAGTATTCGGTGGTTGATGATATTGAGTCTCCCAGAGGCCGAGCTTTCCAGCGGCTTCAGGAATTCTTTCCTGGCGTGAACCTGCGCCGCCTTGCCGATATTGAGGTTTTCCATGAACAGCTTGTTGAAGTTCTTAACTCCGAGTACGAAGAAGCTATTGTTCGCTATAAAATGCAGATTGCACTCGCCGAAGAAGAAATAGCTTGCTTGGAGCAAGAAATCCGGGCTTCTGGTCTTACACCGAAAATCTCCAGTGCAATATTAGAAGACTATGCTGCCAAGAAAGGGCAAATTCGAGCAATCGAAAAAGAAAACGAAGCCTACAGCAAACTCATCGAACTCAAGCAAGCTGCCGATGAGATGGAGAAACGACTTATCGCCATGCAAGAGGAACAAATTGGCTTTTTACAAAGTGCTATCAATGTGCGGATGGATAAAATTAACGATGTCATATATTTAGAAGAGAAAAAGCCCCCAGTCTTGACCATTAAGAAGCCGAACAGCTATACTTTTCTTACACCGGACGACATGGGAACTGGCACTTCATATAAGGGATTGGTGGTCTTTGACCTTGCCGTGCTTCAATTGACAGTGTTACCTGCTTTGATTCACGATTCGGTAATACTGAAGCAGATTGCAGATGAACCATTAGAGCGAATAATCCGCTTATACAGCGAAACACCTAAGCAGGTGTTTATTGCTCTGGATAAGAAGAGCTCATATACGAAGGCCACACAGATGATGCTTGAGAAAAGCACTGTATTAAGCCTCTCGGACGGAGGCAACGAGTTGTTTGGTCGCTCTTGGAATCTTAAGTGATTTATGGCAATAGTTGAAATGGAGGTTCATTAAGTGGACAAAGAGCAAATTAATATTGAAAAATGGTGTTCTATGGACACGATTAAGGATTACTTAGATGTAAGCCGTGAAACAGTCTTACAGTGGATAAATAACCGCGGAATGCCTGCACACAAGGTTGGGAGGCAATGGAAATTTAAAATTTCTGAAGTTGACGAGTGGGTGCGTTCTGGTGAAGCTGCCGACAGAACGTCGAAAGAATAAGATTGAAAGAAGGAGGTCAAGGAATGACGATGTTAGGTCACTTAAATATTGCCGAAACACCCACCGATGCGTCAACTTCCTTGATGTATGCTTCTATGGATATGAGAGATGAATTTCAGAAATGGCTTGTCGACGGCAATGCCAAAAAGATCTCGCCACAAGTGGCAATTGACTGTCTTGACAGAATTTCTGAGTATGTAATAAGCAGAAAAATTGCTTGCAGTATATGGGAAATTTCTAAACCGAGTGTGTATAAGCCTATTTATCAAAAGGTCATGGAAGCAAAGTTGCTGAGAATTATGGAGCGGAAAACCTACAAAACATTTACACTCGTGGGTCAACTTTATTTGAAGTTCCTCAGAGAGAAGCCATGGGAAGCCTCTTTTAATAACCCCGTAATTGCCACAGCTCATAACGAGCCACCCACACAGAATCAACCTACGGAAGATAACAAGCCGAACCAGACCGTTATAGTTCAAGCTCAAGGGATGGCTGGCAACTTTTTGTTCAGGAAAGATGTTGACTTGTCATTGCTCAAATACGGATTTACTATCCCACAATCGGCTATTGATGCGTTTTGCTCAAATATTAGCATTGAGGTTCCGCGCGGTGGCAGTTATCACATAAGTCTTGTTGTTAAGGGCAAAGCATATCCTGCGACCTTGAGCAATGTCGGATTTTCCAGTGAAACAAGACAGCAGATGCAAGTTCGATACAGCCAAACGTCCCCTATTGCTAATACTTTGAGAAGCATTTTCGCGGCAAGCAATAATCTCTTTATTGCTGGAAAGCAAGCTGAAAACAAAGAATACATTGAAGTGATATGTGTTTCCACTGACGAATTTGAACTGATTTGCCATCCGTTAAAATTCGCATCCACAGTAAAGTCAGAAGATACTATTGCAGACAAGGTTGGAAAGGAGAGCGGATATACTCAGTCAATAAGTCGTATGACCATCAAAGCGGCAATGATTGAGTATTCGAACGCCTATGTTGGTAAGATCAAAACCCGCAAAGAAATCTGCGATGAGCTTTCATCTAAGTACGGGTTCCCGAACAACTCTATCCTTCCGGCGGATTTTGAAGTTAGCCTTTCAAATCCGCTTCCAAAGCTGTTTAGACGTATTGGTCATGGTACATATGAATGTTTGGGATATAGCGATGGAAGCGAGACTACCTATCGCAATTTAAGCACGATGAATTACGCTCTCGATGAAATCGACCAGAAAAGGGCGAAACACATCATTGCCTCCAAATTTAAGAGCGGCTACAGAACTGCATCGAGTATTGATTTTGAACGGTTTAAAAACTACTATGCTGCCGAATACGGCGAGGGTTTTGAAAGAGAAGCGGACGGGCTTGATGCCTTTGTGAAATCCGTTGCCGTGCTTTTTGACGATAGGGCGTATATGTATGATGAAGAAATCATCGAGGCTGTCCAAACTTATTTGGATCAGATGGATTCACAGTGCATTTATATCGACGCTTTCTTTGAGAAGTATTCGGAAGAATTCTATACCTTCGGCATATTCTCGGTTGATATGCTCAGAGCCTTTATTGAGAAAAATTATGCGGACATTTTCTGCAAGCGGGACTATGTTTATCTGCAACCATATGTATCTCCGACCGACTTGATTCGTCAGGTGTTCAACGAGCGGGAAACTTGGTCGTTAGATGAGTTGTTTGATCGACTGCCGTGCCTGAAACAGGATACTATTCGGGCTGCTTTAAATGGCCCGGAATATCTTCGCATAGAAACAGGAATCTACACACACATTGATAATTTGGACTTGCCCGACAGCGAGGGGGAAAAGGTTGTCTCGCTTGTCAGAGAGGGGCTTCAAAGAAAGGACTATGTCATTGCTAACGAACTCGATTTATCTCGTTTTGAAGCCTTGAACCCGCATTGTCCGTTCTCGGCGATTCGGGATGCTGTGTATAACAAATTTCTTGCCGACCGTTACAGCAAGAGCGGACAAGTCATCACCCGTATTGGAAAAAAACTCCGTGTTCTTGATATTCTGGAACAGTACTGTCGTGAGGCTGAAACTGTCTCTTTCGAGGAGTTAAATTCCTTTGAGGCAACCTTTGACCCAGAAGGAAGAACTCATTCAACTTGTCTGATTGCTGCTCACAATGTGATGGTACGCGTATCTGCTGATTTGTTCGTAAAAGAGAGCAAGGTCAGCTTCGATGTGGACAAAATCGATGAAGCAATCGCCCTTTATTGCCGGGATAACTTTATCCCGCTCAAAAACGTGGTGGATTTCTCGCTGTTCCCGTATGCTGGCTATCCTTGGAATTTGTTTTTATTGGAAAGCTATGTTCGTAGGTTTAGCCGTTTATTCAAGTATGACGTCCGAGCGGTTAACAGCGCTAATATTGGCGTGATTGTCCGCAAGTCATTCACATACAGCGAGTATGATGATATTTTAGCTATTGCTTTGGCAAAGTCCTCGCTTCCCCTTAATGATAAAAAGGCGGTCGGAGATTACCTGTTTGACAACGGCTATATTGGCTGGAGAAACCTCGGTAAGAGCGAGAGAAAGATTCTTGCCAATGCCATGAAACTAAGAGAAGGAGGTACGATCTGATGTACAACTATACTTATGACACAGAGACGGGTGGACTTTTACTCAATACTTCGCCGATGCAGTTCTCCAAAGAGCCGCGTCCGGTTTACTATAAAGAATTAGACCTCTTGGGTTTTGACCAATATTGGACTTACGAAAAGCAAGACGCTCTACCCTATATGTGGGCAGAGGCAAACAAATATTATTATTTCGGGCGCTTAGTTGCTCAAACCAAAGGCGGCAATCTATATACTGCCCCCGAACTTGAAATCAAAGAGGAACTGATTGAACCGCTCAGAACCGTTGATATAGGGAGGATGCTTGAGAAGAACGCGGATTTTCTGCAGGTGCTGGAGCAAGAAACCGTCAAGAAGATATATGATGTTTGGAAGCGATACAAGGATAAACTTGATATTTTCCACGTGGCGTTCTCTGGCGGTAAGGACAGTATTGTCCTGCTTGACTTAGTCAAGAAAGCCCTGCCCAAGGATGAGTTTGTTGTTGTATTCGGTGACACACAGATGGAATTCCCCGACACCTACAATGTTGTGGAAAAGGTTGAAGCCCAGTGCAAAGCTGAGGGTATACGCTTTTATCGCGCGAAGAGCCATATGGATGCTTTGGAGAGTTGGCGGAAATTTGGTCCTCCTTCACGTATAATACGTTGGTGTTGTCATGTTCATAAAAGTGTTCCACAAGCAATTCAGCTGCGTCAAGAATTGGGTGGTACATATAAAGGATTAGATTTCGTTGGAGTTCGAGCACAAGAAAGCGTTCAAAGGTCTGATTACGAATATGAGAGTTACGGAAAAAAGCTAAAAGGGCAATACAGCCACAATTCAATTTTAGAGTGGACTTCCGCTGAGGTGTGGTTGTACATTTATTATTACAACCTGATAATAAATGAAGCATATAAGATGGGCAATCAGCGTGTAGGTTGTATTTTTTGCCCTATGTCTGCAAAAACAGACTATATAAAAAATGTCACATATAGAGAGCAGATTAACAAATTTGCTGATGTCGTTAGAGAGTCATATACTCAAGAAGATATTGAAAGCGGATACTGGTGTGCAAGAAGTAACGGCATCCCACTACATTCTAATGAAGATCGTTATATTGAACGGTTTTCTAAAACAGACTTTATAATAGAAGTCCGGAAACCGACAACGAAATGGCAAGAATGGATTAAAACGCTTGGTGAAATACCGTTTAAGTTTACTGTAGAACCAACTGAAAATGGTTACATCGTAAAAACTGACAAGAAAGATGTAAGAACCTACCCAAAGGAAATCAACGCGATAAAGAAGATTTTTAGAAAATCGGCCTTCTGCGTCGGTTGCCGGGTGTGTGAAATGAATTGTAGAAACAACTGCATTTCTTTTCAGAATGGTTTGAAGATAACAAATTGTTATCATTGCCAAGAATGCAATCAACTTGATGGAGGTTGCATTGCCTATAATTCATTAAAAACTCACACTAAAACAGGAGGGAATAAAATGCACAAGAGTATTGATGTTTTCGGATCGCACGCACCTAAGACTGAATGGCTATCAGATTTTTTTGATAGGAAAGATGATTTTCTGAAAGAAAACAGTCTTGGACCCGACCAGAAAAACAGGTTTAAGCGATTTCTCAATGCAGCGGCACTGATTGAGAAAGATAAAATCACCGAAACGACTAAACGCCTGTCCGAACTTGGCTGGGATTCACTTATCTCATTGGGGATAATGCTTGCAAATCTGGCATATTGCCCTCAATTTGAATGGTATATTAAAAACTTAGATGTAGGCAAGTTCTACACTCGTGCTTTCCTTATGGAAACTTTGAAACTGGAGAATAGTGAAATAACAGGTAGATTTGTTCTTAATGCGTTTAAGCGTATCGCACAAACTCCGTTTGGCATGACATTGAACTTTGGTTATGTGGATAGTGAAGATAACTTCACGCGAAATAAATGCCATATTGGGTCGCCCCTCGTAGTACTTTACTCTCTGTACAAATTTGCAGAAGCTTGCGGCGACTACTACGAGTTTACGGTCAGCCGCTTATTGAACTACAACATCGACTCCGACGGAATCAGCCCCACGCAGATATTCGGCATTGAAGAAGATGAACTAAAAACTATCCTGCAAGGCTTGACGGCGAGCAACCCGGATTTCATCACCGCCAAGTTTACACACGATTTGGATACCATCTCTCTGAATAGAAATAAAACAGCATGTGATGTATTAGAGTTATTATAAGGAGGACGAAGTTATGGCAGCCACCGTTTACAAGGATTACTTTCAAATTGATGAGAATTATTTCCCTTGCGTTAACGAATCCGCCATCAATGCAGGATTGAGATGGGATGATTTCTATCCACACGCCACATTTATTGATCTGCTTAGGAAAACCGAACGCATACTTTCACGGCAAGAAAAACGTTCCCTGTGGATTTCAGGCGCTTATGGCACAGGAAAGTCATATGCAGGTTTTGCTCTGAGCAGTCTTTTAACAGCTCCATCCGAAGAAGTTGAAGCGTATTTTAATAAATATGAAGCACTCGCTCCGTATAAGACCGATCTTATGCAGAGGCTCATAGCGGCCAAAAAAGAAGGAACAATTTTGACTTGCTATCGCTATGCATCCGCCGCGATAAACAACACGAATGACTTGATTATTGTCATTCAGGAGTTAATTGCAAAAAGTGTGGCAAGTGCAGGGTTGGAATATAAAGGCGAAAACACACTAAAGCAAAGTATACTGAAATGGCTTGAAGATAGCCGTAATAAAACATTGTTTGCAGGCTATGTTGATAAAGAATATAAAGACTTGTTCGGTGGCTGGAGTGCTGACGAAATTATAGAAAAACTACAAAAATCTGATTCCTCGACAGACCTAGTAGGGAAAATCAATACTATGGCGAGTGAAATTGGTATTACTGCTTTGAAGATCGATATGGACGGGTTGATCGCTTACATAAAAGATATAATTTCAGGCAATAAGCTTAAGGCCCTTGTCTTTGTTTTAGACGAGTTCAGCGAGTTTTTCCAAAACAATCGTGGCAGACTGACTGATTTTCAAAAGTTGGTTGAAATCTGTGGTGAAGTGCCTTTTTATCTTATGGTTGTGGCACATCAGATGGGCAGCTACTTCCATGAAAAAGATACTGACGCAAAGAAAATCAAAGACCGCTTTCTGCCATGTGAAATCGCAATGCCTGATAATATTGCCTTTGACTTGATGAGGGATGCCTTAAAAATTAAACCGGAAGCGCAAGCTGATTGGGAAAATAAACTTGACGATCTGCAAGACTTTACGAAAAAATCCCGCAAGGCAGTCTCCGATTGCACAGGTATCAGTGAAGATGTTCTAAAGGGTGTGTTGCCTTTACACCCAATGTCCGCATTGCTCTTAAAGCATATCTCTTCTGCGTTTGAGTCCAACCAACGCAGCATGTTCGACTTTATCAAGAACGATGGAGACTACAAGGCTTTTCAGTGGTTCATTGACAATCACGGGCCCTTGGATGGGACGACCGCCCTTTTGACTGTGGATATGTTGTGGGACTTTTTCTACGTTACCGGTAGAGAGAACCTTGCTCTGCCAATCCGCAATATTCTCGACACTTACAAAAAGGCAGAACAACATAAGCTTATGTCCGAAGAGCAGCAAGTGCTGAAAACAATCCTGATTATGCAAGCGGTTTCCACGCATTTGAACGATGCGATTCCGTTGTTCATCGCCAACGAACCGAATCTCTACCTTTGCTTTGAAGGAACGGACTACGAACATAAAGCTCCGGCTATCGCCGAGAAACTTGTACGCGAGGAAGTCCTTTACAAAAAGCCGCTTGGCGGCAACAAGTTCTGCTATGCAACAACTGTTATGGCTGGCGATGCTGCGGAACTCGACAAGAAAAAGAAAGACATTATTGAAAAGCTACGGACGCAGGACTTGTGCATAGAGGATATGACGAGGGTCTTTAACTTGACTGCTCCACTTAAAATGCGCTACGATCTGACCTTTGCGGCATACGACGATATCACCGTAAAGACAAATCGTTTTGTTAACGAAGATGGTTTTACAGGTTTCCACGCCATTATCGGTGTAGCGAAGGATGACAATGAAGCTGTTCTGCTCCGTAAATTGATGCAAGACAAAATAGTAAACGTTGTGCCGGAAAACAAAAATATTATATTTATTGACACCACCCCTACGCCCTTTGGCACAGACAACATAGAGCAATATGCTGAGTATATGGCGGGGAGTGAGATTCAGCGGGGAAAAGACAACTCCGCTGCTGATGATATGCTACGCAAGGGCAAAATGGTAGCAGGAAGCTGGGGCAACAGGATTTATAATGGTCAGATTATCATTTATTCCAAGAGCAATCCACAAGGTGAACGATATAATAATTGGCAACAAGCACTTATCGGTTTGCGTGATTTGGTGAAAGCTAAGTATCCGCATGTTTTGGAGTATACTCCAGGTCTCTCTGAGGTAACTCTTCAAAGCGGGTCAAAGCAACAGTGGGTTGAAGCTGGTCTTGTTGAAAAGTCAGGCGGTCTTACGGCGTCCGCTGAAAAAATCGTAAGTGCAGCGCGTAAGGACGCTGAGTATTGGAATAGTGACCCATACAGTACACTCGGTATTATAAAAAATGCTCTCGATAAGAAAATAAAAGATGAACTTGAAACAAACTCAAAGATAGCTATAAAAGATATTCTCCAGTTTTTATGTGATGAGTTTGGTTTCGTGCCATCCAACCTTTATGCCTTTGTCACAGGATTTTTGCTGAAAGAATACGCTAATGAGACATATCGCCTGAGCGATGAAGCTAACAATGAAAAGATGAGCGTCGATAAAATGAAAGAAATTATCGATGAAGGCTATAAACAATTTTATGCACCCAGTTCCCGTTATAGGGATAAGTTTATTCGCATAATGTCTCATGAAGAGCAACTTTTCTGTGGCTTAATCAGCGATGTTTTTGATATTCCCGAAAACCAATGTGGTTCAGTCGAGGATACTATTAAACGTGTCAGAATCAAAGCTAAATCATTCGGACTTCCTTTTTGGGTACTGAAAGAAAGGGCAAGCGGTATCGAGGTTGACTTCATCACCGAATTCATAAAACTTTTGAACCCAGAACAAGGCACAAATACCTCAACTGTTAGTGGTAACATAGGTAAAATGGTAGAGAATGATGAGACTTTGGTTAGTAAACTGAAAAACCTCATTAAACCTGAAAATTTTGATTTGGCAATTATAAGTTATCTTACGTTTTTTGAGGATGGGAAACTTTTGGACCTTGCCAAGGAAATTCGTGTGACTGATGACAAAGTTGTAAGCGATATTAAGCGGCATTTCGGTGATGACTCAGAGGGACTTTGGCTCTGGAACAAGGAGACTGGTGAAGGACAAATTCGAAAGGTGATTAGAGAATATGAGTTTGTCAAGAAGAGTAATGAACTGCTTGTGATGGACAATCAGTCCGTTAATGAAGCTTTGTCTGCGTGGCGCGAAAAGTTAAAGTTTGTTAAGATTTCGCATGAGGCAGCAAAAGAAAAGCCGGAATATTCCTCATTTATACCTATGCTTTACAACGTGGCGAAGGGTTTCGGTGACAACATAATTAAAGATTTTTATGATGTCTTGGTACAACATGGCTACGACATTGTAGACTTTTTGAGCAGTGATAAAGAAGTGTTTGCAAAAGCCTGTGCATTATTACTGCGAGGTCTGTCAGAGCAGGACATCTATGAGATTTACAAGAACATACCAAACAATTGTTTTGTGATTAGCAAGCAAGACTATCTTATTGAGATTGACAGAATCGTTGATGATTACAAGAGTAATCTTGCGAAGATGCAACTTCGTAGCTTGTGGAAAGAAAAAACAGGAACTGACTATCCTTACCAATGGGCAACCCAATATCAGACACCTTTGCTGGCCTGTGTGCCGACTAACAAGTGGAGTGATTACAAACGTGCTTTTAGTGCCGTTAACCTCAAAAATCCCGAAGATAGTGATGTTAAGTTTGCACTGGAATTTCTAACTGCTAATCCAATCTGGGATGACATTACGAATCAAGAAAAAATTGATAAGGCTTTCGTAATGGCCATTCTTGGCAGATATAAAACTATCTTGACTGATCTCAACGAGGTTCGTAGATATTTAATAGATCATTCACAAGTTAGCCCTTATGATTGGAGTGGACATTTGGAAATCAACCGACTGATCAAAGAACTGGCACAAAGCAAATATAGCAAGGAGCCAATGGAAAGGGTTATGCGTCGTATTGACAGTATGGATGGTGATAAACTGAAAAGGTATTTGAAACGCCTTGTCAAAGACAATATGACGGTCGGGATCGAAATATTAGAAGACGGTGAGGAGGTATAACTGTGAGCGACACAATAGCGAAAATTGATAAATACTTCAGCGGAACATCGAGATATCCGCTTTTGGTTGTGGTTTCGGCTGATGAATACCTTGATGTACTTAGCGCATATTCAAATATGCCTAAAATCAAGGTTAGCGACTATTGTGTCGGTGCCGATAAAGAACCCGATATCGAAAAACTTGAAGAAGATGTCAAGATTTTCAAGGGAAACTGCCTACTGCTTGGATTGGGGGATTACTTAGCAAGCAAAGGCACTGATGCAAAAAAAATTTTAACCCCATACAAAGCATTGGTTTTACAACCACAAAGTCATGTAGCCATTCTTTTATCGGCACATATGTATCCCATAGTAAAGAAAATTGTTAATGAGGACTTACGAGCAAAATCTCGTGTAATACTTCCTGCGGTTCTTCCTCAAATCCCAACTATGGAGAATAATAGGTTTGTATATGGAATAAAAGCGTATTTAGATGCTTGTGAAAAAGGTGAAGTTGTTGCGAATGTAAAGACTGAACGAACAATACAAAATGCTATAGTTATTAATCCAGAAAGTGCCTTTGATGAATTAAAGTATAGGTATCCAAATGAATTCAGCAAGTTGTCTCCAATTAATGGAACATTAGATAATTGGAGCAAATTGCTCACAGAGATCAATAAAACCAAGAAGAATATACTTCAATACTTAGCTGATCAACAATTTGCTTCGCCTGAGTATATATTCTTAAAGCACGCAAAATCAAACGATTATAGATCGTGGCTCTACCTCATATGGCTTAAACTTCAATTCAACGGTCAGAGTTATTTAGGTTTGGTTGCTTCTAAAGCTGATAATCTTGGCAGCCTTCTTGAGACAGCTAAGACTGCAATTCTTGATATCAATGTATCAGACAGTCGATTTTTCAAATTTTACGAACAGCGTAAAACGTTACTTAAAGGTTGCAGCGACGCAGATATGGCAGATTTCATTCCACAAATCTATCGCCATGGAGCAAACAGAATTGCTTATTTGACAGATAACACAAAGGTTGAAAAGCAAGCAATTATCATTTCGTTGGGAGAAGGAGCAAAGGCTGACTATCTTAAAACAAACTACCCTGATTTGTATGCCTATATGCGGGATTATCATTTTGATGATGATAGTTTAACGACATATTTTGCCGCTTATAAAAAATGCAAAGTTTACAACAAAATCGATAATGCATTTGCGGAAATGGTGAAGGAAAACGCAACGAGTCGGCCATATAATACTCTACCATCTCGCATTTCTGTTTTTTCAAGGATAGACACGGATAAAACGCTTCTCATTTTCTTAGATGCTATGGGCGTGGAGTTTTTGGGGTACATAAAAGAAGTAAGTGCAGAATTTAAGTTGCGATTTGTACCTAACATTGCAAGGGCGAATTTGCCGACTATCACAGCCCTAAACAAGGAATTCTATGATGATTGGCCAGATAGCCAAAAAGAACCTCCAATAAAAAGTATTGACGAACTGAAACATCATCCTGAACGAGGATATGACTTTAATAAATCTCCATACCCTATACACTTACCCGAGGAACTAGAAGTTGTTCGTGAAGCTTTAGAACGTGCTGCAACACGACTACAATCGGGAGATTACCGCAAGGTAATAATTGCTTCTGACCACGGAGCAAGCAGATTAGCCGTAATTAGCCCTGATGTACAAATAGATTGCAATGCTTGTGAATCAAAGTCGAGCGGACGTTATTGTCAAGGAGATATATTGCCTTCGGCTAGCAACATAGCCATAGAAAACGATTATGCTGTAGTAGCAGATTACTCAAGATTCAATGGATCAAGAGCAGCAAGCGTTGAAGTTCATGGGGGCGCAACATTGGAAGAGATTGTTGTGCCGATAATTGAACTAACATTAGCGAACAGCAACATTCAAGTAATGTTAGAAAATAGTTTGATAGAAATTAGTTATAAGAAAATACCTGAACTGGTCTTGCTTATTACACCGGACTGTGATGAAATTACAGTAAGTGTAGATAGTTTTATCTATAAAGCGGAGAAGATCGAAAAGAGCCGTTTCAAGGTTGTAATGCCTGATCTGAAGAAGGGTACATACACATTGGATATATTCGAGAACCAAAACAAGATTGCCAGCAAAGAAATTACTATTAAGAGTAAAGGTTTTGCTGAGCGCGATATTTTTTAGGAGGCGAGTGAAATGACAGACAAACTACGGAGATGCTTTGATGAAATGGTTGTTTATAAAGATTTAAAAAAGAGTAATTTCTTTGCAAGTCTTTCTCTGCCCTCCTTTATGCGTGATTGGCTTTTGAAAAAGTTTATGTCAGAAACAGGAGAGTTCAACCAGGAAGAGATGCTCGACTTCATTCGCAAGAACATTCCCCGCAAAGAGGACTGGACGGCAATCAAGAGTAGGATTGTTACCGAATTGGAGCGGGTACGATTTTTAACGAAGGTTTCCGTTGATGTTGATATCAAAACAGGTTGTGTTTCTTTTAGCCTTCCTGATTTTGGCCTGACAACTAAAGAAACGATCATACCACCTGAAGTTTGGTACACCTGTGCAAATGACCTTGTGAAGGGGCATGAAACTTGGGGTGTAGTTGAACTTGAATATCTGGAACCAGATGAGGAACTCAAACGTAAGGGCAAAATTCAACTGAGGAGTTTCAAAAACTTTTGTCCATATGAAATTGATCTTGATTACTACAAGGACGCTCGTTATGAGTTCACGACAAAAGAATGGATCGATGTTCTGCTTGGCGCAATAGACTACAATGCAGCAGGGTATACGGATGACGAACAAAAACTCACTATGCTCACTCGTTTGTTGCCTTTTGTGGAAAAACGGCTTAATTTAGTTGAACTTGCTCCAAAAGGTACTGGTAAGTCGTATCTATTTGGCCGTGTCAGTCGTTTCGGGTGGCTTTCCTCTGGCGGTATGATGACCCGTGCAAAGCTGTTCTACGATATACAGAAAAAAGAACATGGGCTGGTTGCAGGTCACGACTTTATCGTCTTTGATGAGGTGCAGACTATAAACTTTCACCCCGTTGATGAGATGCGTGCTGCTCTCAAAGGCTATATGGAAAATGGTGTATATACAGTAGGGAAGGTTGAAGGCAAATCTGATGCCGGTGTGATTCTTTGCGGCAACATTCCAAAAGATAAGATGAGTGAATACGAAAGTATGTTTGAAGAACTGCCATCGGTGTTTCATGAATCCGCACTCATTGATCGTTTCCACGGCTTTATTCAAGGGTGGAATATTCCACGCATGAACGATGATCTAAAGATTTCCGGTTGGGCGCTGAATTCAGAGTATTTCTGTTCCATCTTGCATGAGCTACGGGACGACGCAAGTTATCGTGCCATTGTCGATGCATTGGTCGTCGTACCTGAAGCGGCAGACACTCGCGACACCGAAGCTGTAAAAAGAATAGCAACAGCTTATCTAAAGCTGTTGTTCCCCCACGTGCGTTCTCCGCATGATATTGACCCGCAGGAATTCAAACGCTATTGCTTAAAACGGGCGATGTCGATGAGACATCACATTAAACTGCAACTTGGTATATTGGACGAGGAGTACAGGGGAAAGAACATTCCTGCCTTTACCGTTAAGGATATGTCTGAAATTGAGGGTGTGTAAAGATGACAAAAAGAGTAGACTGCTATATCTGCGGCAAGGAGAACTTGACCCGCAATGAGATAGGGCTCAATAAAAAACTCATCGGGCAGGACGTTAAAAAGTTTCATTGCTTGCAGTGCTTGGCGGATTACCTTGAGTTATCGGTTGACGAATTAGAGGAACGTATTCAGGAGTTTAAAGATGCCGGTTGCTCTTTGTTTGAGTAAAGGGATTAGTTCAGATGGTAATAGCAATTCTAATCAATACCAACTATGAAATAGAGGTGAAATCGTGATTTACGCAGATAACGCTGCAACGACAAGAATATCCGATAGCGTTTTTGAGAAGATGCTTCCGTTCCTGCGCGAACAATACGGAAACGCTTCCAGCCAGTATTCACTTGGCGTGAAGGCAAAGAGAGCTGTTGAACATGCGCGTCGGCAGGTTGCGGTAGCAATTGGTGCGAATGCATCTGAAATCACCTTCACCTCAGGTGGTTCGGAAGCAAACAACTGGGTGATCCGAAGTGTTGCAGAAACTTATCGCGGCAAGCCCATGCATATTATTACATCAGAAATCGAACATCACTCCGTGCTGAATGCCTGCCGTGCACTCGAACAAACTGACATAGAGGTTACATACTTACCTGTAAATGCGACAGGAGTAGTTGAGGTCACAAGTCTTAAAGAGGTAATTAGACCGCATACAAAATTGGTGTCAATAATGCTTGCTAACAACGAAATCGGTACAGTTCAGCCGGTTGAAGAGATTGGGCAGTTGTTGAAAAGTAAGGGTATCCTGTTTCATACCGATGCTGTTCAAGCAGTCGGACATGTTCCTGTAAATGTTTCGAGACTGGGTGTGGATTTCCTTACCGCCTCTGCTCACAAGTTTAACGGAGCGAAAGGTACAGGTATTCTGTATAAGCGGTCGGGGATAGATCTATCCCCCTTGGTGTTCGGCGGTAAACAAGAGTATGGACTCCGTGCCGGAACAGAGAATGTCGCCGGAATTGTTTCGGCGGGTTACGCCATAGAGGAAAGTATCAGCTTGATGGCTGATGAGGCAAAACGTCTAAGAAAAATGGTTGAAGATACCGTAGATGGCATAAAAGAAAAAATCCCTTCTGTGAGGGTTAATGGAGATAGTATTTATCGCCTGCCCGGAACGGTCAATCTTGGCTTCGACGGAGTCTCGGGTGAGGCGCTAATGAACCTGCTCGACTTAAAGGGTATTTGCGTGTCCACGAGCTCGGCTTGCACTTCAGGCAAAGACGAGCCGTCGCATGTGCTTCTTGCTTTGGGGCTTTCAGAGCAACAGGCTAAGTCGGCGATTCGAATTTCTTATGGTAGATATAACACCTCGGACGAGGTTGGCAAAGTCATCTCGGCTGTGTATGATGCCTACTCAAAGATCCTCGGAACTCGCTAATTAGTGCATACTGGTAATGTGATTAAAGTGTGTATATTTTTTAACGATTTATTTGTCAGCGGAGCAATATCCATGATTGTTGCTTTACCAGCTGAGATGGATAAAACTCTAATATCGACTTATTCCTGCGAACGGACAAAAACTGTTGAACTGTTTCCGCGAACAGAAATAACCCATAAAAACCATGCTCGACCTATTTCCGCGAACGGACAAAACGAAAAATACAGACCAGACATCGAGGTGAGCCTATCGTTCCATGTTGAAGCCGTAACACGACTTGTGAAGGAGTGAAACGACTGAAGAAGTCGATGTACGTCTCATGCCAGGAATGTCCAAGAACCCGACCGTAGGGAGAAGTGATTGGGTACATTCTACGG
>Ga0116184_10002547_pt1 | contig 15798 bp, 16 predicted proteins | sample AD_JPNNA5_MetaG_FD_89886 | JGI IMG/M metagenome (GOLD analysis project Ga0116184, IMG submission 89886) | Active sludge microbial communities of municipal wastewater-treating anaerobic digesters from Japan - AD_JPNNA5_MetaG | ecosystem: Engineered > Bioreactor > Anaerobic > Digestate | place... | reverse complement strand
ACAGCCGAAAGCTGGGAAATATCGGGTGTTAAAGGAAATATTTCCGTTGTTTCGGAAGGTTTTCTCAAGGGAAACACTCTCCAGGAACTGGTAGAAGTTTACATGGGAGACCTTGTAGGAGATAAGATTTATGAGCGTTTTGGAATCGAATTTCCTTTGCTCATTAAATTCATTGATGCCAACCAGGATTTATCCATCCAGGTGCATCCGGATGATGAAACAGCACGGATACGGCACAAGGCCTTTGGGAAGACGGAAATGTGGTATGTGCTCGAAGCAGACGAAGGCTCCGGCCTTTATTCAGGTTTCCGAAAAAAAGTCTCACGGGATGAATATCTGCATCATCTGGAAAACGGAACCCTCTCAGAAATTCTGAACCGGGAGGAAGTGCATCCGGGGGATGTCTTTTTTATTCCGGCCGGCAGAATCCACGGGATAGGCAAAGGAATTCTGCTGACTGAAATTCAGCAGACCTCCGATATTACTTACCGTGTGTATGACTGGGGACGGGTGGACAAGGAAGGCAAGCCCAGGCCTCTGCACACTGATCTTGCCCTGGACGTCATTCAATACGAAGATACCGGTCCATTCAAAACAGTTTATAAACCGCAGCCCAACCGGCCGGTCAAACTTATCCAGTGCCCGTATTTTACCACCCAGCGCCTTGATGCCGACCAGTCTGTTACCCGCGACTATTTTGCGCTTGACTCGTTTGTTATTTATATTTGTATTTCCGGTGCATTTTCGGTTCATTATGGTGCAGAGAAGCCTGTTGCGCTGACGCGCGGCGAGACCCTTCTTATACCGGCCGAAATCAAACAGGTTACTCTCGAACCGGAAAGCCGGGGAACCCTGCTGGAGGTTTTTGTTCCGTAACGAACCATCAGAGAAGCAATTCGATACGGGCCATGAAAATTACAGAGGCAGAATTTACGGGATCCTTTACTGAGACAGGGAAATGTCCTCCTGCTGATTTGCCTGAATTTGCCTTCATAGGTCGTTCCAATGTAGGGAAGTCTTCCCTGATCAATATGCTCTGCAACCGGAAGAGCCTTGCCAGAACGTCAGCTACTCCGGGAAAAACCTTGCAGATTAATTTTTTTCGTATCAACAGGAACATCTTTTTTGTTGACCTTCCCGGATATGGTTATTCCCGGATTCCGAAAAAAGACAGGCTCCGTATTGCAGCTTTAACAAAAGACTACCTGAAAAAACGCACTGGGCTGACCAATGTGTTTCTGTTGATCGATATCCGCCTGCCCCAGCTTGAATCTGACAGAAAGTTCATGGAATGGATGGCCGCTGAAGGCATTCCATTTTCCCTTGTTTTTACAAAAGCTGATAAACTTTCGCGCACTCAGCAGAAAAAATATGTGGAAGAATACAGGAAAAAACTGCAGGAACGATGGGAAGAACTTCCTCCTGTTTTTATCACATCGGCAAAAAACAAAGCCGGAAAAGAGGATTTGCTCAGGTACATAGAAGAATTGTCACTCATCCCGAAAAGAAATTCTTCATAATATTTCAGGATTCTTACCTTTGCATGCCGTAAAAATTAACGATTAATTAACTTCATACAAAAAAACGGATACATGAAACCCCGGTTTCCGATCAAGTTTTTTTCAGGCGAAGCATCACGCCATCTGGCTGAAGAAATTGCCCGGCATTTCGGGACACAATTAGGGCAGACGAACATACTCCGGTTCAGCGACGGAGAGTTTCAACCGGCTTATCTGGAATCAGTAAGAGGCTGTACCGTATTTATTATCCAGTCGACCAATCCTCCTACCGACAATCTTATGGAGCTTCTGCTGATGATCGATGCAGCCAAGCGTGCATCTGCCTATCAGGTGGTTGCCGTCATTCCATACTTTGGTTATGCCCGTCAGGACCGTAAAGACCGTCCCCGTTCATCCATCGGAGCCAAGCTTGTTGCTAACCTTTTATCGGCTGCCGGTGTCGACCGGATTATGACCATGGATCTGCATGCCGATCCGATCCAGGGTTTCTTTGACGTACCGGTGGACCACCTTTATGCGTCGGCGATATTCGTTCCGTATATTCAGAGTCTGAACCTTCCCAATCTGGCAATAGCCGCACCCGACATGGGCGGTACCAAACGAGCCAATGCTTACGCCCGTTTCCTGAAAGCCGATATGGTGATCTGTTACAAGCTCCGGAAAAAAGCCAACGTTGTGGATGAAATCAAGGCAATAGGCGATATCAGGGGAAAAAATGTTGTGATCGTGGACGATATGATTGATACAGCCGGGACAGCCTGCCTCGCTGCAGAAATGCTCATGAACGACGGTGCAGAAAGTGTTCGCATGGTTGCCACCCATCCCATTCTCTCAGGTCCAGCCTATGAACGAATCGAAAAAAGTCCTCTTGTGGAAGTGGCGGTTACCGATACCATCCCACTGCGTATGACCAGCCCGAAAATCAAAGTGCTTTCCATCGCCGGACTTTTTGCTGATGTTATCAACAAGGTACATAATTTTGAGTCAATCAGTTCCAGTTTTATTTTTTAATGCTATATTTGCGCCTCCTAAAAAAGGATAACAATCGTGTAATGGGGGATCAGAGGTAATGCCCTGATTCTGAGTAGCACAACATAATAATTGTTCATCCATAAAAAGTATGAAAACTATCGAAATTAAAGCAGAGGCAAGAAAAAACCTCGGGAAAAAAGAAACGGAAAAACTGCGGAAGCAGGGAATGGTGCCGGGCGTACTGTATGGCGGAAGTGAACCAGTGCACTTTTACGTGCCTGAAAACAACCTGCGTCATCTGGTGTACACACCGAACGTGTATATTGTTAATCTAACCATTGACAGTCGTAACACAAAGGCCATCCTGCAGGACATTCAGTTCCATCCGGTAACTGACCACATCCTTCATATCGACTTTAAAGAAGTATTTGACGACAAGCCGGTTGTGATGCGAATACCTATCAAGCTCACTGGAAGCTCGGTTGGCGTACGTGCGGGTGGCAAACTAAAGCAGAGTGTCCGTTATCTGAAGGTCAAAGGTCTGATCAAAGATCTTCCCGATCAGCTTACGATTGATATTTCTGATCTGAATATCGGGAAATCAATCCGCGTTGGCGATCTTTCATTCGAAAATATTGAACTTCTCGATAACAAGCGTCTGCAGATTGTTTCGGTTCAGGTAACCCGTGCCGTGGTGGAAGAAACTCCCGGAGCTGCACCCGCTGAAGGAACTGCTGAAGGTGCCGCCCCTGCAGCCGAACAGTCAGCCAAGGAAGCACCTCAACAAAACAAGTAATTTGTATATCAGAAACATCCATGCTTCGGTATTCCTCAGTGAACAACTACTGAAGCATGGATTTCTTCTGTGAGTGAGACCTGTTTGTTTAGAGCCATTTTACCCTTCAACAGCAATTCGGTGAAGTATCTGATTGTCGGACTTGGAAATCCGGGCGATGAGTACAGTGAAACTCGCCATAATGTTGGCTGGAAAATTGCCGATGAGCTAGCTTCCTCGCTGAACGTTTCCTTTGAAGACAAGCGTTTTGGATATGTGGCCCGCGCTGCTTTTAAGTCGCGAACCCTGGTGATCCTGAAACCAACAACTTTTGTCAATCTCAGCGGAAGAGCTGTCAATTACTGGCTTGCCCATGAAAAAATCGGGCCTGATCACCTGCTGATTATGGTTGATGACCTGGCATTGCCCTTTGGAACAATCCGCATACGCCCCCGGGGAGGAGACGGTGGGCACAACGGGCTTATCCATATCACCCAGATCCTTGGTCATCAGAACTATGCCCGCCTTCGCTTCGGCATTGGCAATGAGTATCCTTACGGACGACAGGTTGATTATGTTCTGGGAACCTGGACAGAGGAAGAACGTGCTCTTCTTCCCGAACGCATAAAACTTGCCTCTGAGGCCGTAAAAAGTTACGCCACCATAGGGATTGAACGCACCATGAACCTGTTCAACAAAAATCACAACCAGGGGCTTGCCCGAAAAACTGAGAAGGAATAACCATCAGCCGTCTTCTTTTCTTCGTTCTTCTTTTACCGAAGTAAATCTGTCCCGTCACTGGCAAGCTTTTTGTTTTCATTCTTTTTACCTTTGTGTTTTCTATGTTAAACGAGGTACGAATTGACAAATGGCTTTGGGCCATGCGGATTTATAAAACCCGCAGTCAGGCAGCCGCAGAATGCCTGAAGGGAAGAATTCTGGCAGGAGGTACTGAAGCAAAGCCCTCCCGCATGGTGCATCCCAACGACCTGATTGTGGTAAAAAAGCCTCCCGTGATTTATACCTACCGTATCAAAGAACTTACCGACAGGAGGTTGCCGGCAAGAGATGTTCCCTTATACCTGGAAAACCTCACATCGGAAGAAGAACTTGCCAAACTGGACATGGTGAAACTCACCGGCTTCGCTCTTCGCGAAAAAGGAGCAGGCAGACCTACCAAAAAAGAACGGCGTGAAATGGACCGTTTGCGGGGTATGCGATGAAGTTGCTCATTTAATCCCATTATTAAAATGCTGATTGCCAAAGAAAAACGCCGTACCAATATTGCCGAATATCTGCTCTACATGTGGCAGATCGAAGATATTATCAGAGCGTATGATTTTTCAATTGAAAAAATCAACCAGGAACTGATCAGCCAGTATGACCAGCCGTCTGAAGTAAAAAAGCAGATTCGCGATTGGTACAAACAACTGATTGAGATGATGAAGGAGGAAGGTATTGAAAAGCAGGGGCACCTGCGATTCCTCGCTAATACATTGGCTGAGCTGAATGATTTTCATCTCAGGCTCCTTTCCTCTCCCAAAGAAACAACCTATAGGGAACTCTATAAACAGGCGGGACCGGCTATTCAGGCATTGGGAGAAAAAGTACCTGGATACAAAATGAGCGATCTGGAACTCTGCCTCAATGGTCTTTACGGGTTGCTTATGCTTCGGCTTCGAAAAAAGACCGTCTCGGATGAAACCAACGAAAGTCTGCAGTCCATTAGCCGGATGATTGCATATCTTGCCAACCGGTTCAGAAAATTTGAGCAGGGCGATTATGAACTATAGGAAACGCCCAAAAACCTGTTCGCGAACTTACCCTTGAGTACGCGGCAGGTGTCTGTTGCACCAAACCAATGATGCCTGTTCGAAGCAATCCATCGATAGATTTTGTTACGCAACACGCCCGGTACCAGGTAAGAAATGACGGCAATGTTCCATGGGAAGCCCAATAATCCGGCTATCTTTAGTACTGCATCGGAATAAAATCTCACATGTCCGTGGTACAACAAGATCAGTGAATCAGCTTTTTCTGAAAAATCAATCAATCCGGGTACCTTTTTCAGTTCAGGCGATTGAAGGGGGATAAAATAAAAGGGAACCTTCCCCTCATGCTTCAGAATAAACTGAACAGCCCGGTTGCAAAGGATGCAGGTATCATCAAATAGAATAACCGGATATTTTTGCAGGATAATTTCTGTATCGGTCATTTTAAAAGAGAGTGCTTTTAATAGAAACAACAAACTGCCGTTCCAGTTCAATCAGTTTACGCTTGCGTTCTATCCCTCCTGCATATCCGGTTAGTCTGCCGCTGCTGCCAACTACCCTGTGACAGGGTATGACAATCAGCAGAGGATTCGAGCCAATTGCACCTGCTACTGCTCTAATTGCATCCGGGCGGCCAATTTCTCTGCCAAGTTCACTGTATGATGCCACTCTCCCGTATGGTATACGGCATACGGCGTCCCAGACCTTTTTCTGAAAAACCGTACCTTCGGTTAACAGGGGAAGGTTGAATGTTTGGAGTTTCCCTATAAAATAGGCATTCAATTGTCGGATAACCTCCCGGGCCAGAGCATGGTAAGGTTTTGCGATATATTCAGGGTCCCCCTCATGAAATGTAATCCGGCATACCGTTTCCTCGGATGACCAAACTGAAATATAGCCCAGTGGAGACAACCATTGAAATTCCGTAACCCCCATTGGCCAATACTCAGATTTTACTTCATTTACCATAGAGTGTTACTTTTTTTGGAAGCACGTGACAATTTCTCCTATATAAAATCTGTGAAAGTCTCCGGTAGGATATATGCGTTTGACAAATGAGGGAACATCAAACTGCGATGCCTTGAAATCATCGTGGTAGATTTTGCGACACTCAAGTGCCAATCTGGCTTCCCTGAAAATTATGTTCCCGTTGTCAGTAACCACGGGTGTCAGGCCAGTCTCTTTTACCTTGTCAATATGCCTGCCCGACTTACTGCCACACAGATTCAGAGCATCGCGAAAGGTTTCGGGGAAAAAACACAAGGTAAACCAGGAACTTTCGTCAGCAAATTTCCTGGTATAGCGCTGTGGCCTTATAAAACAAAGAGCAACCGGCTTATTCCAGAGAATACCCAATGTACCCCAGCTGGCAGTCATCATATTGAAATGATCGGGGGAACCGGCTGTTATCAGCATCCATTCATCGTCCATCAGATAAAACGGGTTCTCCGACAGCTTCTTCACCTCAACCTGACAAAATTCTTCCGGCAACATAACAAGTATTTGGTTTGTATCAAAGATAAGCAATTACATCCTTGCAGGAAGATACCTGCACATTTTATTTCCGCCACCCTGACAAAAATGTTAAAAAGCACAAGAACCCGACAAAAACTTTCTGGAATTACTGTTTAAACATTGAGAAAAATCGGAAAGAATGCAAACAGGTAACATACCTTAAAAAAATGTTTAATTTAGCCGCCGAAGTTAAGTGGATTGAAGGCTGCACCCCTGAATGAGTTACCGGCATGTTGATGATTTCAAAAGATTAACAGGTTCAATCAGGTTCCAAACATTCATCTGTATGAAAAAAAATGTTGCTCCTCCTCCTGGCTATCTGTTCAGCAGAAGCTATACAAACTACGTTTTTATTCTGCTTTTTTTACTTTACTTGTTTGATTATGCTGACCGGATGGTCGTTTCCTCTCTGGGCCCATTTATTCAAAAAGAATGGCATTTGAATGACAAGCAGTTAAGCATGTTCTTGTCAGTTATTTATTGGTCAATTGTGGCATTAACTTTCCCTGCGTCGATATTGGTTGACCGATGGAGCCGCAGAAAGACCATTGGAATCATGGCAGCTCTCTGGAGTGTAGCTTCACTGGCCTGTGCTTTTACCAATAATTTCAGGCAGTTGTTCACAGCACGGCTTTTCATCGGGGTTGGAGAATCAGGCTATGCCCCAGGAGGAACCGCCATGATTGCGGGGATGTATCCTGAAAGGAAACGTTCGCTGATGATGGGAATATGGAATGCAGCCATTCCTCTGGGAAGTGCCCTGGGAGTTGCCCTGGGAGGCATCATTGCCACTCACTGGGGCTGGAGACATGCATTTGGTCTTGTGGCCCTTCCGGGATTTGTTGTGGCCGTTTTGTTCTTTTTTGTACGCGATTACAAAACCGTTTCGCTGGTTAAAAATGGCAACAATTCTGAAAAAAAGGGGAAAATAAGAATGGGTTTGAAAGACATTGTGGCGGAATTTGTTGAACGACCATCGTTGCTGTTTACTTACCTTGGAATTACCGGGGTGGTGTTTGTAACCAACTCCATTCTTTTCTGGTTAGCTACTTATTTCAACCGCATGTATGGTTTGCCAATGGACAAAGCCGGTCCAAGGGCATCGCTGGTGATGCTGCTGGCCCTCATAGGAGCACCCATCGGAGGGTTCATTACCGACCGATGGAAACGAACACGTCCGAATGCCAGGCTCCTGTTTCCGGCTATCAGTACCTTCCTGTCAGCCATCTTTTTGTTTCTGGCATTTGTTGTGTTTTCAGGATCAATGCAGTACGTTATGCTCTTGTTAATGGGCGTTTGCATTTCAGCTTTTATTCCCGCGGCAGCGGCTGTTACACAGGATCTTGTTCATCCAGGCCTGCGGGCTACGTCCTACGCCATCGCAGTTGTTATACAGAATCTGCTTGGGTCTTCCCTTGGACCACTGGTAGTAGGAGCTATTTCCGACAAACACGGTATCCAGCAGGGAATGTCGATTCTTCCATTGTTTCTGGTACTTGCAGCTGTTTTATTCTTTACAGGCTCCTTCAAATACCAGAAGGATGTATCAACTGTAGAAGAGATTCCCCTTGAAGCCCGATAATTTTATGTCCTACCGACCCAACCGGCATCGCATTCATCATTTTGACTGGCTCTACTGGGTACTCAAACCCTGGGTAACCTTTAGTTTTCGCCAGTATTACCGAAAAATTGAGGTTGTTGATGCGCACAAAATCCCAGCTCATTTTCCCGTTATCTTTGCCCCCAACCATCAGAATGCTCTGATGGATGCACTGGCTGTCCTTTATGCAACCCACGGACAACCCGTTTTTCTTGCCAGAGCTGATATTTTCAACAATCCTACCCAGGCCCGCCTGCTGCATTTTCTGAAAATTATGCCTGTATTTCGCATACGCGACGGTGCAGAAAATTTGAGTAAAAACGATGAAACTTTCCAGGCATGTTTGAGTGTTCTCCGCGATCGCCATGCGTTATGCCTCATGCCCGAAGGAAATCATGGAGATAAACGGCGCCTGAGACCTCTTGTAAAAGGCATTTTTCGTATTGCCATGCTCACCCAGGAAGAACTGGGTGAATCGATCCCGGTTCAAATGGTGCCCGTTGGGCTGGACTATGATCATTACCAGAATTTCAGAAAATCTCTCCTGATTCAATTTGGTGATCCCATTGATGTTTCCGGGTTTTTGCCCCTCTATCGCGAGAATAAACCCCGGGCTTTCAATGCCATGCGGGAAACTCTGGCCCAAAAGCTCAGCCAGTTGATGATTGATATCCGGAATGATGAGTTTTACGATGTCATCCATGAACTCCGCTTTATTTATACCCCTCACTTCGTGGATGGAAACCATTACGCTGCATTCCGGTTCGATAAAAATCTTACCAGTGTGCTGGACCGCATTACCCAGGAACATCCCGAAAAAATGGAACCCCTCGCATCGAAAGTGCGGGAGATGAAAGAAGGAACCGAAAAACTATACCTGAGGTACTGGCTATTCAGAAAAAAAGCGTTTCAGTCTTTCCCTTTTTTGCCTTCCCTTTTCCTTCTTGTTTTTGGTTTCCCTTTATTTTTGTACGGTTTCGTTCACAACATTTTCCCTTACTGGTTTCCGGTACGATTCATCCGGATCCGGAAAGTCAAGGACCCACAGTTTCATAGTTCCTTTAAATTTGTGCTGGCTTTTCTGTTGTTTCCATTGGTTTATCTGCTGTTCTCCCTGGCAAGCCTTTTTGTCCTGCCCCATTTCTGGCTGAGCCTGCTTTACCTCCTGAGCCTGCCTCTTACGGGTCTTTTTGCATTCCGATATTTCATTCAATGGAAAAAAGTGAAGGGTTTTCTGCGTTTCAGAAGAATGAAAAAACGCAATAACACTGATCTTGCCCGCCTGATGCAGTTGCATGACGACATCATTCAAATCGTGCAACGCCTCCTTGCTTCAGAGACATAATTTTTTCAGCATGAAGTTTAACGATAAAACAGTATGGATTACCGGTGCTTCTTCAGGAATTGGAGAAGCACTTGCCCACGCCTTCTCGGACGAAGGAGCGGATGTGGTTCTTTCTGCACGCTCTGAAAAAAAACTGGAAGAAATCAGGCAACTGATTGAGAAAAAGGGAAGAAAAGCATGGGTTTTGCCGCTTGATCTGGCAGATACAGAATCCCTGAAAACAGCCGCATCACGTGTCGAAACCCTTGTGCCTGCAGTTGACATTCTGGTGCATTGCGGCGGAATCAGCCAGAGGTCGAGGGTGCATGAAACCCTTCTGGAAGTGGACAGAAGGATTATGGAGGTTAATTTCTTCGGAACTATTGCATTAACGAAGGAAGTACTGCCCCGGATGCTGGCCCGTAAAAAAGGCCATATCGTAGTCATTAGCAGTGTGATGGGGAAAATAGGCTTCCCCGTGCGCTCAGCCTATGCGGCTTCCAAACATGCCCTGCATGGTTTTTTTGAAACCCTGTGGACCGAATACCATCGCGATGGAATTGATGTGACCATGGTCTGCCCCGGCATGGTACGAACCAATATTTCGTATCATTCGCTCGAAGGAGACGGGAAGGAGCATGGGGTGATGGACCCCCGGCAGGCCGGAGGAATTTCGCCCGAAAAATGCGCCCGTAAAATCATCCGGGCCGTTAAAAGAAAGCGCCATGAAGTTTATATTGGCAAGGAACAAATCCTGATATACCTTCGCAGGTATATTCCCTGTCTGTTTTTTGCCATCGTTTCAAAGTTTAAACCAACATAAATTTTTTTCTTTTTCCCCGTCGTTTCATTTCCGGGTTTTGTGTTCAAATGCCTGACATAAAATTGTGAAAATGAACCATATAATGCAGAATCAATAATCAAACATATATTGCATGGAGAATTTGCCGATCATCAGTGGTATACAACAAGTAGGAATTGGGGTGCCCGATGTGCACCAGGCATGGAAATGGTACCGTGAGTTTTTCGGAACTGACATCCGTATTTTTGAAGATAAGGCAGAAGCACAACTCATGCTTCCCTATACGGGTAATGAACCTCGCAGCAGGCATGCTGCACTGGCCATCAACCTGCAGGGAGGAGGAGGTTTTGAAATATGGCAATACACCGAACGGATTCCTCTGCCTCCCCAATCCCCTGTTCTGACAGGAGACCTGGGTATTAATGCAGTCAAAATAAAAGCAAAAGATGTGCACCAGACCCATCGGTACTTCAAAACAAGAAACGGAAATCTTTCTCCTGTTTTGAAAGATCCGGCCGGTCAGGATACTTTTTTCATCCGCGATCCGTATGAAAACCTCTTTCAGATTGTTCCCGGCAATGACTGGTTTCTTAAAAACAGAAGACATACGGGAGCGGTGTACGGAACAATCCATGGTGTTAGTGATATCGAAAATGCCAGAAAAGTGTACTCCGGAATTCTGGGCTATGACGAAGCAGTATATGACGTTACGGGGACATTTGAAGATCTGGCGCATCTGCCAGGTGGAAGTTCCCGCATGAGAAGGGTGCTGCTCCAACACAGCAAAAAGAGAAAAGGAAGTTTCAGTGCACTTTTTGGCTCAAGTCAGATCGAACTGATTCAGGTCCTTGACCGCCAACCGCGACGGATTTTTGAAGACCGCTTCTGGGGAGATCTCGGATTTATTCATCTTTGTTTTGACATTTCAGGTATGGATTCTCTTCGCCATCTTTGTGAGGATAAAGGATTCCCTTTTACGGTTGACAGCTTTGCCAATATGAACGGGCAGTTCGATATGGGAGAAGCAGCCGGTCATTTTGCCTACATTGAGGATCCCGATGGTACACTGATTGAATTTGTTGAAACCCTTCGTATTCCGATTGCAAAAAAACTGGGGATTTATCTGAATCTCCGGAAGAGAAACCCCGAAAAATCACTGCCGCGCTGGATCATTCGGGCACTGGCACTTGGTCGCATCCGCGACTGAGTGACGGAGATCATTTCTCCCAGTACCAGTTTGCATAGGTAATGTAATTCTCGGCAATGCGGGTAATCATTTCCCGAACCTGTTCTTCTTCTACCCCCTTTAGGCGCCGGGCAGGAATACCTCCGTAAACGCTACCAGGTTCGACTAAGGTTCCCTCCAGAACAACGGCTCCGGCAGCCACAATGGAATGCCTGCCCACCTTGCAATGATCCAGCAAAATGGCACCCATGCCTATCAACACATCATCGTCAATTTCGGCACCATGCAAAACAACATTATGACCTACCGATACGTTGTTGCCGATCAGGGCTACGGACTTCCCATACAAGGTATGAATGATGCTTCCGTCCTGTATATTCACCCGGTTGCCCAACCGAATGGAGTTGACATCACCCCGTAGTACCGTGTTAAACCAAATGCTGCAGTAATCGCCCATAACAACATCACCTATTATTACTGCATTGTCAGCCAGATAACATTCTTTGCCGAACTTAGGGGTAAAACCCCTTACTGTTTTAATAAGCGCCATATATGTTGCAGAAAATATGAATAACTCATTTTTTCGCTTTCCAAATATATACCTTTGCCCATCACTTAAAGAAAATGAGCAGACAAAGGTACCATTTTTCGGTCAGTCAGGCCGGGGAAACTGTCCTTTCTCAGTACTATGGCACGCTGGACTGTACCTGGCTATTGCCGACGTTTTTTTCCGGTATCGGGCGCCGGTATTTACCCGAAAATGAATTACAGTACCTTTATACCTGATCAAAAGTATATGTCTTAACCTTTTTGTTCCATGGTGAAAAAAGTTCAACGGCGCGACGAAATTGTTGTGAAATTTGCAGGAGATTCCGGCGACGGGATGCAGCTTACCGGAAGTCTTTTTGCCGATATGGCTGCCAAAACCGGGCTCGACCTGGCAACATTCCCTGATTATCCGGCCGAAATCAGGGCTCCTCAGAATACTCTCGCCGGGGTTTCAGGTTTTCAGGTCCGCATCGGGAGCAAGAGAATCGAAACCACGGGGGATCAATGCGATATTCTGGTAGCCATGAATCCTGCGTCCCTGAAAGCCAACCTCAAATGGGTAAAACCGGGAGGGACCATCATTGTGGATGCCGACACGTTTACTCCGGAAACAAACCAGAAGGCAGGTTTTTCAGAAAATCCTCTGGAAAATGGGACCCTCGGTAAATATTACCTAATCAAAGCTCCGGTTACCACGCTGACCCGGGCAGCTCTAAAAGACATGAAACTCGACGGTAAGTCAAAGGAAAGAACCAGGAACATGTTCGTTCTTGGCTTCGTTTGTTATCTGATGTCATGGAAACCTGATTCTTTACTGGCTTACTTCAAGGAGAAATTCAAAAAGAAACCGGAACTAGCTGAAGCAAACATTGTTGTTCTGAAAGCCGGGTACGATTACGCTGATACAACGGAGGTACTGCCTTCCATAATCCATATTTCAAAAGCCAAAATGCCTCCGGGCCGTTACCGAAATATAACCGGAAACATTGCCACTGCCTGGGGATTATTGGCTGCTTCGGAACGCTCAGGGCGGCCGCTTTATCTTGTGTCCTATCCCATTACTCCTGCTACCGATATTCTGGCTGAACTGGCAAAACACAAATCATTAGGAGCTGTTGTGTTGCAGGCTGAAGATGAAATTGCCGGGATCTGTTCGGCTATTGGAGCAAGTTTTACCGGTTCCCTGGCGGTAACAAGCACCTCCGGTCCGGGATTTTCGCTTAAGAGCGAAGCGCTTGGTCTGGCTGTTATGACCGAACTTCCATTGGTTGTAATTGATGTTCAGAGAGGAGGACCATCCACCGGACTACCTACTAAATCGGAACAATCGGACCTGATGCAGGCTCTATTCGGACGCAACGGGGAAGCACCTCTGGTGGTTATGGCAGCCTGCTCCCCGGCTGATTGCTTCTATGCAGCTTACGAAGCTTCAAAAATTGCCCTCGAGCACATGACCCCTGTTGTGCTTCTGTCCGACGGTGGTATTGGGAATGGTTCTCAACTCTTTCGAATCCCCGATGTCAAATCCCTGCCCTCCATCAATCCTCCTATCGCCAAGCCCAACGATCCCGAATATAAACCCTATAAACGTGACCCTGATACCCTGGTACGCAAATGGGCTCTCCCCGGAACGGAAGGCCTTCGTCACAGAATTGGCGGACTGGAAAAGGAAAATATAACCGGTACCGTTACCACTGATCCTCTTAACCACGAACTGATGGTTCAGTTACGGGAACAAAAAATCGAAAAAGTAGCCGATTTTATTGCTCCCCAGGAAATCATTGGAAATCAAACCGGCGACCTTTTGGTGGTAAGCTGGGGAGGAACCCTTGGCAGTACACAGGCTGCCGTAGAAGAAATGCAGGAAGAAGGGTATTCTGTCAGCCTTGCTCATTTCCGGCATATTCTCCCTCTCCCGCGCAATACCCGTGAAGTCCTGTCAGGCTTTAAAAAAATCGTGGTCTGCGAACTCAACCGGGGCCAGTTTGTGAACTACCTCCGGATGAAATATCCTGAATTTTCATACCTGCAGTACAATAAGGTTCAGGCTCTTCCTTTTACCATCGAAGAACTAAAGAATACTTTTGAAAAAATAATCAAGGAGGCATAAAATATGGCTGACTTTCAAAATATGACCATTGAGCGCTCCAGCGTGGAACTGACCAAGCAGGATTTTGTTAGCGACCAGATGGTCCGCTGGTGCCCCGGTTGCGGCAATCACGCTATCCTGAGTGCCGTGGCTAATGTATTTCCCAAAATCGGCTACCGGAAGGAAAATTTTATGATCGTTTCAGGAATTGGATGTTCCAGTCGATTTCCTTATTATGTAAACACCTACGGTTTTCATGGGATCCACGGCCGGGCTCTTGCCATTGCCACCGGTATGAAAATTGCCAATCCGCACCTAAGCGTATGGGTGGCAACAGGAGATGGTGATTCTCTGGCCATAGGAGGAAACCATTTTATTCATGCTATAAGACGGAATGTTGATATCAATGTACTGCTGTTCAATAATCAGATATACGGGTTGACCAAAGGACAGTACTCTCCCACTACTCCCATGGGGACTGTAACCAAAACCTCACCGCACGGAACCATTGAACATCCTTTCAATGTGGGCGAACTGACCCTCGGTGCCCAGGGAACCTTCTTTGCACGCGCAGTAGATAACAATATCCCGCTGATGACCGAAGTAATGTTTGAAGCAGCCAAACATGACGGTACATCTGTTGTTGAAATTCTTCAAAACTGTGTGATTTTTGCTGACAAAGCTCACGAAATGATTACCGGTAAAGAATACAGGGACGAAAACCAGATTCATCTGCGCAACGGCGAACCTATGGTTTTCGGGAAAAATCGCGATAAAGGAATCCGCCTCAATGGCACGCAACTCGAAGTAGTCAAGATCGGCGAAAACGGAATCACTATTGACGATATTCTTGTTCACGACCGATACCAGCAGGACCCCGGTATTCATCTCATGTTGGCCAAAATGGCTCCTCCCAGATTCCCTGTGGCAGTCGGTGTCATCCGGTCGGCCATGTACCCTACCTATGACGATTTGGTGACCCAGAAAATACAAAATGCCAGGGAAAAAGAAAAAATCAAAACAGTTACGGATCTTCTCAACAGCGGCGATACCTGGGAAATACAGTAAAACAAAATTCTATCCCTGTAACAAAATCAGCCGAATGGCAATGGCACCACCCGGCTGAGGTAATAATCCTGTATATGCTCCGTCTTTTTATTTTTGATGGAAACGCTCCATGCCCCTGTCCAGAAAGGCAATAAATTTGCTGATATTGAATTCTGCACCCAGCGGGCCAGCCAGAAGATTGCCCTCCGGATCGGTAATGGCGTACAGAGGCTGCGTATTGCTCCGGAATTTTTCAATCTGAAGATCGGCATTTCTGGCTCCTATTGTCTTTTTTACCTTCCCGTCCACTGGTGAGGTAATCCACTTTTCCCGGGGCATTTGATAACGATCGTCCACATAAAGGGCAATAATGACGAAATTCCGGCTAAGCCTCTCGAGTACTGCCGGATCGGACCATACTTCTGCTTCCATTTTCTTGCAATTGCTGCAGGCATGCCCCTTAAAATCCAGAAAAACAGGCTTATTAAGCGCCCTGGCACATGCCATCCCCTGTTCAAAATCGAAATACCCCTTCAACCCGTATGGCAAAGTAAGTATATCTGAATACAAAGGAACGTCACAAAGTTCTTTATTACCGGATAATGATCCGGAAATGCCGGTATTCATTGATACCTGCGCAGATGATT
>Ga0116184_10002546_pt1 | contig 15810 bp, 12 predicted proteins | sample AD_JPNNA5_MetaG_FD_89886 | JGI IMG/M metagenome (GOLD analysis project Ga0116184, IMG submission 89886) | Active sludge microbial communities of municipal wastewater-treating anaerobic digesters from Japan - AD_JPNNA5_MetaG | ecosystem: Engineered > Bioreactor > Anaerobic > Digestate | place... | reverse complement strand
GTGGTTCCCCCCATGGCGCCCCTCCGCAACCAGGCGGATGGGCCACTGGAGCCCTCAGCTACCGCCAATGCCGAAGGCAGGGGCCGGCGGAGCGGGAAATGCGCCATCCGGCCCGCCCTCGCGGCCCCCGAGGCCTTGCGCAAGGGGCGCTCCATCGGGCATTGTGCACGAAAGTGTCCCGGGCGGCTGCAAGAGGGGGCATCAGGCACGGCCGAGGCGCGAGTTCGAGTTCTGTGCGCTATGTCCGGCGGCGTCGATAGCGCCGTGGCCGCCGCGTTGCTGGTCGAACAGGGCCACGAGGTCATCGGGGTGACCTTCCGCATCGGCAGCGGCGCCGGCATCGAGGCCCGGGGGTGCTGCTCGGCTCAGCAGGCCTCCGATGCCGTCGAGTGTGCCGCGGCACTGGGCATCAAGCACTTCGTCCATCATGCCGAGGAGGACTTCCGCCGCCATGTCGTCGAGCCGTTCGCTCGGGCTTACGCGGCAGGGCTGACTCCGAACCCCTGCATCGACTGCAACCGGCACGTGCGTTTCCCCACTCTGCTCCGGCTGGCGGATTCGCTGGGGGCGCCCCTCATCGCCACCGGCCACTATGCTCGCGTGGAACGCCGTTCCGCCACCGCGCGTTACTGCCTTGCGCGGGCAGTGGACGACGCCAAAGACCAGTCCTACGTGCTCTGGTCGCTGGACCAGGCATCACTGGCACGGCTTCGACTGCCCGTTGGTGGGTTGCTCAAGTCCGAGGCGCGCGAGATCGCCCGTCAGCGCGGCCTGATCGTGGCAGACAAGCCGGAGAGTCAGGACATCTGCTTCGTGCCGCATGGCGACTACCGCCAGATGCTCATCGACACCGAAGCGGACGTGGGGGGGCCCGGACCCATCGTGAACACGTCGGGGGCGGTACTCGGCCGGCATCAGGGGACCTATCGCTACACGGTGGGGCAGCGGCGTGGCCTTGGAGTGTCGGCCGGTCGACCGCTCTACGTGCTTGCCGTCGATCCCAAGTCATGCACCGTGGTCGTGGGGGGCATTGAGGAGTTGCTCTCGAACCAGGTCCGGGCGGAGCAGGTGGTGTTCAGCGGAGCAACTCCGGAGGAGTTTTCGTCGCCCACGGCCGTTCGGGCGCAGATGAGCGCCCACGGTCACCGGGTTGAGGCTGAGGCGGTCTGCCGCGACGCAGGGCTCGTGGTGCAGTATGGCGCTCCCACGCGAACGACCGCCCCCGGGCAATCGGTGGTCTGTTACGACGGCGACACGGGGCGCCAGGTGTTGTGTGGCGGGGTTGTGGTGCGCCGGTAGGAGGCGGGTCGGTTGGGGCTCCGGCAAGACATGCCCACTGAGGCCATTGAGAGCTGGCTGCGCGAGGATCGGGAGGACCGGCTGCAGGCCCTATGGCGGTCGGCCGATGCCGTCCGCCGCGAGCACGTGGGCGACGCCGTCCACCTGCGTGGGCTCATCGAAATATCGAACGTGTGCGTGCGCTCGTGCGCCTACTGTGGTCTTCGCGCGCCGAACAGGGACATCGACCGTTACCGCATGAGCGAGGCCGAGATCATGGATTGCGTGGCCAAGGCGGTCGAGTTCGGCTATGGCACCGTGGTGATGCAGGCGGGTGAGGATCCCGGCATCGAGTGCGAGTGGCTGTCCCGGATCATCAGCCGGATCAAGTCCGAGACGCCCCTGGCGGTAACGCTGTCGCTGGGTGAGCGGCCCATGGATGATCTTCGTGCCTGGCGCGAGGCGGGGGCAGATCGGTACCTCTTGCGCTTTGAGACCTCAGATCGCGCCTTGTACGACGCCATTCACCCACCCCTCCCCGGCCGAGTCTCCGACCGCATCGTCATGCTGCGGGAGATCAAGGCCCTCGGGTACGAGGCCGGCAGTGGCGTCCTGATCGGGCTCCCCGGTCAGACCTACCGTTCGCTGGCCGAGGACATCGCGCTGTTCCGCGAGCTGGATCTCGACATGATCGGCGTGGGGCCCTACATCCCGCACCCGGACACGCCGCTCGGCCAGCAAGTCGCGTGCCAGTCGCCGGTCAGTTGGAGTGTGCCTCCCACCGAGCAGATGGCCTACAAGGTGGTTGCCCTGGCACGGATCGTCCGGCCCGATGCCAACATCCCCAGCACCACCGCGCTGGCCACCATCAACCAGGTCGAGGGCCGTGAGCTGGGCCTCCAGCGCGGCGCCAATGTGGTGATGCCGAATCTGACGCCGCCGGAGTACCGCATGCGGTACGAGATCTACCCGGGGAAAGCGTGTGTCGGAGAGACGGCCGAGCAGTGCCGGACGTGCCTGCGGGGCCGGATCGAGAGCATCGGCCGGACCATCGGGTTGGGCCAGGGCGGTAGGGCGAAGATGGCGGTATAGGGCCCACCTACGGGCACTCGGCCAGCGTCGACTGCGCGCCGTCGGGACAGGAGCAGGGAGTGTTCCCGCACTTGGGACACCCCTGAGCAAAGCGGCTGGCGGCGGCCTCGAGGTCCACGTCGAGTAGATTGGCCAGGGTCGTCAGCCAAGCCAGCACATCGGACATCTCTGTGGTGAGCGCCCCTGCGTCGCCCGAACGGATGGCCCGCGCCAGTTCCCCGGCTTCCTCGTTCAGCCAAGCATAGGCGGCCAGAACGCCCCGGGCGCGGTCGCGCTCGTAATAGATGGATCTGATCGCCTGCTGGAATTCGCCGATGGTCATGGGGCTGCAACGGGCACGGGGGGGACAATGGCGCCCTGCATGGGCATCGCCGGCTCCGTCTCCATCCCGAACTCGGTACCCTCATAGTGCCACCCATCGCCGACCAAGTCGACGAAAACCTCGAACAGCTCTCGGTCCCAATAGCCGCGCTTAACCTCGTCGCGGATGATCTGCAGGCCGACTTCCTGCGGGAGGCCCTTGCGGTATGGCCGGTCCGTCGTCAGCGCATCGAAGATGTCGCACAGGGCCACCGTGCGGGCGGCCATGTGGATCTCGTCGCCCTTGAGGCCATCGGGATAGCCCGAGCCATCGAGGCGCTCGTGGTGGTGCCGGATGATCGACCGGAAGTTGGCGCTGGTCCGCAGCGGGCGGCAGATCCGGCCACCCAGCACGGGATGGGCCTCGATCTGACGCCGCTCAGCGGCGGTCAGTGCGCCGGGCTTGTTGAGCACGGCCTCAGGGGTCCCAATCTTCCCGACGTCGTGGAGGATCCCGGCCGAGCGGATATCGTCGAGCTCGGTGTCCGATGCGCCGCACGCTCGGGCGAGCTCGGCGCTCAGGGTTGCCACGCGTCGTGCGTGGCCCACGGTGTACCGGTCCCGGGCTTCGACGGCATTCGCCAGTGTCTCGATGACCGCCGACACGTGCTCGAGTCGATCGGTAAGATTCTTGAAGCGAAGCAACGAGCGAACTCTGGCACGCAGCTCGTGGGCGTTGAAGGGTTTACCGATGAAGTCGTCGGCGCCGCGATCGAAACCGTGAACCATCTCGTCAGTTGATGACAATCCAGTCACCAACATGATCGGTATGAACCGACCAATGGGATCGTTCTTCAGGATCGAGCAGACCTCATACCCCGTGATCCCGGGGATCAGAACATCGAGGATGATGAGATCAGGCACCCGTTCCGCGACGAGGGCCAGTGCCTGGAGGCCGTCGGCCGCGCGCGAAAACTCGTAGCCCTCGTCTCTCAACGCCGCTCGAATGGCCTCTACCACCAAGTCCTCATCGTCGACAATGAGGACTCTGGCTGCGTCCGCCATGGCCGCCTCCCCAGAACCACACGGCTCTCTCCATCGCTAGAAGAGTTCCATGGCAGGGGCCATGTACAAACTGAGTTCGTGAGATCCGCCATCGCAGTTGTGGCCGACACGCGGCTGGCTTACCAGGGGTCCTCCGAGCTGGGGGCCTGCAGCGCTACGCCAAACTCGGCAGACAGCGCCGCAATGGCCGCGCCCGCGTCGCTGGCGGAGACCAGGCAGGAGACGGAGTTGTACGAGTCGGCGAACTCACGCACCTCGATCGCCGCCTCATTCAGGCATCCCATGATCCGTGACATGATGCCCGACATGTCACGCATCGACCGGGCCACTGTGGACACAATGGTGCAGTCGCGCTCGGACCGCGCCTCCAGGCTGCCCTCGGCGAGGACGCGTAGCGCGGTGTCCAGGGCCGGGGTGTCGACCGCGAAGCAGATGCAGTCCTCGTGTATCTTCACGAAGTAGACATTGACCTCGGCCTCCGCGAGCCGCCGGAACACCCCCACCATTTCGGCTGCCGGATCGCGGAGACAGACGCTCACGTGGCTCACGCTGTGCCGTGCTGCCAGATGAGTCACGCCGCGGTCGCGCTCGAAGGCCACCCGCGAACCCGACCGGTCGGCCGGCCTAGCTCGACTCATGGGCCTTCCACTTCCCCGGGTCATAGCCCATCTCCCGGAGTGCGGCCATGGCCGCGAAGCGGACCGACTGGTCCGGATCCATGATGTTGGCCCGGCGGAGGCCTCGAACGATCGCCCACTTGGCGTCTGCCTGTTGGGGGAAGAGCTGGCCCAGCGCGCGTGAAGCCAGGTGGCGTACCTTCCAGTCGTGCTCCTTCTCGTAATCGATCATCGCCAGCAGGCGATCTTCCTGCTCCAGCCACTTCAGCGCCGTGATCGCCTGGACCGCGGAGCGGCGCGCGCCGATGGACTCATCGCTCAGGGCGTCCGCAAAGGCCTGCTTGACTGCGTCACTGATCACCTCTTGCGGGTAACCCGACCGCCCGGCCATCGAGTACCGCAAGGCGTCGTAGAGGCCGGCGATCGCCTGACCTCGCACATCGGCGTCCGGGTGCCTGGCGGCCCTCAACAGATAGGGTATGGCTTCCGGCAACCCAATGCTCGCCAGCGCGATTCCCGCCGCCTTGACGATATGCGCGTCTCTGTCGCGGAGTAGGCTCTCGAGGACATCCAGGCTCGACACCACGCGCGGACCGGTACCCAGCGCCGCCACGGCAGCCTCGCGGACATCGGGATCGGGGTCGGACTGGGCGATGCGCTCCAGGTCGGGAGCCGTCGCCGGCCAGTAGGCGAAAGCGAGCATGTTCGCGCAGGCACGGCGGATCTCGGCCCGGGGAGACTGGAGCCCTGTGCGCAGATGGTGCCACCACTTGGCATCCTCGCGTAGGTGCAGAACCGCGTCCACTCGAGCCCCGATGTCGCCCGTCATCATGGCCTGCTTGTACTTGTAGCCCTGGGCCAGCCGGGCGTCGTCGGAGGACAGCCCTCGAGCGTCAGCCTGGGCGAGGGCAGCTACGCGGGCCTCGTCGTAAGCCTCGGCCGCGGCGTCGGCCTCGGCCGCGAGCCGTTTGTGACGGATCGACTCGGTGGGTCCCGGCGCGGGCGCCTCGCCACCTTTGGCCTTCATATACTGCTGGAGCTTGGGGTCGTTCTCGGGCTTCTGCTCTGCTTCGTGGTCGTGGTCGTGGTCGTCCGAGACCTGGCGCTTGCCGAGGTCGCTGACCTGCATCGCGCACGCGAGTGCAAAGAACAGAAGAAAGACGAACCCTCCGACCACACTGCCACGCGAGATCATCACGCCCGACGCCCGGGCGCCCCGCGCCGCGTGTTCGGCCATGCGGGTGCCCTTCTTGGCTTCCTGATTCCGGCTCGGCGCCGGGCCGGCATCTTCGGGCATGCTCGTCCCTCCCGTGGCACGGGCCCACCGCCCGCGCGCACCTCGGGACCCTCAACGTCGGTCCCGCAGCATCCCGGCTATTGTAGCGCGTGGCTCCGCAGGCACCAAGGCCGAGTACCGATGCCCGCCCCGTCAGTCTCGCTCTCCTGGGAACGGCTCTTCGTCCGTCCGCTGGATGTTGTGCTCGATCACCACGCGGCCGCGGGCGCGATTGTCGATCCGCGCCTCACCGTAGAACTCGTTCCCAAGGATCACCGCTGACCGGACGTCAGGCTCGAGCACGATGGGCACCGGGTTGCTGTTCACGCCCTCGGTGTTCCTGCTGTTGATGAACACGCAGTTCTGGATGCTCAGCCGGCCGCTCTCGGCGTGGATCATCATCGGCGCGTTTCGGCTCTGCGGGTGGATGCAGTAGAGGCTGCAGTTCTCGAACGACACCCGCCCCGGCCCCGCCAGCCGCGCCAGGGCCGTCCCGCGCGCGCCGTCCACGCTGCCGAAGAACCCGCACCCGGTGAACCGGATCGGCCCCGTGTTGGTCTCCCGCACCACGACATCGCCGAAGATCTGGCAGTTGGCGAAGCTGACGCCCGAGTGCCCCTGGGTCTGCTCCACGAGCAGCGCCGAGCGGCACATGTCGGCCCCGCCGCCGGTGATCATGTAGTTCCCCGCGCCGCCGTGAGGGCCCTGGTCCGGGTTGGCGGTGAATCGGAACCCCGTGTTGTAGGCGATGGCGAAGCAGTTGGTCATGAGCTCCCAGTCCGATCGGCCCAGGATGAACGCCTCGCCCTGCTCGAGCATGAACGTCGCCACCGGGCTATCGGCATCGGCCGCCGTCCAGAAGGGCCAGATGTGCACGTTCTCGACCCGACCCACATCGAGGCACCGGTCGATGTAGACACCGCGCCTCAGTGCCTGGGCGTACAGGTTGCGGATCATGTGCCGGCCCGACGGCGCCGAGCCGAAGTCCACCGCCTGGTAGGGGTTCACCATCAGCACATCGATGACGGCGCAGTTGTCGGCGCCGATGCACTTCACCGCCCACGGGTAGGCCACCGGCGGATTCGTCTTCGTCTGGCGGGGGTAGAAGATAGTCACACCATTGAGCGTGGCGTTGGTGTCGAGTCCGATGAACGCGGGCCCGTTCTCATCGCCCGCGCCCTCCTCGGCGAGCAGCACAGTCCCCCCAAGCAGCGGCGCCGCGGCCGGGTCAGCGGGATCGTGGTAGGCGTTCACCGTGGGCGGCGCGGTGAAGACGCCCTCGAGTGTCACGGCTCTCGGAATCGTCAGGTGTGTGGCGATGCGGTAGCGCCCGGTGGGCGCATACACGATGCCACCCCCCGCCGCGGCACACTGATCCAGCGTGGATTGGAAGGCGGCTGTGTCGTCGGCCTGGCCATCGCCGACAGCGCCGAAGTCGCGCACGTTCAGCGCCCCCGGCGCTTGCGCCGCCAGCGGGGCGCACGCCGTTGCTGTGATACCGATGAAGCATGCGAGGCGGAAGGTCATGGGGGTACCTCCTGAGGGCCGGATGCCGTCGAGGCGAGTGGTTCGCCGGCGGCATCGCGGACACCGGCCGCAGGTGCTGGGAGGGGGCACCAGCCCGGCGCATGTCGTCGAAGGCCTCCGACCGGGTCGATGCGCGGCGACGGCGAGCCAGACCGCCCACCACGCACCAAGCGCCCGTCCCGCGCATCGCCGATGACCGCCCACGTCGAGAACGGACGATCCGGGTAGTCTGATGCGGCCACGCCCCAGTACTTGCCATCGGCCGTGAGCGACATGCGGAGGCCGGCCTGCTCCAATCTGGCCGCCACGCCCGGGCCGTCGCTCGGCAGCTACCCTCGGAGTTGAGCCCAGTAGTCGGGTCTGATCGTCGGCCTCACCGCGCGACCGCAGCACCGATCCCGGCGCGGTGTGCCTTGAGCCAGAGCGCCACTCCTGTGCCCACCGTCGCGCAGATGGCGGCGTTGAGACACACCGCTCGAGGCGCGCCCTGCCAGTTGGCCAGTGCGCCGCTGAGGAAGCTGCCGATGGGGCCGAGGCCCACGAAGGACATGGCGTAGAGCCCCATGACGCGCCCGCGCATGGCATCGGGTGACGCCAACTGGAGTGTCGTGTTGCAGGTGATCGTGAAGGCTACACTACACGCCCCTACGCCGACGAGGATGGCCAGCGATAGGCGAAATGCCTTGGAGAGGCCGTAACAGTACAGACCACCGGCCATGGCGAGCATCACTCCAAGGAAGAGCGTCCACGTCGGCCGCTGGCGCCGCGCGAGGATCAAAGTCGATGCGAGGGCCCCTACCCCCACCGCGCCACCCATCAAGCCCATGCCTTTGGCGCCGACCCTGAGCACATCGTGAGCGAACACCGCGGTCAGCGTCTGGTAGGGAAGCCCGAACACGGCCACCGTGGCCATCATCGTCAGCGCGATGACGATCCGTGGCTGGCTACGGGCATAGCGGATCCCCTCGATGGTGTGCGCCAGAATGGGCGGACGCGACCGGCTGGGCTGCCAGGGCGGCAGGTGCATGAGTAGTAGGCCCCCGATGACGGCAACGAAGCTCAGCCCATTGAGGAAGAAGCACCAGTCCATGCCGATCAAGATCAGGAACCCGGCAGAGACCGGCCCGAGGATGCGCCCCATGTTGAAGCACGACGAGTTCAGGGCGATGGCGTTCATCAGGTCTTCCCTACCGACCATCTCCACCACGAAGGACTGCCGAGCAGGGATGTCGATGGCCAGCACCAGACCCGAGGCCAGAGCGATGGCGGCGATGTGCCACACCCGCACAACCTGCCAGTGGACCAACGCGGCCAGTGTGAACGCCAGGCACATGGCGGCCGACTGTGTGCAGACGATCAGCTCACGCTTCGGGAGCCTGTCGACCAGCGCGCCACCGAACACCCAGAGGAACAGCGACGGGAGCTGCGTCAGAGCGGCCACAATGCCGAGCCAGAGGGCGGATTGGGTCGTCGTGTAGACGAGCCACGGCAACGCCGTCCCCTGCATCGCCGTGCCGATGACCGACACCAGCTGGCCGAAGAAGAAGAGCCGGTAGTTGCGATGACGGAAAGCCGAGAACGTGTGCCGTCGCGAGAGTCCGGGCCCGGACGGCGCGGGATCGATGGGATCGTCAGCCATGGTGCGTCACTTCGGCCCGGCCGGCCGTTGCCCTGCTCAATGGACCGCCCAGGAGCCGCGCGCCGCGCTCGCGAACCTGCTACCCATCGGGACCCGGGTGGCACTTGCGGCAAGAGGGCACGCCAACACCAGGGGAGGCGGTCAGCGTGGGCACCGTCGCTGTCGCAGCGGCGTTCGTGGCCGTGGCGGGCGGTCAGGTGGACAACGGGCTGCTGTTCCGGGCCGCGTTCGACGGCAGTCTCATCGACGTCACCAGCGATGCGGGCGCGCTGGCCGTCACCATCGACCCGGCGACCGAGGCGTGCGTGGTGCGGGTGGAGTAGGGGCATCGGCGCCAACTCAGGCTCGGTTGAGGGGTGGACGCCTCAGTCGCGCGCCCGGAGGCCTCGGCCGTTAGCGATACCAGCGGGTGCAGGTCCTTGTAGTCCCCCACGCCGTCGCGCAGGAGCTCGAGGCGTACCGGCGGCCACACGCCCGCGCCGCCGCGCGCGGGGGCGGTGTCAATGGACCAGGTGCCTCGCCGCATCGCAGCTGGAGGGATGCCTCTGGTCGGTGTCGAACAGCAAGTCAGCACTACCTAGACTGCACTATCTCCTGTCTGTGAGGAGCCTCAGATGCCGATCACGTACACCGTCTTCATGCTGGGCGCTCTGTTTGCCGCCCCTGTCGCAGGAGCTGGCCCCGAGGGAGCCGTCGCTGCTTGGCAGTTCGATGCCGATGGCAACGGCGATGGCATCGCCGACGGCTGGACCGGCCGCTCAGCGGCCGGGGGCGCGACGTTTGCCCTGGTCGCCCGCGGCGCCGGTGGCGCGGTTCAGCAAGTCGCGGGCGCCCGCCCGGGCGAGGGGATCTCGCGCGAGGCCACCGGGCTCGACCCACAGGCCACCTACCTGGTGACCGCCGAGGTGACGGTGACGCAGGGCGGCGTTCTGTGGGGACCCGAGGGCGTGCGGCAGAAGTGGCTCGGGCCGTACGGCCAAGCTGTGGAGAGCCGGGCGACCTTCGACGGTCGAGACCGGATCACCATCGCCTTTGTCGCCGACAGCCCGGGCACCGCCTTCGTCGTCTCGAGCGTTCGCATCGAGCGGGCCGAGAAGGCCCCGCTGCCCATCGAGGCGGACACGGGCCGGTTCCTCGTGCCTCGGCCGCAGCGCATCGTCTATGAGCCTGGTGAAACCTCCGGCGTCACGCTGGCCGCCGACACGCCGATGGCGTTCGCCGAGATCGCATCCGACCGGGTGAGCCTTGGGCTGTTCCGGGAGGACCTGGGCTTCGCCGGGGACGCCACGCTGGTCGAGCCGGGCCACATCGGCGACGGGCCCACCATCGTGGTCGGCACTCCCGAGGCGCTGCGCGGTCAGGCCAAGGGCTTGCCGGCCTCGCTCGCCGATGCGGTTCGAGCTTGCCCGGAGGCACTGCGGGAACAAGGGTACTACCTGCGGGTCACGCCCCATGGCGTTGTCATCGCGGCGGGCGACGCCCCGTCGGCCCAGTATGGCCTGCAGACGCTGAGGCAGCTCTGCGCGCCGGCCGGCGATGGGCAATGGCGCGTGCCCGTGCTGACCATCGAGGACTGGCCGGAGCTGCCCTTCCGGGCCACGTATCAGGTCGGGATCCAGCCCACGCCTGAGGCCCTGGCGAGGGCGAAGTACTACGCCCGGATGAAGCTGAACGGCGTGGTGATGGAGGATGAGGTGCTCTATCACCTCCACGAGGGAGACAACCTGGCGCGGGTGCGCGAGTACGTCCAGGCCCTCCGTGACCTCAACCTCGAGCCGATTCCCCTGGTGCAGAGCTTCGGCTGGGGGATGTACGTGCTGAGCATCGACCCAACGTGCGTCGAGGGCCGCTACGTGGCCGATCGGCCCATGCGCTTCGCCGCACGCGATGCGCTGCCCGAGGAGCTCCGCGAGGTGCTGCCGGAAGATGGCCATGGCCGGGAGTACCTGGTGCCTCCCGAATGCCTGGCGGGCGTTCCCGAGCCATTCGGCAACACCTCATTCGAGGACCTGGACGACGAGCGCCCGGTCGGGTGGCAAGCCGATCGCTGGGCGGGCGCGGACGGAGTGTCGGTGAGCGATGGGGACGCGCTCGATGGCGAGCGGTGCCTCCGGCTCAACCGGCGTAGCCATGGCACCATCCGGGTGTGGCAGGACTTCGAGGTGGATGGCGCCACGAGCCTTCAGATCAGCATCCAAGCCCGGGGAACTGGCCTCACGGGCAGGGGCGCCTATGCCGAGATCTACGCCCGGACCGAGGGCGGTGAGCTCATTGGAGCGCCTGCCGCCATGTCGAACCGGATCCGCGAGACCAGCGACTGGCGGCCGCTCAGCATGACTCTCGAGCCCAGAGGTCACCGCTGGTTCCGTGTGTACCTGCGGGTCCAGGAGGGCGAGGGTACGGTGTGGTTCGATGACTTACGGGCGGGGCTTGCGGAGGCGCAACTTCGGAACCTGACCCATGTCGACGAGAGCCTGCGCCTCACGGACGATGACGGCAACGCGTTCACCGAGGGCCGCGACTATGAGGTCATCGCGGGCGAGACGCGCTTCCCCTTCACAGCGGACGCCAAGCCGTGGCGGATCGTGCGGCGGCCTGGTGGCCGAATCCCGGCCGGAGCGCGGGTGCTCGCGAGCTATGAGTACGCGCCGGTGGGGGCCATCACGTACTGCCCGTCGGACCCGCGAACGCAGGAGATCATGCGCGAGACCCTGGCCACGGTCATCCGCGAGCTCGGCGTGAGCCGCATTCACATCGGCCACGATGAGCCGCGCTGGCTGAACACGTGCCGGCGCTGCCGCGAGCGCGAGCTCAGCAACGCGGAGCTGTTCGCCGACGAGCTGACGCGGATGAACGACTTCGCCAAGGCCGCCGACCCCGACGTGCGCGTGATGATGTGGGCCGACGCGCTCAACCCCCACCACAACGCCCCGGCGCAGCAGCTCGAGCCGGCGAATGACACGACGCCGAAGGACATGATCCAGTGCACGTGGACCTACCTCGCCGGCGACGATGTGGCGGAAGCGCGGAGCTTGGCCTACATGGCCGGGCGTGGGTACGAGACGACGGGGTCGCCCTGGTTCGACCTCGAGAACAACTGGGACTGGGCCCAGGAGTGCCACCTGAGTCGCCAGATGACGGGCAAGTGCCTGGGGATGATCTACACCTCATGGGACGACTTCCCGGAGCAGGATGCGTTTGGCGGCCTCTCGGTGACCGCCACTTTCTCGTGGAATCCCGACGACCCGCGGGCGCTGGAGATGCTCCCCTGGTCGCCGGTGGAGATGAACCGCACCTCCGGCGTGCTGCCGTAGCTGGCGTGCGAGTGCCGGCAGGCCCGCGCCCGGTGCTGAGGAGGCCCTGCGGAGGGGCCGAATGGGGCGGGGGCCCCATCCGGCCCGCCCTATTGGCCGCGAGCCGATCCGCCGGTCGGCTCTGGTGGCTCAGGCGGCTCGCCCGAGAGCCGAAGGCCGCCGCTCGGGACCCAGCGACGCCCTCGGGGAACGCCGGCTGAACCAATGGTGTGCCGTCGCCCGCTTCCACCTCTACGGCAGCATGTTGAGAAGGTAGGGGTCGACGAGGAAGTGCGGGCACGAGGAGCTCACGGCCACGCTCTGCGACCCAGGCCGGTGACTGGGGCTCAGTGATGCGACCCCCCCGACTATCTCGCCCTCGTCCCTGGTCAGCAGTAGGGGTTCGACCAGGTAGCTCAGGTCAAGCCCGAGGCGGACCATCGTGGCGTCCACGATCGTCGGCGGGTGTTCGCTTGCGGCAATGGCGGCCCGAACCAGATCGCGGGCGACCGGATCGAGCTCCGAGAACGGGCGCAGGGGAGGATCCTCCAGCGCCAAGCAAGCCAGCCGCAGGTCCTCGCACTCGGGCAACTGAGAGCTCGCCCACCGTAGGCCCAGTTTGACGGGCTCGGGTATGGCATAGCCGTCTGCAGGCGTCAGACGCAGCCCAGCACCAGAGGTGGCGATCCGCGCACGCACGGCCAGCGCCAGACACTGTAGGGCGGAGCCAGCCGGACAGCGGCCCGGAGTTGACCAGATCGCCGCATCCGCAAACGGGCCGGGATCGACCGGCCACGACGTGATCTCTCGGCACAGATCGCGCACTCTCAAGCGGCCGCCGAACTGGAGCTGAGTCTGCTGCAGGGCCTGCAGCCGCTCGCGCGTCGCCCGCCACTCCGCCTGGAAAGCCTCGACACTCTCGGTAAGTCCGGGAGGCGGGTCACCCGGGCAGATTGCCTCGGCGCTCGACTCCCAGTCGGTCACCGCAAGGTGTCTCGTGGTCAGATCGAGCGTGATGGTGCGAGGCACGCCCAGCCGCTGGTACGCAGCTCCGGCGCGGTCACGGAGCGCATCGCCGAGCGGCAGCCACTCCAGCCCTTGCCGCTCGCGATTGCCGCTGTCGAACAGCAGCGCGGGCCTCACGCGGAACGCCAACCCCAAGGGCCTGTCTAGCGAGTGCTGGGCGCGGCTGCCCCGGGGATTCGCCATGCTGATCCGCACCATCACCGCTTGGGCTTCGTCGCTAAGCTGCTGGGCCAGCACCATGAACCCGGCGGCTAGCTGGGTGGCGACGTCTCGGGGAGCCGTGGCTATGGCGAGATACACCATTCCGGCCTCGACGCCCTCGGGGCTTGAGAAGGGGCCATGGCCCCACGGGCGACCCGCTAGCGGCGCCATTACCACGCAATGCGGCGTGGCGAACCCCTCATGCTCATTCGCCCGCGCCCAGTTGTGCACCGCCCGGTATGTGTCGCAAGGGAGGTGGCGCTCCGCGGGCCGCCTGAGCCAGCCAGGCGCCCCGTCAGCTTCCCCGTTGAGCACCGGCACGATGCAGGGCACCCCCGACCATCCGGAGATCCACGCGAGAGCGGCAGCAATGTCGCCCTGGCAGGCCTCTGCCGCCACGTCCCGCTTGGACCACTCGGGCCAGAAGGGCGGCCAGGCCTCGCGCACCGCCCCTAGGCAGCTGCCGGCGGCGCCTCCAAGCAGGAGGACCGCAGCGATGAACGCGCGCATGGCTAGCCCCCCTCGTGGATCCCGCCCGGCCTAGTTGCAGTCCTGGAGAGTGATGTTGTTGAGCGGATCCATCTCCCAGTTCCAGCGTATGCCTGAGTAGGACTGGCACTCGTCTGTCACACAGAACCCACTGCCCCCGAACATCGGCATCCCTCTGTAGTGCATCTGTGTCGCGACGACCCCACGCGTCCTCTTGTGCTGCAGGACGACCTTGAACCGTGCCGTAGCCCAGTACGACAGGTCAACGACCTCGTCGACCGCTTCGAGCACCTGGAAATCGCTGGCTTCGAGGGACTCGTCATAGAAGCACGGCGAGAGTTCGTCAACCACGCAGTTGAACGCGCCCGGGTACTGCCATTCCGCGTGGCCCGCGCAGTCGAGGTACACCCACCTCGGGAGCTCCAGATACCGGTTGCAGGGGATGTACTCCGTGTCACACGTGAGCGTCTGAGTGTAGGCGGGCATCGAGGAGCTCTCGCCGTCCACCTCGTAGCAGCTCGAGGCCCACCCCGACCCGGCGAGCACTAGCGCAAGCACCGGAACGAGCACGACGAGTCTTTGCACCATCACCTTGCACCTTCCTCTCGTGTGTCTGCGACGCTGTCCCGTGGCGTCGCAGCGTCCCCGCGGGGCTCAAAGAGCCCCACGCCAGGCGCCGACAGGTTCTCATGGCCCAGCACGGCGTAGGTGCCGGCCGGGCCCGTCAGGGTCCACTCCTCCACAGGCCGGCCCAGCCTCAGGTCGAAGCCTATCCGCACTGCCCTCTCGCTTCCGGCTGGAGGCGGGGACTCTGGGCCGAAGAGCCCCAGAAGCCCCGGCGCTCCCGCGAACATGTTCCGCTGCGCCTCGGACAGGGCCGTGTCCGGCCGCCATGCGACGCACCGCCACGCCTCATCAGCCCACTCTGGGTCAGCGCCTGTGCCAGCCAGGGCTGCCCGAAACGACGGGCGGACGATACGGTCCAGCAGCTCACCGATGGAGCCGACAGCCCAGTCTGGCCGGCTCTGGCCGCCCGGACCCACGAACACGCCGCCACCCACCGGTTTGGCCTCACTCCCAAGCGACATGCACAAGGCATCCAGGCCCTCCCTGACAGGCCGGTTGCGGATGGCGACCAGCATCTCCGTTGTCTCAAATGCCGCGGACGGCGTGACGGCTATGCCCTCGGCAGAGCAAGCCCGCAGGGGCTCCTGGGGCCCAACGGGCGCAGGCGAGACGTAGGCCACTCGCGCGCCTCCGAGCACTGCGCACAGGTCGACGAGGGGCGGTATCAGGTCTGCGAGTCGCCATGGCTCGGGAGGTGCGGATGGAGGAGTTGCGGGCCGAGCGACCCTTTCGCGCCATTTGGCGGTTGCCAGCGAGCGCGGCCCTCCTGGATCCGGCGAGAGAGAGACGAGCAACCCGGTCTTTGGGGGGATGCCGTGCTCGCGGCCGATCAGCCCTCCGAAGACCGTCCCGCGTCCCCCGCCGGCGGGCCTCCAGGAGCACGTGGCCCTGCCCGTCAGCAGCACGGCAGGGGGCGGGTCGCCGTTCACTCCCTCTCGCGCGGGCTCGTCCAGTCTACGCACCACACGCGCGACAGCGCGCCCGAAGGGGCAGTCCCACGAGAGTGGCTGCACCCACTCGCCGCTCAGGAACCGGGCGCGGTCCTCGTCGGTCGGTAGCGCGACAGAGAGGTCCGACAGCGCGCACCACAGCGCCAGCGCCTCGCGGCTGAAGGCGGCCGGAAGCGTCCCCGCCGGTCTTTGGACGCGCTCGTGGGCAACCAGGAGACCCGACGGCAGACCGTACCACACCAGGTCCAGCGGCTCGGCGATGGCGTCGAGCGCGACGTCCAGTGGGACTTGGGGCGGGTGGTCGGCGCGGAGCGCGGTGGGGGTCTCGAACAGACCGGGCTCGGGGAGGGCGATGATGACTTCGGCCTCAGTGGCGATGATGCCCTCCCAGACCTGGCGGAGGGTCACCTCGCCGGGCGGCACGGGCACC
>Ga0116184_10002545_pt1 | contig 15811 bp, 19 predicted proteins | sample AD_JPNNA5_MetaG_FD_89886 | JGI IMG/M metagenome (GOLD analysis project Ga0116184, IMG submission 89886) | Active sludge microbial communities of municipal wastewater-treating anaerobic digesters from Japan - AD_JPNNA5_MetaG | ecosystem: Engineered > Bioreactor > Anaerobic > Digestate | place... | reverse complement strand
GCTTCAACCTGACATCCTAACGGATGCAGGTTAAGCAAATGTTATACCACTGTCTTGACTATCACCAGCCATATTGGTACAATTAAGGCAGGAAGTGAGGCCGCAAGCAGGCGGCACGAAAAAGCAGTGCGGGTACTCAAGGGCACCCGAAAGGGTGCTACAAGTCCTCGGAAGACCGCCACCGGGTCGCGCCGGACACTTCCTTTCGACCGTTTCGCCGCCTTGACGGTTATCAAGACGGATTAGCGCAGACGGGAGCGCCGAGACGCTGGAAGGCGTCATGCAGAGTGGGCGGACAGGGGAGCCGCGCCGAGTCGGGGGTGTGCGTGAATAGCGAGTTAGTGGTGCCACCGTGGGCCGCTCGCCGAAACACGGGTACGACCAATGCCGAAAGGTAGTGAGCGCACGGTGCAGGGTTCAAAGCCCTGCCTCTGCAAGAGAGAGGTGCTGATGTACGTCGACTTCTGTTCTCTAAAGCGCAGATACACAAGCCCGATGGCGGCCAAACGCGCCCGCCGTGCCGCCTGCCGGAACCACTCCGACGCCGAGGACACACACGTTTACTTCTGCCATAAATGCCGAGCCTACCATATTGGGCATAAATAGCTCCATGGGAACTAGGGCCAAGAAGAAGATAACTACCAAAAAGGTGCAAGAGGCCGTAAACGCAGCCATTCGCCGCCGAGATGGGACGTGCATGGTACGCGACGGAAGGCACCCGTGCAACGGCATTCTCACGGCGAGCCACTTCTACGCTGTTGGTGGGAATGGGTCAGTTCGGTACTACCCCGAGAACATCCATACCCAGTGCCTGGGCCACCACGGAATCCACGAGCGGAACCAAGACCCCGTATTCTATCACGCCTGGATGCTAGCCAATCACCCCGACGAACTCGAGTTCATCGAACGCGCCAGGGGGCGTGTCTTGAAGTACGACCAGGAAACGCTACATACGATCAAAGACCTCGCCGACGCTGACCGCCTTGACGAACTCGCGGCATATATTCGCGGGAAACTAGACCTGGAAGCATAGAAAACGTCAGCAAAATAGTGTATAATACTGACAAACGGGGGCAGGCGTGAAAGACTTCAAAAAGACAATTCTTGGGAAAGAGTACACGATTTGCTATGTTTCCAGCGCAGAACTCGGCGGGAATATGGGCGACTGTTGCCAGACAAAAGCCACTATCCGCATTTCAAAGGACATTTCCAAGGAACAGCAGGACGACACGCTTATTCACGAGGTTCTGCACATCATCGACCACGAGCTTATTCTCAATCTCCCCGAGGAGACGGTAGGACGCCTCGCGGTCGCCCTCTACTCGCTTGGAGTAAGGCTAGGGTAACATGGGCAGCCGCAAAAACTGGGAGTGCTTCGCAGCAGAATACCTCAAGGACTTCAACGCTACCCAGGCGGCGATACGGTGTGGTTATTCCGAGAAATCCGCGTATTCCCAGGGACAGCGGCTGTTGAAGAAAGACGAAGTAAAGGCGTATATAGCCAGCCATCAAGACGCCGTGATGATGGACAAGGACAAGATCATTCGTGATAACATCGAGTTCCTGGTTGACGTCCGAAGGAACGCAGAGGCGCGTACTGGCGACCGGCTCAAGGCTACCGAGCTGCTAGGCAAATACGCGGCCATGTTTACCGAGAAGGTAGAACACTCGGGGCTAACGATACAAATCACCCAAAAGCCGGTTGACGGAGAAGTAAAAGACCTTGGAACAGTTAAGCGTCGAGACGACGACTAACCGCGCTCACGCCTTATTCTTGAACCAAGACGCCGACTATTACTATTCCATAGGCGGGCGGTACTCGGCAAAAACATACGAGATAATCCAGAGGAACGTGCTGGACGCCTTGGCGAATCCGGGGCTAAAGGTCGCCGCCGGGCGCAAGGTGTACGCCTCGATCAAGGATACTCTCTACGCAGACTTCTTGAAGGTGTGCCGGAATCTGGGGCTAGATTCAAGGGTTTACGCCAGCACAGTTTCGCCAATGCGTTTGTCCTTCTACAACGGAAGTGAGGTTATTTTCAAGGGAGCTGACGACCCGGAAAAGACCAAGGGCCTTTCGGGCGTTCATCGGCTGATCCTGGACGAGCTAAACGAGTATACGCTCGAGGACTTCGAGAGCTATGAAATGTCGATCCGTGGAGACGGGTACAAGACTAAGATTTATATGGCGCATAACCCGGTACCGACAATCCCTGGCGCTCGGCACTGGTTCCAAGAGCTTTTCGATCCAGGGGTGCTTGTAGCTGGCGAGCCTGTTACCTGGACGGACACGAGTCTAGGGCGCGTCGCAGCGCTCAAGACGACGTACCGGCAGAACGCCTACTGTCCCGAGAAGGTCAAGACCAGGCTCGAGGGGTATCGGGAAACAAACCCGAATCTCTATAAGCTCTGGACGCTCGGGGAATACGCCGAGATGAAGGGCGTTATCTTGAAGGGCTGGGACGTTGTGCCGGAAGCCCCGGATGGAGTCCAGCTGATCGGGTATGGCCTGGATTTCGGCTTTTCGTCCGATCCGGCGGCTTGTGTCAAAGTATGGGGAAATAAGGACGAGATATGGGTCAAGTGTATCTGCTACTCGACCGACCTAGTGAACCGAGAACTATACGAAAAGCTGGCCGGGCATGGCGTTCTAGCTACCGACAAGGTGATCGCCGATAGCGCCGAGCCAAAGAGCATCGAGGACTTATACCGTCTAGGGCTTCGGGGTATACGGGGCGTCAAAAAGCGGGCGAACTACAAGGCAGAGATGGCGAATATACTACAGGGTATGAGAATACACGTTGTCGCCGGATCGACTGACCTGCAGCGCGAGCTATCTACCTGGTCGTGGGATGAGGATAAAACGGGCAAGCTATTGCCGAGGCCAAAGGATGGGAATGATCACGCGATAGACGCGCTCATCATGCTTCTGCACGACTGGCGTGGTAGTAACGTCGCAATGGCCCCGACTGTGGCGCTTCGCCTATAAGTGTGGTATAATACCGCAAAGGATGGGACTAATGGACAAGGAAACGCTCAAAGAGATATACGCCGCGCAGTCTTCAACCGTATCGCAGTATATGACAGACCAAGCATACGTTCGCGGCAAAAACCCAACGATTGCGAGAAACGCTACCGGGGATGATCCAGATAACCGCCTGGCGATCCCACTTGCCAAGGTCGCCGTTGACAACATGGTCGGATATATGTTGCCGCCTGGCGATCCCGACATCTACTACCAGCTCGTCGACGCTGGCGAGGATTGGGACAAGAAAGATGACGAATATAATCGCATTATCAAGGAATGGCGCGAGTTCAACGATGACGGATTACACGTCGCCGAGATGGTAGCCGAGGCGCTTTCCCATGGAACCGCGTATGAGGTCTACTGGACGAGCGCGGGCGATACTACCGAATATCCGATAAAACCCGAATGGGTAATGGTTCCTGCCTCGCAAATCTATATAAAGTGGTCTAACCAGCTCAAGCCGGTTAAGGAATACGCGGTGCGATTCTACCGCGACGGTGAGAACCAACACGCCGTCGTCTATTATCCGGGTGCCGCCGAGGGATGGGTCAAGGAGAAGGACGTCGACTGGAAGCCATTCCCCGACGACGATATGGCCTACCCATTTGGCATCGTCCCCGTCCTTGAGGCGAAGATCAACAAAGACGGCCTGTGTCTTTTCGAGGCCGAGAAGCAGATAATGGACCAACTCGACAAGGTGATGAGCAAATCACTCAACGAGGTTGATCGGTTTAATGCAATGATCGCGCTTTTCCCGTTCGTCGTGACACCAGAGCTTGCCGCGCAGCTCAAGTCTATGGGGTACTTCCAGGGCCTCGAACAGTACGACGCCGACAAGTGGCCGCGCTACATGGAGAAGAATCTTGGCGGTGCGGTAGAGTTCTACAAGTGGATGGCCGAGAACCTAGAGCGCCTGTTCCACAAGACGAGCCGGATTATCGACTTTACAGATCCCACGTTCGGCGGCGGGGATGAGTCAGGGGTAGCGAAGGCAATGAAGCTCCTCTGCATGGAGATGGTCGCGGCTAAGGCTGAAATCTACCTTCGCCGCTGGCTGACCGAACGCAAGGAAATGTACGATGCCTGTATAGATGCCGGTACGAGCGATCTTGATACGTCCATCTACAAGGCCGAAATCAAATGGCGGCGTAACGTCCCCGTATCAGCGAAGGAACAGCTTGAGATAGCGTCTCTCATGATGGGGCTTGGCATGACCAAGGAAGCGATACTCAAGATACTTCCCAAGGCCATTCTCGAGGACTGGGAGCGTGAGTTGGAGGAGCAGGAGAAGGAGACGGCCTCCCTTCCTGGACAAGCTGCACTCCCGGGAGCAGAGACAAGCGCTCAAGAGATAGACCAGGCAACAAAGGCCGCAATGCTTTCTGGTATACAAATAGAGGCGGCGAATAAGATCATAACCCAAATATACGATGGGCAACTAACTAGAGAAGCGGGCGTCCGTCAGCTTGTTATATTCCTTGGGTTGACAGAGGAGCAGGCTAGCGCTGTTATTGGGAATGCGAAGAAAGCGGCAGAATGACGTACAAAGAGTTTTCTAGCATCGGCTATCTCCTAACCGAGCAAGAGCGCAACGCCATTGCCATGGAGATAGTCGATCAATACCGTCTCGCCCTGGTCCAGATCAATGACAAGATCGGGGCAATGATCGCCAAGGCTCGGGATTCCGGAATCGCGCCGAAAGACCAGTATAATTGGGCGATCCAGTACAACCGCCTCGATAACCTCCGTGCGCAGATAGTCGACGCATACAAGGCGGCGGGCGGGAAAATAACCAGGCTCCAGATTGAGGCGTTTGAACTATCTTTCGCTAACCAGTATTACCGGACGGCCTACCAGATAGATTGGGCAGACCCTATCACGTTCTCGCCGCTTGACCCAAACCTCGTCAGATACGCCATGACCGGGGAGATTGAAGCATGGAAGGCGATTAAGGCGAGCATCGGGGCGGCTGATAATTACACCCCGGTTGCCGGAACGCTCAAGAGCCTTATAGCCGCGAACGAGACGAAGGCGCTCAAGGATATATGGTCCCAGGTAAACGCGGGGTTAATAAACGGCGAGGGTATAACCAAGATAGCCAAGCGCATCGAGACGGTTATCGGCACTGTTCAAAACGGTCGAGTTTCAGGCGAGATGTACAAAGCCCTGCGGATTGCACATACCGAGGGACACCGGGCACAGAACATGGCCGAGCTTGCCAAGGGCTACGAGGCAGAGGCGGCGGGCGTCAAGATGATGAAAATGTGGGACGCGACGCTTGACAATGCAGTCCGGCCGGAACACGCCGCGCTCGACGGTGTGCGTGTGCCTCTTGACGGCACATGGAATATGTCGGGATACCAGGCATCGTTCCCGGGCGATCCGTCGCTACCGGCGAGCCTTTCGGTCAACTGCCGGTGCCAGTCTATACCAGTTACCGAGACATACGAGCCAAAGGCAAGGGTTGGGCGCGACCCGACTACCGGGCAAAATCGGGTATTTGACTACAAAACTTTCCCGCAATGGGCAGAAGAAAATGGACTAAAGAAAAACAAATATGGTAAGATGTACGCATAGCAGGAGGTGGCTATGACTAATTCCGAGGTTTTTGAGGTTTGCGACGGGCTAGAGAACGCCTTTCGCTTGGCTCTAAACGTCGTGCCTTCGCAAAGCGTCAAGATCGGGGTAACCGACGACGAGGCGATAGAGATTGGCGCTAAGATCATTAAGACGGCCCAGGCGAAGATTATGACGCTCGAATGTGTGCTTGCGGCCATTAAGCTAGAGGAAGATGAAGGAGTTCGCAACAGGATCAAGGAGAACACGCTTCGGCTGCTTGATGCTATGGAAGTTGCAGAAAAGCAAAGAAAAAGTTGACAACGGCGGCTATACGTTGTATAATACGGGCAAATCTGAATGGGTAACTGTTTGGATTCCCGCCGCACGTTTTTACACACTGACCGGGGCACTGGTCGGAGGACAATCTCATGGACATTTTCACTGAACTCGTTTCGTGGGCTAAGGCCAACGCGAAAGATGGGGCTAATGTAGCCGTATTCGAGGAACTCGTGTCGAAGGCCGCACCGCCTGACGATTCTACCAAGGCGTATGAGTATATGCGAGCGATCCCATCGCTCCGCTCCGCGCTTGACGCCGCACTCAACAAGGAATACGACCGAGCCATCAAGAAGTACGAGGATGAGCGACTTCCCGAGAAAGAGAAGGTCATGCGCGAAGCTATCCGCAAGGAGCTGAACCCCGACGAGTCGCCCGAGCAGAAACAGATCCGCGAGCTTCGGGAAAAGCTCGAGGCAAAGGAAAGGGCCGAGACTATCGCCAATCGCCAGAACGCGCTCCGGGCGAAGGCCAAGGAGTTTGGCGTTGACCCCGAGATCGCCGCCGATTATGCGCAGTATGGGGACGATGCCGAGAATGTCCTGAAACGCCATGCAGAGTGGCACAAGAAAGAGCTAGACGCGCTCAAGGCCGAGACGGCCAAGAAGGCGTTCGGCAATAGGACACCGACTGACGGCAGTTCGTTGAACGCAAAGCCGCAAGCGGAGATAGATGCAATGAATCCAAAGGACAAGGCCGCGTTCTTCGCTGCCGGTGGAGTTCCTTTGGTAGAGTGAGGTATGAATGGGTAACACGCTGACCGCATTACAGCCTACGCTTTTTAGCGTGGCACAAGAAGTTTCCAACGAGCCCTTTGGGATTATCGCTGGTATCAATACCAATTTCGACGACAAGGGCGTGGCAATCGGCGACAAGGTGACCGTGCCCGTCGCCCCTGTTCGTGCGGCCGGGACGTATGCCCCGACCATGAACCTTAACAACGGTTCTGCCGGTGCCGACGCTATCGCTGGTTCCGTTGACGTCGTGATAACCGCGAATCGCTATACCTCCTGGCACCTCACCGGCGAGCAGGAGAAGAGCCTCCAGAATGGCGGGAATGACCAGGAATGGTTCCGCCAGATCGTCGCCCAGGGTATGCGTACTCTCCGCAATGAGGCCGACGCCGCCGCGTACGCCGCTATCAAGGTTGGCGCTTCCAAGGCGCTTGGCACCGCTGGCGTTACCCCGTTCGCGACCGGCATCGATGAGCTGGCCGACATGAACAACCTGCTTTACACCCAGGGCGCTCCGATGGTCGATGCCCAGTTCGTCATGAGTCCCGCCGCGCGCGCGAAGTTCATGAAAACCGGCGTCTATCAGCTTGCTTACGCGAACGGCTCCGAGGCTGATCGCAAGGCCGGTATCCTGACCAGGGAGTTCGGCTTCTCGCTCCGGGCGTCCGCTGGTATCACCGCGCACACCTCCGGGGCCGCTGCGAACTATGCCACCAACGGCGGAGAAAGCGCCGGGGCTACCTCGATCACCGTCGGGACTGGCACCGACCCGATTCTCGCGGGGGATGTGTTCAGCCTCGCGGATCGTCCTGGTGAGCAGTACGTCGTTTCTACCGCCCTCACCGGCGCTGGCGAGCTTCTCATCAACCGCCCCGGCCTTTACGGAGCGACCGCGAACGCGAAGGCTGTTACCTTTACCGGCAACTATACCCCGTGTCTCGCCTTCGAGCGCTCGGCGGTAGTCGGCGTATTCCGGACCCCGTACATCCCCGCTAACGCGAATATCGAGCAGGTTCTCGTGTCCGACCAGTACGGCATGACCTACCTTCTCTGCCGCGTGATTGGTGATGGCGTGGTTACCTGGCGCTTGCATATCGCTTATGGTATCAAGGTCGTCCAGCCCGAGCACGTCGCCCTGTATCTCGGCTAACAATCGGGCGGGGTGTAAAAACCCCGCCCTTCTTTAAGAGAGGTAACCATGTTGACTAATACCGAGGCTAAACGCCTTGACAATTCCAATCCCGAGTTTGAGCGCGTCTCCGCATTCGAGGATATTTCAGCAGAGGTAAACGCGGCCCCGGCAATTTTCTCCTACACCATCAAAACTAATGCGACCAGCGGGCTTACTGCGCTTACGGCACCTTTTGCACTTGTTGTTCGCGATATCCAGTTCCTTACCACGGTTGGCGAGACGAACAACACGATTCAGGTTCTTAACGGTTCAACCCAGGTATGCACGGCTCTTGTCGCGACCACTGCAAAAGCAATCACGCGCATGGTGGCCGGGGTCGAGATTGACAAGCTCACGCTTGACGCTGGCGACACTCTTTCCGTTAAGGCTGCTGGCGGTTCCAATGGCGACGACCAGCGCGGCGTGATTACGTTCTACTGCGAGAAGGTGTAGTCATGTACGGCGCGTTTACGCAGACTGACCAAACGAACGTCATCGCCGAGCAGGGGAAGATGTTCAACTTTGAGACCTCCTCGGATAACGTATACATCATCGCACCGCTCAAGATACTTTTCAAAACCGGGGCGAAGAAAGTAAAGTATCGTACGGACGTCTCGACGCTTGGGTCAACGGTGAAGATTGAGCTGTACTCCGCTCCCACGACGTCGGCAAATGGCGTCGAGATCGTGCCTGTCAACTACAATCCGACCGTTAGCGCTCCGGGCCCTGCCATGAAGATGTATCTCGGGCCGTCCGTTTCTAATAAAGGGACGCTTACCTATACGCGGTACTTCCTTGGCTGGAGCCAGGGCGCTACGAGCGTTGGTATCTCGAAGTCCGGGGCTATTTGGCGCTGGCTTCCCGCGAATAGCACGTTCCTGGCGATCCTCACCCCCGCTGCGGACAATACGCAAGTTACTTACGGCGGGGACTTCACGGAGGAATGATGACCACGGCACAGGTCAAGCAGTATCTAGGCATCCCGACCGGAACTACGACGTATGATACGGACATCGCGCGGTACATTCCCATTGTCGAGGCAACGGCAAACCGTATTACTGCGGGTATGTACATTCTACAGGTGAACGGGACGACAACGGCAGCGAGTAAAGACGTTGCCGTGTCGTCTGTTTATTGCCAGTCGGGGATGTGCTTGTTCGGGGCAAGCAAGCCGGAATGCGGGTGCGGATATCCATATGGCGATCCAAACTATGCGTTCGGCTCTCCGCGTCCGTCCTTCAAGCCGCTAGGCGCTGTCTTGACTCCGGGGCAACTCATTACCGGGACGGGAATGGCAGAGGGCGCGTTTATCGAATCGGTTTCGCAGTTCGACGGCGAGAACAAGATCACGCTTTCCGTCGCTGCGACTGCATCGGGTGACGTGAGCCTTTATACAGGTTTCCCCGTTGGCTATCTCTCGACCATCGCCCATGGGGTGTGGTTCATGATCGGCCAGCAGAAAACCGCGATGGGGGATACGTCGTGGACGAGTCGGACGGTCGGCCCGGTTTCTGAAACCAGGTCGGCGAGCGAGATGAAGATCGACGGACTCTACGGGATGCCCGCATGGTTCGTTAAGGCCTTTCCGAGGGTGTACCAATGAGCGGGATCACCAAGCGCCTGTATACCGCCGAGGCGATGAAGGCTATCGGCGACACGCTCGAGGCGGGGATCATCAATCTAGCGGTCGGTATTACGGCGCAGGCGAAAGAGATATGCCCGGTAGCCGATTACATGGGCGGTAATCTTAAAGGCTCGATTCAATGGGAGTCAAGCGACGGGCAATCGGGAGGCCGTGAGAGTGCCGGAACGTTGACGACTAACCCGCCGAAGCGCGGCGCAATCGTTGGGACTCCGGTTGAGTACGGGGTGTACCAGGAGTTCGGGACTAGAAAAATGAACGCACAACCGTTCCTGCGTCCTGCTCGCGACATGATAGCTCGTGGCATGGAGTTACGCGAGGCGATGTACAAGGCGTTTTTTGACACCGTACCAAGGGAGCTGAAAAAGGTATGAGCATCCTTGACGTATGGGCCGACAAGTTCATCCCGGCAATCGTGCAGACGATTACGAGCGTAACGGACGCGAACGGCGAGGCGACCGAGACGAAGGTAGACGGCGCGACGATATGGGGCGTCAAGTACAATCGAAGCGAGGCCGCGCGATACTTCTCGCAAACCTGGGCGATGGACATAACGGACGTGTTTGTGACTGATAGCTCGAACGGACTGCATAAGGACGACGAGGTGAAAATAGACGGGGTTTTGTGGGCCTGTGATGAGCCGGTGAACGTGCTTGAAATGGGCGAAGTATACACGACGGGTTTGAGGCGCAAGGCATGATCGGGACTGCGGAGATCTACAAAGTACTAGTCGCCAACGCAGGCATACAGGCGCTTGTCTCAAAGACGGGCACGGCCCCTAACTACGTCTATAAGATTCAGTCGGCGGTACGCGAGCCTGATTCGTGGCATATCTCTGATACGACGTGCATCGTCTATCAGTCAGGCCCGGACAACAACGCCGAGATTTACAACGTCAATCACACGGTAAACTGCCGTGCGCCTACCGAGTCGGGGGCCAAGACCCTTGCTCGCGCGGTCGTCGCGGCTCTGCACCGCGTAACGTTCGAGGGAGTTATGTTCTATTGCACGATTGAGCAGGTGATACCGCCTGCTGACAATACGGATAACTTCAATGCACCTGTGACTGTTCAAGTCGTGGGGACTAAGTAAGGAGGGCTATATGCCTATACAGACTACGAAACGATCAAACGTACACTTCGCCGATGGTTGTATCGTCGAATTGAAGGCGAGCGGAGACGCGGACTTTTTCGACCTCGGCGCGATCCAGGGAGACTCGACCGGCACCGTTCAGTGGGACGAGGAAAAGATCGAGTTCGCCAACGCGAAGCCGTTCATCAGCCGGAAGAATATCCGCATTGAGGGCGGATTTACCCTCGCGAATCTCGACTTCGACGGGCTGAACAAGCTATCGAACGGCATGATTACCCGCGTCGCGACTCCTGGAACCCAGGTGTTATCCGCTGCGTTCGATACCCAGGTTATCGACGGCTTTACCGCGAACGTACCCGTCGAGCTGTCTGCGGTCGTGACGGCTACCGGGCTTCCGATCAAGTTCTCGGCGGCACCCGTCATTACGTCCATCGTTGACGATGAGACGGTGCCGAATACGCTCATAGCGAATGATGACTATTTCGTTATTCCCGATGCGAATGCCGCGAGCGGATACTCGATCATGTTCTCGGATGCCGGAACGGGGAGCATTGACCCCGGAGCGGTACTCACGATCACGTTCGGCAATAACACGCCGATTGCGAGCGAAACGCTTTATGCTGGCACCTCGAGCATGACCGCGACTCCCTACGCCATGCGTATTCGCCATGTGAACAGCGCCGGGGCGACGGACTATCTCCTCGACCTCTATACCGCCTACACCTCGCCCGGTTCGTACAACTTCGGACTCAAGGGAACGGATACCGGCGGAGTGGACACGATGGACATCAGCTTCTCGGTTGAGCTTGACGATACCAAGACTGACGGACGCCAGCTCTTCGCTGTTACTCGCAACGTTTAGTATCTCGGGGGTGGGGCTTTCCTCCGGCCTCACCCCCTTTTTGGGGGAAACATGGAGTACAAGGTTTCTATCTACGAAAACGGAAAGCCTCGAGTTCGGACGCTTTATATCGAGCGCGTACCGTACAAGGTTATTCTTTTAGCCCAGCGCATCGAGCGCATGATAAACGAGACACGAGAGAACGTAAGCGCGATACAGGCGCTTGACGCTGAAAATAAATCACTCCGCGCGGATCGTCCCGCAGGGTGGAAAGACAAGACCGCCGAGAATACGCGCGAGATCAAGGAGCTTACCGACAAGATTCGCGACGTCGAGGATGCGGGTTTCTTCTCTGATAGGTTCGAGGCGATAAAACTCATACTGTCGGTCAATGGGATTAAGGAAGACGACGAGCTGATGAACCCCAAAACCTGGATGGAGAAAATGGACTACTCCGATCCGATGGCGTTCATAACGTTCGCCGTCCAAAAGGATGTGGATAAAAAAAAACTAGTGGGCCAGATTCTGCGTTCCACTTTGGACGATTAGTAGCGGCTTTATCGAAGTATTGGCGCGCGGTTACGACTGACGACGTTGAAATGATGACGATTCCCGAGATACACGACGCGATCGGGGTCGCCGGATTCCCCAAGGAAGTCGTCTCGTGGATTTGGGAAAAGAAGCGCGCGCCGTTTGAGATTTACGATTGAGGTATAGATGGCCTATAGCCTTGGCGATTTAGTAGTACGAATCATCGGAGACGATACCGACTTTCAGGCGAAAACGAAAGGCGTCGAAAAGACGGCTGATCGGGCTAGTACGTCTGTCGGTAAATCTTTCGACGGCATGAAGCTCAAGTCTATCGCCATGGGCATCGCGGCCTCTGCGGCGGTAGTCAAGACGATAGGCTTCCTAAAAGACTCGGCTAAGGCGGCCATTGACGCGCAGGAAACCTTCTCGAAGTTCGATGTCGTTTTCTCTGGGATGGAAAGCGCGGCAGAATCTGCGGCGAAGCAGTTTCAGGACTCGTTTGATCTCGCGGGCGTTACGGCTAAGAAGATGCTCTCCGATACTGGTAATCTTCTTACCGGCTTCGGGGCAACTAAGGAGCAGGCGCTAGAACTCTCGGTTTCCGTCAATACGCTTGCCTCTGACCTCGCCTCGTTCACGAACTATTCGGGCGGTGCCGAGGGCGCGAGCCAGGCGCTTACCAAGGCCATGCTTGGCGAGCGGGAAAGCATAAAGCAGCTCGGCATCGTTATCCGAGAAGAGGACATAAACCAGAAACTGCTTGCACGGGGGCAGCAGGACTTAACCGGGAATGCGCTCAATCTTGCCAAGGCCCAGGCGACTCTTGAAATCGCTATGGAGCAGGGCAAGAACGCCATCGGAGACTATCAGAGAACACATGACAGCGCGGCGAATACACTCAAGAGAGCAAAAGAAGCCACGACGGAGCTACAGGTAGCCATCGGTACGGCGCTCTCCCCATCGGTATCTCTGCTCGGTAGTCTCTGGGCAACGGTGGCAGAAAAACTTGCTGCCGTAATAGCCGAAAGGAATCGGCTAAAAGATGCCGAAGATGCAGAAGGGACGGCAGCAGATACTACAGAGTTAAAAATAGCTAGGCTTCAACAAGAGCGAAAGGAGCTTGAGGCAAACGTAGCCGTTTACAAGCAATATGATACCGAAGGAAGAATCATAAGGTCGCAGGCTCTTGACGACGCCGAGAAAGAATTGAAGGCGAACGAAGTAGCGATCAAAGGGTTGCAACTTAGGCTACAGTATGAAACACAAGCAGAAAACCAGCGAGCCTCTGCGCAACAATCTATAGCTAGATGGTCGGAAGACAATAAGAAGCGTGATAAATCAGAGGCTGATCGTCTCGCGGAGATAGCAAAACAAAAACAAGAGATTAATAGTGAGTTTTTGGCCGCGACACAAAAATTAAACTGGGAAGTTGATAACGGCCTAATCTCTGAACAGCAGGAGCGCGAGGGGATTGTATCGGCTCTCGAAAAGCAGATAAACGCACTCTATGATCTCTCGGTCGCTACCGGGAACTACTCGCTGCTCAATAGCAAGGCCATGCAGGACGCACAAGACCATCTTGCACGGCTGAAAGACGTGTCCGGTAGCATAACCGAGGCCGAAAAAATCTCGATTGACGAGATCACGTCTATTGTCGTTGACGGCATCGGGAACCTCGCCGGCGCATTCAGCGGTCTTTACTCCGCGCTCGCCGATAAGCAGATTGAGGAACTCGACCGCGCAATGGAGGCCCAGCTTGAGGCCGAAGGGCTGGCAGAGGAATCGAAGTATGAGAGTCTCCAGCGTCAGTATGAGGAAGCCGTCGCTGCGGGAGATGCAGAGAACGCCGAGAAGCTCAAGGCAGAGGCGCGGAAGGCGCAGATTGAGGAAGAATACGAGAAGAAGCGCCTAAAGGTTAAATACAAAGCCGAGAAAGCCGCGTGGCAAATGTCGCTCATTCAGGCCATCGTAGAAGGCGCGCGCGCCATCCAGGTAGCCGTGTCGTCCGCGCCTTGGCCGTACAACATCCCGGCCATCGCGTTCGCGGCTGGTACGTCGGCGGTTCAACTCGCTACTATCCAGGCAAACGCTCCTACTCCCCCGGCCCTCGCTTCGGGCGGTATCGCCGAGCCGACAAATGGCGGCGCGGTTGTCCAGGTAGCCGAGAACAACGCCGGTGAAGTTATGTTTAACACTGGCGAAACGGGCCAGGCGTTTATCGAGCAGATGGGCGGAGCAATCGCGCGGAATCTCAATATCGTGTCGGTCCTGCAGGTAGGCGAGGAAGAATTGGCGCGCGTGGTTGCGCGTCCGATCAACGATGGGAGGGTAAGGCTTAATCCATGAAAGTACTATTCGCTAACGAGATAAAAAGCGCGACCCTCACGGCTGATACTCCGAACCCGTCGTTCCCGGCTTCTAACCTGGCAAACGACTTCGCGCGTCTCAAGTTCAAGAGCCTAGGGTTTAGCGATACCGTCACGGCCGTATTCCCCGCGAATGTATCGGCGTCATGCTTCTTTTACACCTATACAAACGCAACCGCAATGACGCTTCGCCTGTATTCAAATGCCTCTGTACTACTCGATACGATCACGGTAGACTGTACCTATGAATCCGGGGCCGAGTACTTCACGCAGCTCGACAATGTGCGGACAATCGAGATTGACCTATCAAGCCCAGTCGACGAGGACGTGTATTTGGGCGGGATAGCGCTTGGCGTAGAGTCAACGTTTCCCTACCCGCTGGCAGACTTTAGCAAGACCCTCGTTGATACGTCCTCGAAGGAGACGAGCGCCCACGGGCAAGTCTCACATAACTATATCGAGCCGCTTACCGCATACAGTCTCAAGTTCTCAAACGTAAACCGCGACACAACGTACGATTTACTGTATACTTCGTTCCGGTCGGTCGGGAGCGGACACATCTGGGCTGACCTAACCGAACTAAACCACGCGGTGTACCAGCCGCTTTACTGTACGAGCGAGATGATCGAATCGCCGACCAGGAAGGACACGCGCGTTAGCTTTTCGCTTAAACTTACGGAGGCGAGATAATGATAAACAGAGTACTAAACCCCGCAGACGTTCCCGAGACAGCCAGCGATTGGGAGCGCATGAATGGCGTATTGACTGCGCTTGCTCTTGCGCGTCCGTCTGCTATTGCTATATCGGGAAGCAATATAGCAAAGGGATCGGTTATTCGGTACGGCGGGTCGTGGTATCTAGCCGATGAGGATACCGCGATCACTGGTTCATCCTCGCCCTATGTGCAGTTCACCGTATCGCTTGACGGCGACACACTCTCTGCGGCGTATGTCGCTGATCTAACCGGGGTATCGTTTAACCGGACGTACAATACATGGAGCGACGTACAGGGAAGGGTGTACTATTTCGACGAGGCATACGCCTATGCGTGGGGTCAGATTCCCGCGATGAACACGATTGAAGCGTGGCGTCCGGCAAACACGAATCTTGCTAAGTTGCTCACGGCTGGAATAGGAAACGGGAAGTGGCGAAGTCTTTCCGAGACAGCCTATATGTCGGAATATTTTGCAAGCGGAGCTCCGTCTATCAAGAGTGTTACCGGGACAGAAGACAAACCAGAGCTTAATCAACTTAGTGACCAGGCGACAACCGTAGGGCGCCATACTCCGAGTTCCGGTGAAACAGAGATATTCGTTATCACAATGTCTTGCCCGTACCCGGTTGTAATACATGGGTTTGATGTATTGTATGAGAATGATATCGATAGCTCGTCGTGCTGGATCAATGTTTATCGTGTTGGCGGCGGGCTTGTCGGTACTGCTACAGACGCGGCTACTGCTACCATAGTATGTGATGGCAACGATGAGGTTATAGGCATAGTTCCTGTACAG
>Ga0116184_10002544_pt1 | contig 15812 bp, 4 predicted proteins | sample AD_JPNNA5_MetaG_FD_89886 | JGI IMG/M metagenome (GOLD analysis project Ga0116184, IMG submission 89886) | Active sludge microbial communities of municipal wastewater-treating anaerobic digesters from Japan - AD_JPNNA5_MetaG | ecosystem: Engineered > Bioreactor > Anaerobic > Digestate | place... | reverse complement strand
GATGTCGTCGACAAAGAACGTCGCGCCTTCGGGATTGTGGTCCGCGGTCATCACCCAGTTGAACCCTCCGGAGATGTAGGAAAGGTCCTTTCCCGCCAGGTTAATGGTGTATTTCTTCCATGTATCGGTCAGCTCCACCGGACCCGATTCGACCGTGGTCGAATCCGAATAGGTCCCTTTGATGCCGCCGACAGCGACTTTCTGGATCACCTCGCCGCCCTTGGCGCCGCGTGCCCAGAATGTCAGCTTTGTCATACCGGTCAGGTCGAAACCGCCTTTTTTCGATCCCCAGTTGTTCGGGGGGTTCTGCCAGAAAATACCGGCCCAGCCCTGGCCCTGCGATTTCTTGGCGGTATAGGTGAATTCGATGCAGGTCGTGCCGGAATACGGATTGCCGGTCGCCTGATCGTTCATCTTGAGGTCGCCAACATCTCCCATCCAGCCTGACGGCACGTAATGGTTCTCTTTGGCTCCCTTATCCTTGTACACCCAGAACTCTTTGGCTGATGCCGCCTTCTGGTCGGCCGCGAACGCCATGCTGCCGCACAACGCGATCATCGATACCAGTGCCAACAACTTCTTCATGTGTTCCTCCTTTATTATGATTCATCGGACACAACCGCTGTGCCCCACCGTAAATTCATCTCCAGAGCTTTTTATACGTGTAATACGCCTTGCGCACGTGGCGCAAAAACGGAGATGCCCTCCCGTCCCCCTGGCCGCAGATGCCAAGCCATTCCTCGTGCATGGTCCCGTCGGGGAACGGCCCCTTCCACAGGCTCTTTTTGTCATGCATGGCCGGCTCGTACCCTTTCCACCATTCATCGAGCCATTCGAACGCGACGCCGCCTATGGCATTTCCCGCGCCGCCCGAAAAGGCGCTGTTATGCATGATATCCTCCCAGGACCCCTGGTGGTAATCTGCCTGGAAATATTCGCCTTCCTCCTCGGATTTGCCCTCATAATACGCGGAGCAGCCGTATTCCGTGATAAAGACCGGCTTGCCAGTCACTTCCTTTGCCTGCCGCCAGAGATAACCGAAACCGAAATTCCCGCGGTAGGCGTTGGTCCCGAAGATATCGATATCGGGCGCGTTGGCTCCGAAGCGGTCCATAAACAGTATGTCGCCGGAGCAAATCGCCACCGGATGCTCGGGGTCTATCTCTTTTATCTTTCTGGCGACCTCATTGGCAAAAGAGAAGAACGCGTCCGGCTCCTTATCCGCGTTGCAGGCGTACCCATAGACGTTCTCGTTGCCCAGCAGCCAGAACAGGATAAACGGTTCATCCTTGTATTCCCTGACCATGCCCAGCACGGACTCCATCATGTTGGCGCGGTGCTCTTCGTTATTGTAATCCGTCCCCGGGTTCCACTGCGCCTTTGAACCATGCGTGTATTTGCCCAGAAAATCGCCCATGATCGTCATGATGCCGTAATTCTTATAAAGATCGGCCAGTACTTCTTTCTTCACGGGCAGCGGATGATGATAGACCCTGATGGCGTTGCACCCCATATCCCGCATCAGGGCGAAATCTCCCACTGCAGGCTCATGCTTATCCTGCCTGTTATTCCTGTTTTTGTCAATGAACGAATCGTACGGGCCGTCGGGTTTGCCGTTATTGTTCAGATCCTGCTCCATCCAGTTCTGCAGGGTTCCTTCGTCGGGAGATTCCCCCACGCGCGACGCCACGTAGGTAAGCCCCTTGATGATGAACGGCTTGTTGTCGACCATGAGGTCCCAATCTCCGGTCTCGTACTGCAGGACCTGGACCCTCCCCTTACCCGAACGCTTTGTCACGCTCAACAGGCCTCGATTCGGCTTCGGTTTGAGTTGATCGAGGATCGTCGTCTTGACGAACCTGCCGGGATTGGCGATCACGATGTCGTTGGAGACATCCTTGTCAAACCCGTTTTCGATCCTTATATCCGCGCCTTCAAGCCTGTATCCCAGATTAGGGTTCCGGCGAAGCAATACCTGGATGCGCGTCAGCGCCGTCTGCCCAACGTACCAGGGCGTTTTGAAATATGTGATCCCGTAACTGCCGGGATAATGCACGATGATCGAATAATAGCTTTTGATCGCGTGGGTGATAAGGCCCGCCTTCTCGAGGATCAGCCCCATATAATACTGCCTGACGGGCTGGGGCTGCGGCGCCAGCGCCCATTTGAAGAATGCCGCCTCGAGGTCCGGCGTATAAAGGAAATCCCACTCTTCGTCCTTGGCAAAAACCCCGAGCCGCTTCTCTTTCTGCGCCTTCTTGAACGCCGGGTCCCAGCGCACGGATGTGGTGTTGGGATAGATCCCCTCGCCGACCGCCGCGCTTAACCCTTCCTGATCCGTGATCTCATATTTGTAATCCTTGGTGCCCGGATTGCGGAACTCGCCGTATTTTGCATAGTCGACGAAATCCTCTTTGCCCGGGTCGTACAGCGTGATCCTGGTGGCAGGGCCCAGAGGAACAGGCTTGCGCGTCTCGATCTCGACATAACCGCTCTTGAGCTTCTGAATGCTTTGTTCAGAGGCCTCGGCAATGCGCCAGAACCATCCGCGCTGATCCCATGCCTGAGCGTACGGATATTTGTCAATGATCAATTGAAAAAGCTTTGTGGCATTCTCTTTATCCTGCTGGCGCATGTACATTTCAGCCCGGATAAAATACGCTGTCGCCACGTCGTTCAAGGCCTGTACTGCGTCGATCTCGTCTTTATGCTTTGGTAAAGCGCTTAAGTTCGCCTGAAGCGCATCAGCCTCATCCCTGTACAGGTCGATCACCTGCTGCGTATACTTCAGAGTGTTCTCGACATCGCGCATGCCGTGGCTTAACCAGGCCTTGTTGATTAAGTCGACGGATGACGGCTTTTCCTGGCTAATGCCCGGGCGCGGCGCAGCGCATACGATGGCCACGCACACAGCTGTCAGAACACGATAAAATCTCATCATCCTCCGGAAAGAAAAACGATTGCGCAAAAGATAACATGTCTTAAAAGTTTAACACATTCTTATGCCTATTTCAAGGCACTCCAGCGAAAAAAAGGCGGGCGAAAAACTTTCTGCAAGACGTCAGATCAATAATAAAACAGCGTATCAGATAACCCGGAGGATGCGGGATATTCCCATAAGGTCAGCTTTGTCGAGGTTGACACCTGATCTAAACTGATTAGAACCAACCATTTGCGACCAGACAACCTCACCCCTTGTGTAAAGCGGATCTCCCCGGTCAGGGACCTTGAGCCACATTTCAACAGTTGAGTTGGGACTTAACATATCGTTTGTCGTTACGCCGATACCTTTTGCGCTGATATCCGTTGTCTGAGCCTGTCCTTCTTTATTCTCCCCCAGATCAAGATATTTCACAGCAAGTTTTACGGGGAATCTTTCGAAAACCCGCAGGTCTTCATATCCCATATTTTGCATCCGACAGCCCCCTTTTGCCTCAACAGGTTAATAAAGCCCTTATTTCGCAGCGACTTAAAAATTATTGGGCCCCCGATAACTTCAGGGACTTAACCGTGGCTTTCTGCGGCCCCCTGGATCTTTGCTCGACTGTATTATACCAATTTTCCGGAATTAGTAAAGCTTTTTCGATGTTGCAATATCGCAACACCCGCCTTCTAACCCTAATCCACCGTGGCTGATGGGATTCTATAAGTTACGTGAAATGATCCTGTGCAAAGACAAATTTTGCTTCAGGACCGTGGCGACCGTTACATCAACCGGCGATACAGACGGAAGGCCGTCCTCGACCAGCGATCCGGGGCCTGCCTGCGTTTCTCTTGCATCAGCATGCATTACCCTGATGCTTTCTCTGGCGTACTGCAAAGGCCTCTGCCTGCGGCTATCAAGCGTGATAGAAAAATACAGGCTGCCCGCTGCGCAGGTCTGCGGGCCGCGATCCAGATACGATGCGGACGCTGTCGGAATAGAGCGCCAATCTATCCCCCCTGAAAAATACCGGCGCGTGATCAATTCCATGTACGCGCACAGCCGGCCGGAGGAGCTGTCCGAAATATCGTATTCGCCCTGCCGCAACGAATCCATGTACTGCCGGTATATCGTCGAGAAGTTGTATGGAAGACGGCTGCGGAACTGATTGCTGCCGGATGGCAGCGCCGCTTTCATGGACGGATCGTTTCGAAGGAAACGTTCCCGGTACCATCGCGCAAGAACCTGCGCGCGATACACCTGCCGGAGCTGATCGTAGGACGCGCCTTCGTTGACCTTCTGCCGCAGCGCGGGAACGATCAATTCCTTCATCAATCGCGAACTGTAATCATAAAGCTCGAGCTGTTTTGGCGTCAACGCATTCTTCTTCCGTCCGTACAGACGCTCTGTTTCTAGGCAGATATCGAGGCCGCTCTCCTCGATACGGACAGAATCCGCCTGTTCCGATATACGAACAGGGCCCGGCACGATCCATACGCGGCTCGAGATCGGAATATCCTCGATGCCGAGCTCAGCCGCTTTTGCATAGAGTAATTCCCAGTATTTCCTGCCCGCGGGGGACGTGCGGGGATTTGTCAAAGAGCTGGTGTCTTTCTTCTACAGCAGATCTGCCGCCAGCAGGATCTTGCCCGTATCGGTATCGGCGATGCGCGGGTCTATGCTTTGAGCGCCCGGATCAGGCGTCAGATTGACCCAGAACGCGTTATCAGGAAGGCATAATCCGAGCAGGAAGGATTCCAAAGAACGGTCGACCGCTTCGCCGATATACGCGGTGCCGGATGACGCGCTGCCCGGCACGCGGGGCTCGACGCTGAACCGCAGTTGGCGATGGCCCGGAGAACCAGACACGTCCAGTCCGGCGAGATCCATCGACACGGGAACAGCCGAACCGGCAGCCTGGGCTGACGCACTGCCCGCTGCCGACATGATCGCGCATGCGCAGATAAGAAAAGATATATATGCTCTCAAAGCCTCTTGGTCCTGACTCCGTGGCTTTTTATCCGGTACGCTTAAACCTTGTTAAAGAATTCCTCTTCGTCGCGCCTGATCTGTTCGATCTGCTCAACGACCGCCGCATTAATTCCGAGATCAGCCGTTGCCTTGTCAAAGGCCGTGAATGCCGCCTGCGTTGCCGGATCGGCAAGCAGCGCGTTGAGCGCCTGCGCCAGGGCGATAGTGCTGATCCCCTTCACGGGTATCTGCTTGATATCTTTTACCGCATCAGCGTCTTCCGTGCCTGCAGAACCGACAAGCACGATATTCTGCGCAGGCACATCGAATGACTTAAGCATCGTGACCGCTTTCGCCAGTGTCGGCGCTGTGAGAACGGAGATATCAGCCAGCTCTGCCTTTATCGACTCGGCGGCTTCTCCGTAAATCACAAACTTTATCTGTTTGTTAAGCACAAGCGCCTGCTTCAAGGCATTGATGCTGCCGCCTGCGGCGAAGAATTCCGGGCCGACGATCACCGCCTTCTGCATCACTGCCTCTTTTTCCTGTATCGCGATCATGCGCAGGTATTTGTTGCGGCGGACCAGCTGGTCGGTGTTCGGGAAATCGTATGCCGGCTGAGGATCTCCTGTCTTTAACCCGAGGACCTTTGCCGCATACGCAAGGTCGGCGATGCCGTCGTCGAGCGTCTCGCCTGAACGGTGAGACACGACCGCTTTCATATTATTCTGCTTGGCGAGTTTCATGACGTCAAGCGTCCCGCCCACGGTCCCGTTCTGGTTGACTTTGATAAGGATCGCCGTTGCTGTCTTTTGTTCTATGCCGCGCTGCAGCCGGCCCTTCTGAGTCACAAAAACATCGTCCCCGATGGTATCGATCCCGCGCTTTTCCATTTCTGCGGTAAACCGGGACCATCCTGCCCAGTCGTTCTCCGCCATGCCGTCCTCGATTGAAATGAACAGGCCCGGATACTGCTCGACCAGATCGACGTAAAATTTGACCATTTCCTTCGACGACAATTCTTTCCCCTGGAATTCATAAACCTGCTTTTGGGTGTTGTAAAAGCTCGTCGCGGCCGGATCCAATGCGAGCATGACATCTTTGCCCGGCTCATACCCTGCTTTGCGGATCGCCTCGATAACAAGGGCGATCGCCCGGTCGCTTTGCCCCAGGCCCTTGACCGAAAACCCTGCTTCGTCCGCGCGCATAATATCCCTGGCGTCGAACAATGACGATAAAAGCTCCTTCAGCGCCCGGTCTATCTTATCGCCCATGGCAAGACGTTCCGCATACCGGTCCGAACCGACCGGCACGATCATGATCTCCTGGATATCGATGCGGTCCCGGCCGAGTTTTTCATCGCCGCGGATCGCATGCAAACCTCCGTTGTATATGTTCATATACGGATACGCGGTCCCTTCGCCGATGACACCCGGCTCATTGGCCCTGATATACTGCCACAGGCTCATATTATTCAAAGCCGCAGCCGCGCGCCACAACGCCCATGAAACAGGCACCGTCGCGTTTGCGCCCAGCGTCGCGAAATTCTCTCCCGCGGCGTCAATGATCAGCTGTTCGGCTTTGCGCAGCCCGTCGTATGTGCCGATATCAAGGCCGCTGTTCTTCAATAACGGCGCGATGACTTCCTCGATATTCCGGACTGCCTGCTCTGTCCCGACGGTCGCGGCTTCATCCTCGCCTTTTGACGCGCCTGCAGGAACCTCGCCTTTGACCGTGACGCCGTTGATCTTTAAGTTGACGCGCACGGTGGGTTTACCGCGGGAATCTTTGATGATCTCGGGCGTTAGAACAACCCCGCTCAACGCTCCGTCTTTCTTTTCCTTTTGGGAAGAAACGCTGTTGATGAACGCGCCGAACGACTCGCCGCCGGCTTTGACAAAAACAAACTTATCATTGATCCGGTGTTTGAGGAACTCCTGCCTGGAAACGCCGAGCTTGCGGCTGCCGGCGACGATCTCTTTGGCGGATGCGTCAAGCGCCACCATGCCGGGTAACGCCTTGCCTTCCATGAACTCGAGGAACGCGCCGCCGGCGAGGCTGAAATAATTGATCCGCTGCATCATGCCGAGCCGGTCGAACAGGACGTTGGTATCCCCGCCACCGGTAATTAGATACGCGCCGGATTCCTTCAGTGCCCGGGCGATGATGTCGGACGCTTTGACAAACTCGACGTTTTTGTAATTGCCCCACGGGCCTTTGACGAACACGGTCTTTGCTTCTTTCAATTGAGCGGCGAATTTATTCGCCGTCTGCGTTCCGATATCGCCGATGAGCGTATCCGCAACGGGTTTTGTCTTATGTTCTGATGTCAAAACGACCTCAGCGCGTTTGCCGTTGGCGTCAAGATATGCCAGGTCCTCCGGGATCTCGATGAGGTCAGGATATTCGGCCAGGATATCCCTGATGGCCTTGACAATCCCCTCCATGCCGCTGCCGTATTTCTTGTCCGAAAAATCCTTGAACTGCTCCGCAAGGAAATCCATGGTCGGCGTACCCAGATTATACCCTTGAGCCACCAGCGCCAATTCGCCAAGCAGCCCTGACATGTGGACTTTCGAATACGTGCCCTCCTTCAGCCCTTTTCTGATGACGCCCAGATAATCGTCGATCTTGGCGCCGCCGAAGCTGGCGATATATGGTTTCTCTCCGACGAGAGCTGCGCGGTAATTGCCCTTGATCTCCCGCTCCATGAGCCGGCCTGCGATCAGGGGGATGCCGGCGGCCTGAAAGCCCACGACGCTGATGTTATTGCGGTGCGCGATAGAGAACGCGTCGAGTACCTCGAAATCGATCCACGGGCTCAACGCCTTGACCATGGCGCTCTGCGCCTGCTTTGCAATCGTCATCTTCTTATCCGTTTCTGGATCCCACGAGCGGACATTCTTCAACACCAGGACATCCCCGTTCTTCATGGCTTTGATGGCCTGCTGCGCGGCTGCGCCGTAGAGGTCATCCACGTACCGGGCCGGCGCTTTGATCTCAGCTGAGACAAGGCCGGCATACTGGTCGAGACTTTCAAGATAATCGGCATCGCCCGGCCTGCCCTGATGCACCATTATGACGACGCGGGCGCCTTTTTGCTGGAGTTCCTTGATCGTGACCGCATTCGCCTTAAGGCGCTCGGTGACTTTGAGCTTCCCGTTCTCAACCGGAGAATTGAAATCCCCGCGGTACAGAACGGTCCTGCCTTTGACATCCACGTCATCGAGCGTCAGGTAATCCATGGGGATGACGACTTCCGCTTCACCGCCGTCCTTAAGGGATGCGATCCGCTTTATGCAGATCGGGCAGAAATCCGAGGATTTCTTATCCACATCTTCGACAAATGTCGCCGCAGCCATGACGCAATCCGGCCTGCATAAGCCCGGCGGCAAACCTATCATCTTACCGACAGCATTGAGAATCTGTTTCGTCATACGCTCCTGGAAGAGCTTCCGGTCGGCCGTCTCGAACCGGTATGTCGAAACGATGGCCTCGCCCCTCATTCCGCCGCTCGTCTTAACCGTCATGGTCCTGCTGAACAGAAAATCTTTTTCCGGGGAGAATAGATCGGCATCGGTTAAAATAAGAGTATATTCGTAGGGCTGCGTGAGCACATACCGGTCCATAATATTTTTAAGCGCTACATCAGCCCCGATCATCTTGTCGTGAACATCGGTCAAATAGTCATTATTCGCCGCGGCCCTCTTATTGACCTCGGTCGCAATCCGTTTCACTTCTTCGGAATGAGCCTTATTCACGTTCATCTCGCCGAAAATAGGTGCTAACTCCACATTGAGTTCTTTCGATATGCGCTCTTTTATGCTCATTACTAAATCCTTCATCTCAGCCGTACGGCTCAGATCGGTCAACATGAATTGGATATAAATTTCACCGCCGTCCTTCTGGATCTTGACGGGCAGACGCTGCTCAAGGCCCTGCTTGATCTGGGGGATATTCAATACCTCATCGACCAGACGTATCGCCGCATCTTTACCTGCCAGGCCCGCCATCGCATGCAGCGCGTTGACGTTCTCCGGCACCACGTTCGATTCCTGCGGGACCGCGATGGTTATTGCGACTTCATCGGGGTTGCCCGATTCCTCAACCTGAGCCACGACGATGAACGGGTGGTTCGCATCCTTGATCATGCTGTTGAATATGTCGAACAATACCGGCGTCTTTAATTCGCCGCCGGGGAACTGGACCAGGGCAACGCGGCTTTGCGCTTTAAGTATCGCCTGAACTTTAGCCGCTGTCAGGCCGGGCCCCTTGATCGTACCGCTGTGCACGTGGAAATGCGTCGTCGGTGTCACGACCGCGGTTGTGCGAAGGCTGACAATATTGGCATTCGCCTCCCGGGAAAGCACTGCGCGAAGATCGTCGCCGTGATGAGAAACGGGCAAAAGGGACACGCCGTCAGGATTCTCTCCTTTTTCGTCTCCGGGGTCGGCTGCGCGGCGCATTAACAGGTTAGTTATGGCAAGTTGTTTCAATTGCTTTGCTACTTCGCCGAATGTACGCGCCATTCCCGTGGTATTGCATGAAACGACGCGCACTATTTTTGAATCCCTGACCATCCAGTAATTGGTGCCTGATGAAAAAGACGCGATCCCGGGCGCTGCTTTTTCTCCGCCTTCGAGAATGACGCGCAGGTTCGGGAATTTGCTGTAAATATTCTTTATATTATCCGCGCCTACTTTTGCAGGAGTGCCGTCAATGACAAAATCCACGATATCAAGAACTTCGTTAATGCCGCCGGCGACCTGCATGCCGTTCTTTTCGAAATCAGCCGCGTTTTTCGTATCGGACAGAACAATCGGATAATCTTTCAAGTATGCATCACGGCTGTCAACCTTGACACTGCGTGCAGTTGCCATGACAAAGAATCCTGATTTGCGCGCTGCAGCAGCTGCCTTGGCGCCGATAGTGCCGTAGCCGTTCACGAGCACATAATATGTCGGCTGGATGATAAACGATACTCCCCTGCCAATCGCGCGTTCAGTCTGTTTCGGGGTCAACATGGTAGAACGGACATCTGTCGCAATATTTGCCGGCTTGTATTCCAATTGAAAGAACCGTTCCCTGCCGTACCAATATTTGGTGCCGGAGAGCGTATTGAGCGAGAACGCTTCCAGCTTTCGCTTCCTGTCAACGCTGCCTGACAGATACGACATAAGCCTGTCGCTTTTTTCTTCGATAAGCTCGACGAACCTGCCGGTCTTTGTCGTCATTAAGGATACGGATTCCAAAAGCGAGGCGTAGTACGCCTCTTTGGCTTTCAGATCAGTCAGGTCATCGACAGGTACGGTCATAAGCGTCTGATCATGCGCATTCTCTTTTGCTATGGCGAACGCAACGCCGTCTTTCTTCAACAGCACATAGGAATCGCCATTGCGCGTTTCCTCCCTGAACAGCGCCTCGATAGCAGACAGATTCCTCGGCACGACAGGCGCCAGTATATCGCTTGTAAACCCGTTGCCAAGAGCCTCTGTTTCCACAACGGTTTGCCCGAGCGCTTTCAAGGATGCCTTTGCGAAATAGCTTTCAACTTTATCCATTGCGGCGCGCGTTGTGGTGACGTTCGGGGTCGCGATGGTGACGGTGATCAGGTCGAGGTCCGGGATAGCCTTGAACATGGCGACAAAGGCGTCAAGCTCTTTCAAGCCGTTTGCAGAATCGTTCGCCTTCCAGTTCATGCCGAGGTTGAATTTCTTAGCCGGATGATTGCGCACATACTCGACTGCCTTTTCGACGATCGGCTTGAGCGTTGCCGGGTCGTTTGCCGCGCTGCCGATCAGAACGCCGTCGACGTTCTCAAGCGCGAGGATGCTTTCGATGGTGGTCGCCTTGACCGCTGCGCCGTAATCCACGGCAAGCGTTTCGCCGAGCAATTCTTTTGAGATCTTTTTGATAAACCCGTGCGTGTCATCGATCTTTGCCAGAACGTCCGCGGGAATGGTATCCGCTCCGATGACCCATCGCGGCTCATACGCCAGGCGCAATCCGATGATCCGGGCATCTTCGCGGCTTATGCCTGAAAGCATCTGCCGCAGGTCGCGCTCGAGGATCTTCCACGCCTTGGTCGGGTCGTTCGCGTCATACTGCGATTTCTTTTCGCCTAAACACAGTGTCGTCATTTTGTACGGATACCTGCCGAACATCTTGAAATACGCCTTGCTGAAGGCGATATCGGCTTTCAGTTCCTGGTTCTTGACAAGGTTGGTGATCTTTGCCACAAGCTCGGCAAGCGGCTCCTCGGCGAATATCTTTTTGACATTCCCGCAATAGGAAAGGACCCACGAGCGGACAAGCTGCTGGTTCTGCGCATCCAGTCCCGTTGCGCGCTCAAGCCGGGACATCTGCTCTTTGGTAGTGACAAAATATTCCTGCTCGACAGCGGCAAGCGCTTTATCGGCATTTGGCTGCAATCCTGCAATGTGCGCCTCAAATTCCGCCTTTGCTTGTTTCATCTGCTGTTCTCTCTCTGTTTCCAGGAGAGTTGAATTGCGTTTTATCCTGTCCAGCTTGAGATTGTACGCCTTGGGAATATAGGTTTTGTCCCGGGTCAGCCTGTCGAGAATCGTCTTCCTTGCTGACAGCATGGCAACGACCATATCCTTGACCGCTCCCTCAAGGCGCTCGCGGGTTTCGGAATGGTCGTTGAGATTGCCGTTTGATCCCTGCTGGAACGCCAGATCCGTGTTCAGGCCCCCGGTCTGCGCTCCCCGGAAAAGCCCCGCATTATTGCTTTGCACATGGATAAAACCCTGCACCGGCTCAATAGTCGTGCCGCCGTCTTTGTTCAGGTCCCTGCGCACGTCAAATACGCGGGCTGAATTTTTCGCAGCAGACGGCCGCAGGTTGTCACCGGCGGCAAATGACACTGCTGGAGTGCCCATGAATAACTGGGTTATCATGATGGCTGCGACAACTTTTTTTGCGCACCGGGCGTGCGGGACTTTACCTGACATGGAACTCCTCCTTAATATTGATTAAATCTTGTTCAATGTATCCTCGAACATCACCTGCAGTTTCGCTATATCTTCGCTGACCGTGACCAGCGGAATATCGAACAATTGCGCCGTCAGCTGGTTCAGGGACGCGGCATCCGCTTCGCTGATCAGGCCTTTGTCCTTGAACGCCTGGACCATCTTGGCAAACTGCGCCCGTGTGTTGCCCTGGTCGAATATGATCGCCATTGCCTTTGCGAACGCAAGCGGCACTGCGTTGATCTGCTTGACAATTCCGCCGGTCCGCGGCGTTGACACATGAACGGACCGAAGCTGGCGATTCGCATTGAAGAACTCGGTTGCGTCAGCGACATTGAACTCTCCCTTGATATTATCGAGGTCGAGGTCCGAGTTGATAAGCACCACTTTGCCTGAGGCGGCGAGTTTCTCGACCGATTTCAACGCATTGCCCAGGCCCACGCGCACCGTCGCAGCATTGTCCACGCCCAGCTGCCGCAGCGCGGTGGCATCGGCGTCGTTCTTCGCCCACACGACAAATTCGAGGGCGCCGGCGGCATTGCGCGCCTGCTTCAGCGCGGTCAAAGCGCCCGCATTCTCGAAGATCGTATTGGCGCCGATGACCAGCGCACCCTGGGTTTTTTGTTCGGCGCGCACCGCATTCACGACATTGCCGAAATACGTCGAAACCGCCTGGTACACGGCCTGATCCATCTCAAACAACGGCGCGGGCATATTCGTTGCAACACCGCCGTCCTTAAGCACGCGGCCGACCTGCCCAGCGGGCTTTTGGGTCGTATCGACCACAACCGGAGTTTGAACATTTTCGAACACGACGACTTTTCTGGACGACGACGGATCAGCTTTGTTCGCAGTTTCCAGCTTAGCCTCTGCGATGCTCGCGGCGATCCCGCCGAACCTGAGCAGCTCCTCCTCGGTCGCAAGGCGGCGCCATTCGTCCCAGAAGATATCAACGCCTGCCCACGCGGCGCCGAGTTTGAGCGTGTCGTAGCTGATAAAGCTCAAGCCTGTGCCCAGGTCCTTGAAATATTCCAGATATTTGTCCAGCTCGAGCGTGTTGGCAGGCGTGGCGATATCGACACCGACCTCAAGGCCGTCCTCGCCGGGTATGATCTTCAAGTCTTTGAGGATGTCACGCCAGGCGATCATGATCGCGCCTGCTTGCGTTCCCTTGACATGGGTGATCTGCAGACCGAAGTTCTTGCGGTCCGCAGGCGGCAATGAATCGCGCACGTTCTTGAACGCCTTCAATGCCATGCGGTTGATCTGCCACATGTCGCCGATTGCCCGCGCAGCTCCGGCAATGCCGTAATCGGGATTCGGGTTGACCTGCTCCTCGAGGAATCCTGCGCGCAGATCGCTGAACTGGACACAGTTGAGGCTATCTGTCTTGTGGATCACCAGCGCGCCGGGATGAGCCGCCAGGGCGCTGCGCATCGCTTCTTCGAACTTTCCGGTGATGAACTGCTCGGCGGTCCGGCCGTTCAGAATCTTCGAGATGCCCGCGTTCAGGTCATCAAAGTACTGCCTGCGCAGGCCGCTGATCCAATCGTTGCCCAGCGACACCGCGCCTTTTTGCTTCGCGTCATCAAGGACATCAAGCATGAACTTTTTGATCACCGGCTCGCGCAGCGACTCGACTTTGGTTTCCAGCCTGGCAAGCAGCCATGCCCGCTTTTCGGCGCTGGTTTCCTGCATCACTTTTTCGACTTCATCAACGAGCTTGGCGACATAATCGTCAAACATCTTGGCCTGCTCGGTCCAATCCTTCTTTTCGTATGCCAGGATAGCCCGGGGATGATACACCATGGCTGCGTACACGTCATTGGCGTTTTCGGCTACTGCCGCTTTGACCGGAACCTGCGGTTTCGTTTGCGGCACGGGAAGCCTGCGCAGCGGGGTTTTGATCTTGACGACATCGAGATTCCCTCTGTATATCTTCTTTGCGCCATAATCGACCGTCACGAACTTGCCTTCCAGAATGCCGCGCGAGGCGTTGATGCCTTTCGCTATTGCCTTGATACGCGTCGGAATGATTGATTTGTTCTTGTCGAAAACATCCCACCCGGTAAGGTCTGCGTCGGCGTCAACGATGATCGCCGGGACATACTGCAGATGCTGCCAGTCAATGCCTCTGCGTTTTAATCCGGCAACGGAATTGTCCCAAGCCTTTTTCCACAGCTCAAGGATTTTCTTCCTGGCGTTCGGGTCCGTGATGCTGGCGTCAACCTGCTCCTTGAATTTCATTTCGGGGACATCCAGGTTGGTCCAGACAAACAGGCCGTTATCCAGTTTCCGCATAAGCGGTTTCTGCCCCGGCGTGAGCGTCAGATATTCGAAAGCGCTTGCTCCGACTGCCGCGGATATCTCTTCCTTGGAAAAGGCGACCGGATTTCTGGTTATCACCGCGATCTTTTCGAAGAAGCGCGAAGTGGACCGGGCATCTTTCAGGCTTTGCAACTTGAGCGATTCCTTTTTGGCCAGAAGATCAGGGCCCTGCAGGCCTTTCAATGCGTCAGGAATCAGATCTTCGATGCCGTCCACGAAAACGATTTCGCCCTTGATAATGCCTTTTTTCTGCCGGACTTCACCCTGGCTCAGGTCGAACAGCGGATGTTTTTTTGCGTCATCAGGCAGGGATTTTATTTCTTTCGTCGCAGCCATGACGTCGTACCGTGTCATGGACGCAGGCAGCCGGACTTTCATCATGCTGACGCCGAATGAATCCAGAAGCACCATGATCTTGCCCGCGGTTTCGTAATCGCCGCGGTTGACCAGGGCGGTGATCGCCTCGCCGCACAGACTTGTCGCAACCTCTTCATCTTCTGCGGATGCGACAACCGCTTCGATCAGCTGGAGCATAACGTCGGCGCCTTCATCGATGAGCGGAAGCCGCTTGGTCCCCTCGTCGTAAAAGTATCCGGCGCGTTTCATCTCGGGTATGGCCGCGATGGCTGCCGGATCCATGATCTTGAGTTTCATCTTCGGGTCCTCGCGGTCTCCCATGCCGGCAAGATGCGAATAGTCGTTGGTGCCGAACGAAAAGAACGTATGCTCAACGCCGTATTTCTTATATTTCCTGCCCATATCGGCCATTTTCTTTGCAAGCTGCGGCACATCCATGGCAGCGCTCGGAACCTCGATCATGATGCCGATTTCTTTGGGCAATTTTCCTTTTTGCCTGGCCTTATACTCGATGATCGTATCCAGTGTTTCCAGCTCGCGGATCGAGCGTATGAAAACATAAAACCAGGCCTGGTTTTTGGTATTCTGATGCGCTTCGATGACCGAATCGAACAGAAAATCGAGCACAAGCTGGTTCCCGCCGAACTGTTCGTCAAACGCCTCGATCTCAAGCGAAGTTCCGCGCAGGCCGACAAGGGGATTGACCCCCGGCCATGAGAATATCTCGGAGCCGGGCATGCCGCGGATCTTATCCTGGGCAAAATCATACGCGCGGTTCTTGGCAACCTGGTCAGGCGCGATGGTAAATCCCATGAGGTTATAAAAATAGAGAAACTCCTTGCTCACGTACTCTTTGAAGTTTGCATACCCTTTTTCATTCAGTTTTTTATTAACCTCATCCAGTATCCAGGGATGATTCTGCAGGTCGGTCAGAATGTTGTAATTATAGTTGAACCTGCGCTGGAACTTGCCGTAGGCATATGAGAAAAACTCATAGTCGTCCTTGTTTAATCCTTCCACAAAATTAAGATCGGCTTTTTGCTGCGGAAACACCTGCGCCGCATCTATCTTGTTCAACCTAATATCAGACATCAGGTCAAAAACAGACAGAACGGACAGCATATCGTTTATCTCCGGCAGCCGGCCGTAGGTTTTTACGAACGTAGCTGCGGCTGTCGGGTGTTTGCGCATATACTCAAACATTTCCCGGCTCATAGTATCGAGGAACTTTTCCGCGCCTG
>Ga0116184_10002541_pt1 | contig 15816 bp, 14 predicted proteins | sample AD_JPNNA5_MetaG_FD_89886 | JGI IMG/M metagenome (GOLD analysis project Ga0116184, IMG submission 89886) | Active sludge microbial communities of municipal wastewater-treating anaerobic digesters from Japan - AD_JPNNA5_MetaG | ecosystem: Engineered > Bioreactor > Anaerobic > Digestate | place... | reverse complement strand
CGCTGTAAAAACGGGTGGATTTTACGTCCCATGCCTCTCCTTTACTTTACGTCAAGTTCCAATTTTAAATGCGCTGTCCGGCGAAGGATTGGTGCCGCCCTCCCGAACGCTGCTGCCTTGAAGCGTTTCCAGCTCGGGCCTGTGTTGCAGATGATCTTTGATATATAGAGCTGCTGCGCGTCGAATCCCTTGACCTTAGCATTGGCAACAGCGGAATCAAGCAATTTAGTCAGGAATTCCGTGGGCCTCTTGTTCAACGCCTTGAGGGTCGCCTGCGCGGCAATGACATCCCTGCCGCGCACCAGGGCGATAACCTGCCGGATCTTCGGGGGCGCTATGCGTACGTGTTTTATTTCAGCTTTAGCGATCATGGTCCTGTCCTGTAATTAGATTACGTTTTTTCGACTGCTTTTTTCGCCTTGACGCCGCCGTGCTTGCGGAACACTCTGGACGGCGCGAACTCTCCCAGCTTATGGCCGACCATGTTCTCGGTTACAAAGACGGGAACGTGTTTGTGTCCGTCGTGAACGGCAAACGTCATCCCGACAAAATCCGGGATAATCGTCGAAGCGCGCGACCATGTTTTGATCGCGACGCGCGAGCCGGACCGGCGCGCGCGGTCAACCTTATCGATAAGTTTCTGTTCGACGAAAGGGCCTTTTTTGACTGAACGCGGCATTATTTGTTTCTCCTTTTCACGATGAATTTATTAGAATATCGCTGCGGTTTCCTCGTCCGGTAGCCTTTCGTCGGCTTACCCCACGGAGTGACCGGATGCGGGTTGCCCTGGCCTGCCTTGCCTTCGCCGCCGCCGTGGCCGTGGTCAATGGGGTTCATCGCCGAACCGCGGGATTGCGGCCTGCGGCCGCGCCAGCGCGACGCTCCGGCCTTTCCGAGAATAACGGCGTCATGATCGACGTTACTTACCTGGCCGACTGTCGCGCGGCAATCAAGATTGATGAGCCGTATTTCGCCCGAAGGCAGTTTGACGTGCGCAAAAGATCCTTCCTTGGCCATGATCTGCGCTGCGGAGCCGGCTGAACGGACGATCTGCCCGCCCCTGCCCCTGGTCAGCTCGATATTATGGATCAGGGTGCCCTGCGGGATGTTGCGAAGCAGTAGGCAATTCCCGGGTTTGATCTCTGCATCCTTTTCTTTCGTAGCAATAACCTCATCCCCCACCGACAGGCCGACCGGAGCTATGATATAGCTCTTTTTCTGGTCGCCGTACTGGACCAGGGCTATGCGGCTTGAACGGTTCGGGTCATATTCGATGGCCAGGACCTTGGCCGGCGTATCCATAAGATCGCGTTTGAAATCTATGATGCGGTACATGCGTTTCCGCCTGCCTCCCCGGTGGCGTATGGTGATACGGCCGTAGCAGTTCCTCCCAGCTGACTGCGCAAGGGGTTCGAGGAGCGATTTTTCGGGAACGCTTTTTGTGATCTCCTTGAAGTCAGGGCCGATCATATGCCGGCGCGACGGTGTTGTCGGTTTAAAATTTATAATGCCCATTATTGACCTACCTCTATTTTCTGTCCTTCCCGCAAAGTTACGATCGCGCGTTTCGTATCGGGGGTTTTTCCGACCTGATAGCGAACGCGCTTCATCTTGCCTCTGTTAATCATGGTATTGACGCTTGCAACCTTAACCCTGTAGAGCTGTTCGACCGCGCGTTTAATCTCAATTTTGTTCGAAGACGGCGAAACAAGGAAAAGATATTTTCCCTGCGGCTCAACGGCAGTCGATTTCTCAGTCCGTATCAATGCCTTTATGATGTCCTGGGATGTTTTCATTTCGTTTTATCCGATCCTTTTAGTCAATTCTTTCAGAGCCGCCTTCGTCGCGATGACCCTGTCCGCAACAAGAACGTCATAGGTGTTGATGCGGGCCGGAAGATCGAGCTTTACAATCCGCAGATTCGCGCATGCCAGGCGAAGATTTTTATCTATCTCGGATACGACTACAAGAACCTTCTTGCCCGGCCTGAAGGCCTTCAGGTTTTGCAGGATCTTGACGACATCCTTTGTTTTGGGGTTCGGAACCTGAAAACCGTCCACGACAACGAGGCGTGATTCAGCAGCCTTGGCACTGACGGCGTTGCGCAACGCGACTGTCTTTATGTTCCTCGGAATAGAAAAAGAAAAATCGCGCGGATGCGGCCCGAATACGACGCCGCCGTGCCTCCAGAGCGGTGACCTGATAGATCCGACGCGCGCCCTGCCGGTCCCTTTCTGCTTCCAGGGTTTCTTGCCTCCGCCCGATACTTCGCCGCGTGTCTTGGTGGCAGCCAGGCCGCTTCGCTGTCCTGCCCTGTACTGCCGTATCGCCTGATATATCGGAGAAGTTAGTATTTTATCAGAAAAAACTTTCTCGTCAAGCTTTATTGACTCGATCTCTTTTCCGTCGCAGTTAAAAACTGGTAGTGTGAACATGGTTATTTCTTAGCCTTTTTTTTCTTTGCCTTGCGTATGATGCAGTAGGAATTGTTATGTCCGGGTACCGCCCCCTTTAGCACGAGCAGATTGTTGGCCGCATCAACCCTGACTACCATGAGGTTCTGAGTCGTGACGCGGTCATTTCCCATATGGCCCGGAAGATGATGGCCTTTCCATACGCGTCCCGGCGTTGTCGTCGACCCGATAGATCCTATCCTGCGGTGCGACGTATGTCCGTGAGTTGCGGGTCCGCCTCCCCAGTGCCAGCGCTTCATGCCGCCCTGAAAACCCTTCCCCTTCGATATGCCCGTTACATCGACGTAATCGCCGCAGGCGAATATGTCCGCTTTGACCTCATCCCCGACCTTCGCCTGCGTTGCGGCATCCGTGTCAACCTCGCGCACAAAGGCCCTGGGCCGGATGCCCAGCTTTTTGAAATATCCGGCCTGGGGTTTGCTCAGGGATTTTTCCTTGATATCGCCGAAACCCAGCTGTAAAGCTTTTGTCCGCACCGCCAGGACCGGGCAAGGGCCTGCCTCGATGACGGTAACGCTCACCTTGTCGCCAGCTTTATCAAAAAGCTGCGTCATTCCTATCTTCTTTCCTAGTATTGCAATCATAGACCTTGTGTATGCGGATGCTGAAAACCGGCCCTGTCAAGTCCTGCCCAGAACAGCCGCAGGACCGGCCTCATGCAGCAGCAGTAACCCTTTTATTTTATTTCGACATCCACACCGGCAGGCAGATTCAGCTTTCTTAACGCATCGATGGTCTTGGAAGTCGGCTCAAGCACTTCTATGAGGCGTTTATGCGTACTGAGCTCAAACTGCTCCCGCGACTTTTTATCGATGAACGATGCACGGTTGACGGTGTAGATCTCTTTTTTTGTCGGCAACGGCAAAGGCCCGGCAATCCTGGCGCCGGTGCGCTTCGCAGCTTCAACGATCTCACCCGCTGCCTGGTCGAGGAGCCGATGATCATATGCCTTAAGTTTTATTCTGAACTTCTGTGTCATGTGTATTCCTGTTCACTTTCTACGCTATGACCTCGGTGACGACACCTGCGCCGACCGTATGGCCTCCTTCGCGGATCGCAAAGCGTGATTCTTTCTCCATGGCGATCGGGATAATCAACTCGACCTCGAGGTTGATATTATCGCCCGGCATAACCATTTCGACTCCCTGGGGCAGAGTTACGGCACCCGTGACGTCGGTCGTGCGGAAATAGAACTGCGGCCGGTACCCCTTGAAGAACGGGGTGTGGCGACCGCCTTCCTCTTTCGTCAGGATGTAAATCTGCGCCTTGAACTTCGTGTGAGGCGTGATCGATTTGGGAGCCGCGATAACCATACCGCGCTCGATGTCATCCTTGTCGATGCCGCGCAGAAGAAGTCCGACGTTGTCTCCCGCCTGGCCTTCATCAAGGAGCTTTCTGAACATTTCGATTCCGGTGACAACCGATTTTTGCGGTTCGGGGCGCAGGCCGATAATCTCGACTTCGTCGTTCACGCGGACCTTGCCGCGCTCGATCCTGCCGGTTCCGACAGTGCCGCGGCCTTCGATGGAGAACACGTCCTCGACTGCCATAAGGAACGGCTTGTCGGTTTCGCGCTGCGGCATGGGGATGAACTCGTCGCAAGCCTTGATAAGCTCAATGATCGGTTTTGCGTCTTCTGAATTGGGATCGGTCGCAGCCAGGGCCTTTGACGCAGAGCCCTTGATGATCGGGGTCTTATCGCCCGGGAAACCGTATTTCGTCAGCAGATCGCGGACTTCCATTTCAACCAGGTCGATCAGTTCCTTGTCGGACACCAGATCCACTTTGTTGAGGAACACGACCATTGAAGGAACGTTTACCTGGCGCGCCAGAAGAATATGCTCGCGGGTCTGCGGCATGGGTCCGTCCACCGCCGAAACGACTAGGATGGCGCCGTCCATCTGCGCAGCCCCCGTGATCATGTTCTTGATGAAATCGGCATGGCCCGGGCAGTCTATATGGGCATAGTGCCTGCCTTCAGACTCATATTCCACGTGCGATACGGAGATGGTGACAATCTTGGATGCATCGCGTACCGTGCCGCCTTTTGCGATATCGGAATAGCTCTTCGCGGTCGCCCGTCCCATCTTTGAAAGGACACTGAGGATCGCCGCGGTAAGGGTCGTCTTGCCGTGGTCGATATGCCCGATGGTCCCGATGTTAACGTGCGGTTTTGAACGTACAAATTTTTCCTTAGCCATGTGATCCTCCTCCTTTTATGTTAGGTTCTGCGAGCCGTCTGATGCGTTGACCCTGCTATGATCTTTTCAGCTATATGTGAAGGCACCTCGGCATAGGAGGGCTCCATTGTATAGGACGCGCGCCCCTGGGTGCAGGAACGCAGCACAGTAGCGTAATTGAATATCTCCGCCAGCGGCACGTCAGCTCTGATCGCGCGTACGTTCGCCCGCGGATTGATCGATACAATCTTGGCGCGCCTGCTCGAAAGGTCTCCGATGACCGCACCCATGAATTCCTCGGGCGTCGTGATCTCGATGTCCATGATAGGTTCAAGAAGCTTTGAGTGGCCCTTGCGCATTCCGTCTGACAGAGCCATTCCCGCCGCCATCTTAAACGCCATTTCTGACGAATCGACTTCGTGGAATGAGCCGTCCACGAGCGTCACCTTGATATCGGTGATCGGGTATCCAGCAAGTATGCCTGATTTCGCGGCATCAAATACGCCCTGTTTTACCGAAGGTATGAATTCCTGCGGTATCGCGCCGCCTTTGATCTTGTTTTCAAACGTCACTCCCGTACCGGGGACTTCCTGCGGTTCGATCTCAAGCACGCAATGGCCGTACTGGCCCCTGCCGCCTGACTGCTGAACGAACTTTCCCGAAACATTAACCTTTTTCGATATGGTCTCACGGTAGGCAACCTCCGGGTACCCCACCTGGACCTCAACGTTAAACTCTCGCTTGATGCGGTCTGCTATGACATCGAGGTGCAGCTGCCCCATGCCCGACATGACCGTCTGGCCGGTTTCATGATTGTACGTGACTCGGAACGACGGGTCTTCCTCGACCATTTTGTGCAGCGCCAGGCCAAGCTTTTCCTGGTCGTTCTTGACCTTAGGCTCGATGGCCTGCTGGATGACCGGCTCCGGAAACCGCATTGCCTCGATCAGGATATGGGTGGACTCGTCGCATAATGAGTCTCCGGTCCGCGTTTCCTTCAAGCCGACTGCGGCGATTATATCACCGGTGTAGGCGCTGTCAATAATTTCCTGGCGGTTTGCATGCATGCGAAGCAGCTTTGTCACGCGCTCCCGTTCCCGTTTGGTGACGTTAAAAATATATTTACCCGGCGTCATGCACCCGGAATAGATGCGGCAATAATAAATCTTGCCTACAAAAGGGTCCGTGGCGACTTTGAAGCACAGGGCGACAAGCGGAGACTTATCATCAACCTTGATCTCCTCGAACTCGCCCGTGTCAGGATTTGTCCCTTTTACAGCGGGAACATCGAGAGGCGAAGGAAGATAATCCACCACCGCGTCGAGAAGCCGCTGGATTCCCTTATTCTTGAACGCGCTGCCGCACAGGACCGGTGTGAATTTGCACGTCACGACGCTGCGGCGTATGCCCTCCTTGATCTCTTTGGCCGTTATCTCCTTGCCGCCGAGGAACTTTTCCATGATGGGATCGTCAACCTCAGCGAGACGCTCGATCAGCTCGGTTCGCGCCCTGGCGACCGCGTCCTTCATATCGGCCGGGACATCTACAAGCTCTAAGTCCTTGCCGAGGTCGTCTTTATATAGCGTCATTTTTTCTTCGATGACGTCGATAATGCCTTTGAAGTTCTCCGCCTCGCCGTAAGGCAGCTGGATCGCAGCGGCATTGGCGCCGAGCCGTTCGTGCATCTGCTTGATTGCTTCGGGGAAATTGGCTCCTGTCCTGTCCATCTTGTTGACGAACGCCAGGCGCGGAACCTCATAGCGGTCGGCCTGCCTCCAGACCGTCTCGGACTGGGGCTCGACCCCGCCGACCCCGCAGAAAACGACAACCGCGCCGTCCAGAACCTTCAGCGAACGCTCCACCTCAACCGTGAAATCCACGTGCCCCGGAGTATCAATCAGGTTAATCGTGTGATCCTTCCACATGCAGGTTGTTGCAGCGGCTGTGATCGTGATGCCGCGTTCCTGCTCCTGGACCATCCAGTCCATGGTCGCGGTGCCGTCATGGACTTCGCCCAGCTTGTAATTTTTGCCGGTATAATACAGGACGCGCTCCGATGTGGTTGTTTTCCCCGCGTCGATGTGCGCGATGATGCCGATATTTCTTAATTTATGAAGGTCGTGTTTACGCATGTTACCTTTATATTACCAGCGAAAATGGGCAAATGCCTTGTTCGATTCGGCCATCTTATGTGTATCATCCCGTTTCTTAATCGCCGAACCCTCTGCTTTGTACGCCGCGATGATCTCATCAGCCAGCTTATCTACCATCGGTTTGCCCTTGCGGCCTGCGGCAAAATCCCTGATCCAGCGCAGCGCAATCGAGACCCCGCGCTCCTGTTTGACCTCAACCGGCACCTGATACGTCGCGCCGCCGACCCTGCGCGGCTTTACCTCAACGCGCGGACGAACGTTGTCTATGGCCTTATGAAAAATTTTAAGAGCGTCCGGCTCGTTGAGAACGGTCTTTACCTTCTCAAAGGCGTCATAGACGATCTTCTCCGCAACCGCCTTCTTGCCCTCGAGCATTACCATATTGATGAATTTGCCTACGACCTTGGAGTTAAACTTCGGGTCAGCGGCGGTATCCTTTTTAAATACGTGTCGTCTTCTCATAATTGTTTATGATCACTCTTTCACGGATATGTTTATTTTGCCTTCTGGGCAGCGCCTTCCTTAGGCCGTTTTGCCCCGTATTTAGAACGCGATTTGTGGCGCGTGTTCACGCCGGCCGAGTCGAGGGTCCCCCTGACGATATGGTACCTGACGCCCGGAAGGTCCTTGACGCGGCCCCCGCGCACAAGCACGATCGAGTGTTCCTGAAGATTATGTCCTTCGCCCGGTATATACGCCGTTACCTCTATCCCTGTTGTCAGACGAACCCTGGCAATCTTGCGCAGCGCCGAGTTGGGCTTCTTGGGCGTCATTGTGCGGACCTGCGTGCAGACGCCTCGGCGCTGAGGGCATGATTTAAGCGCCGGTGATTTCGTATTGCGTGACTTTGCGATGCGCCCATGGCGTATCAATTGCGTTATCGTTGGCATACGGTTATTCCTTCGGTTGTTCAGCCGGGCTTTCCGACTTTTCCGCGCCGACCTTGACCACGTCGATCAGACGATGGCTATGGAACCCGGTCCCGGCTGGTATCAGATGCCCGACAATGACGTTTTCTTTTAATCCAAAAAGATCATCATGCTTGCCGGAAGCTGCCGCCTCGGTCAGAACCCTGGTTGTCTCCTGGAAGCTTGCGGCCGACATAAAGCTTTCGGTCGTCAGCGACGCCTTGGTGATTCCCAGCAGAAGCGGGGTTGCCTGCGCGGGCTTGCCGCCTTTTTTCGCAACGCGTGCGTTCTCGCGCTGAAATATGATCTTGTCCACCTGTTGCATGGGCAGGAAATCCGTGTCTCCCGGCTCCTCGATGCGGACTTTTTTAAGCATCTGGCGTATGATAACCTCGATGTGCTTGTCGTTGATATGCACGCCCTGAAGTCGATAAACTTCCTGGACCTCGTTGACAAGGTATTCCTGAAGCACCTTGTCCCCGCAAACGCGCAAAATGTCCTGAAGGACCACGGGCCCGTCTGTCAGCTGCTGGCCGCTCGTCACGCGGTCGCCCTTATATACGTTTGGATGCTTGCCGTGCGGCACGATATACTCGCGTGTCATGCCGGTAGGAGATTTGACGACGATCACTACCTGGCCATTTTTTTTCTGCCCGAATTCGACAAACCCGTCGATTTCGCTTATGATGGCCGGGTCTTTGGGCCTGCGTGCCTCGAACAATTCTGCCACGCGAGGCAGACCGCCTGTGATATCCCTGGTCTTAACCGTGACGCGGGGGATCTTGGCCAGATGGTCGCCGGCCTCAACGTATGCGCCGTCCTTGACCATGATATGCGCGCCGGTGGGCAAAGGATATATGCCGTTGATCTCGTCCTTTTCTCCCATTATAATAATCTGCGGATGGTAATCTGCCTTATGGTCAACGATGACGACCTCGGTGAGCTTAGTCGTCGGATTGTATTCTTCGATAAATGTCTCTTTTTCTTTGAGGTCCTCGTATTTGACCTTACCGCTCACCTCTGTGAGTATAGGCGCGGTATACGGGTCCCAGCGCACAAACACGACGCCTTCGTTCACGTGATCTCCGTCCTGGAACGACAGGAACGACCCCTGCGGGATGAGATACCGTTCGAGCTCCCGGCCGTCCGTGTCATTGATGGATATGGCGCCGTTGCGGTTGAGGACAACATGCTCTTTCTTTTTGGGAACAGTGCGCATTAAATGGTATTTAATGGTGCCTTCGTTCTTGGATTTGATGAACGACTGCTCGATCGTACGAGACGCCGTGCCGCCGATGTGGAACGTCCGCAGGGTCAGCTGAGTGCCGGGTTCGCCGATGGACTGCGCGGCGATAACGCCGACTGCCTCGCCCTCTTCGGCGAGCCTGCCGGTTGCCAGGTTCCTCCCGTAGCATTTAACGCACACGCCGCGCTCCGCCTCGCAGGTGAGGACGGAACGAATTCGGATCTTTTCGATCCCGAGGCGTTCGATCTGCTCAGCCTTCTCTTCCGTGATCTCCTGACCGGCTTCAACTACTGTCTGGTCAGTGATGATGTCCACGATGTTGTCAAGCGCAACGCGTCCGATTACGCGTTCTGCAAGAGTTACGACGACCTCGTTGCCCTCGGTTATGGCCTCGACCGTTATGCCGTTCAGGGTGCCGCAGTCCTGTTCGGTGACAATGATTTCCTGCGCGACATCTATAAGGCGCCGGGTCAGGTATCCTGCGTCCGCCGTTTTCAACGCCGTATCCGCCAGCCCCTTGCGCGCGCCGTGCGCGGAGATGAAGTACTCAAGCACGGTCAGCCCTTCCTTGAAATTTGCAGTAATCGGGTTCTCGATGATCTCGCCTGACGGCTTGGCCATTAGGCCGCGCATGCCTGAAAGCTGGCGCACCTGGAGCTTTGACCCCCTGGCGCCCGAATCCGCCATGATAAAGATCGGGTTGAACGGATGCATCTCCTTAAAAAGCATGTCCGAAATCCTATCGGTCACCCGGGTCCACACGTCAATAACCTTGTTCGACCGCTCTCTGTCGGTGATGGCGCCGTTGCGGTACTGCTCTTCTACGTGCGCGACTTCTGCCCGCGCCTCCTTGATTACCTCGGGCTTGGCCTTGGGAATTACAAGGTCGTCAATGCCTATGGAAATCCCTCCGAGAGTCGCCATCTCAAAACCGAGGCGTTTAAGATCGTCGAGCAGCTGGATGGTCCTCGCATGGCCGAATCGTTTGTGGGTATTGGCAACGATTACACCGACGTTTCCCTTGTTGAGCTCGCGGTTAACGAACCCGAATTTCTCGGGCAGCACCTCATTGAAAAGCACGCGGCCCGGCGTAGTCGTGATGATCTGGCGGCCCTGGGCATAGGTCTTTTCGTCAAGGTCGAAGATATCCTCGACGCGCAACTTGATCCGAGCGTGCAGGTCTACCTCTTTATCGTTATACGCCACTATGACCTCGTCGGCGTTAGAGAATATTTTGTTTTCGCCTTTGACTCCGGGCTTCTCCTTGGAAAGGTAGGAAAGGCCCAGAACAATGTCCTGGGTGGAGGTGACGATCGGCTTGCCCTGCGCCGGCGAAAAGATGTTGTTGATCGAAAGCATGAGTATCCGGCATTCCATCTGCGCCTCAAGCGAAAGGGGCACGTGCACCGCCATCTGGTCGCCGTCGAAATCAGCGTTGAAACCCGCGCAGACAAGCGGGTGGACCTTGAGAGCCTTGCCTTCGGTAAGCACCGGCTGGAACGCCTGTATGCTCAACCTGTGCAGCGTCGGAGCGCGGTTCAGCAGCACCGGATGGTCCTTGATGACCTCGTCGAGTATGTCCCAGACCTCGATCTTGCCGTGGCCGACCATGCGCCGCGCGCCCTTAATCGTATGGACAAAACCCTTTTCCTTCAGCTTCTTTATGATGAACGGCTCAAAGAGCTCCAGCGCCATCTGCTTGGGAAGGCCGCATTCGTGAAGCTTCAGCTCGGGGCCAACGACGATGACCGAACGGCCGGAGTAATCGACTCGTTTGCCCAGAAGGTTCTGCCTGAACCGGCCCTGTTTTCCCTTGAGCATGTCCGCCAGGGATTTAAGGGGCCTGTTGTTAGCGCCTACCACTGCCCTGCCGTGCCTGCCGTTGTCCAATAGCGCATCGACAGCTTCCTGAAGCATGCGCTTTTCGTTGCGCACAATTATTTCGGGCGCGTTCAACTCCATTAATTTCTTGAGCCTGTTGTTCCTGTTGATAACGCGGCGGTACAGATCGTTAAGGTCGGATGTGGCGAAACGCCCTCCGTCAAGCGGAACGAGCGGGCGAAGGTCAGGCGGGATAACCGGAAGCACTTCAAGGATCATCCATTCCGGCTTGTTGTCGGATTTGCGGAAATCCTCTACCGCCTTGAGCGTTTTCAATATCTTGCGGTTTCCCAGATTGTCCCTTGATTTTTCAAGTTCCTTGTGCAGTTTCTTGCACAAGGCATCCAGATCGAGTTCTTTTAGGAGCTCACCGATCGCCTCGGCGCCCATCTTTGCCTTGAACTTGGCGCCGTATTTGTTCATGGCCTCCTGGTATTTTTCTTCATTGAGCAGGTCGCGCTTCTTGAGAGGCGTCGGGCCAGGGTCAAGGACCACGTATTCCTCATAATAGATTACGCGCTCGAGGTCGCGCAGGGACATGTCCAGAAGCGCGGATAACCTGCTGGGGACGACCTTGAAGAACCAGATGTGGGTAACCGGCGCTGCAAGCTCGATATGCCCCATGCGTTCGCGCCTGACAGCGGAACGGTCTATGGTAACGCCGCAGCGGTCGCAGGTAATCCCTTTGAACTTTATTCCTTTATATTTCCCGCAGTTACATTCCCAGTCCCGCACGGGCCCGAAGATGCGCTCGCAGAAAAGGCCGTCTTTTTCAGGCTTGAGGGTCCGGTAATTGATGGTCTCGGCGCGCTTCACCTCGCCCTTAGACCATCCGTGGATCGTCTGCGGAGATGCCAACCTGATGGATATATTGTCGAACTCGATAGTATCTGCCATTATGCCGCCTTCTCCATACGGATATCAAGCCCCAATCCCTGCAGTTCCTTGACGAGGACGTTGAAGGATTCGGGTATGCCGTGAGTTAATCTCTGTTCGCCTTTGACAATAGCTTCATAAATGCGCGTCCTGCCCGCTACGTCGTCGCTCTTGACGGTTAGCATTTCCTGCAGGGTGAATGCCGCTCCGTACGCCTCAAGCGCCCATACCTCCATCTCCCCGAGGCGCTGGCCGCCGAACTGCGCCTTGCCTCCGAGCGGCTGCTGGGTGACAAGAGAATATGGGCCGATCGAACGCGCGTGTATCTTTTCATCCGCGAGGTGGATCAGCTTCATCATGTATATGATGCCGGCCGTAACTTCCTGGTCGAACTGCTCGCCGGTATGGCCGTCATGTAGACGCACCTTGCCGTTCTCCGGCAGTCCGGCCTGTTTAAGCAGCTGTTTGATCTCGGGTTCGGTCGCTCCGTCGAATACGGGGGTCATAATATGCAGATTAAGCGCCTTTGCCGCCCATCCTAAATGGGTTTCGAGGATCTGGCCGATGTTCATACGGGACGGAACGCCGAGTGGATTGAGCACGATCTCAACGGGTGTGCCGTCAGGCATGTACGGCATGTCCTCTTCGGGCAGGATCCGCGCCACAACCCCCTTGTTCCCGTGGCGGCCGGACAGCTTATCCCCTACCGACAGCTTGCGCTTGGTGGCAATATAAACCACGACCCGTTTGAGAACGCCCGGCGGAAGTTCATCCCCGCGCTTTACCTTTTCTATTTCCTGCGCCTCTTCATTGAGAAGCTCCTGTATCTGATCGTCAAACGATGCGGAAAGGATCTTCGCCTCTTCGTTGTTCTCAAGGTTCATGCGCTCAATCTTCGATTTATCGACCCCGAGAAGATCGCTTAAGCGGTTAATCTTTTCTACCCTGATAAATTCAATCTCCTGGGCGTAATACGCCTTGAGCTCTTTTATCTTTGCGATTTCCTTGGTTTTCTCTTCCTTGGATTTCCTGCCGCGTTCCTTCCGCTGGAAAAGATGCACGTCAACAACGAATCCCTCGACCCCCGGAGGCACGCGCAACGACGTATCGCGCACATCAGAGGCCTTTTCGCCGAAGATCGCGCGCAGAAGCCGCTCTTCAGGAGACAGTTCCGATTCGGTCTTTGGAGTCACCTTGCCGACCAGGATATCGCCAGCCGCAACCTCGGCGCCGATACGCACGATGCCCGTCGCATCGAGGTTCCGGAGGGTTTCTTCGCTCACGTTGGGTATGTCACGGGTGATCTCTTCGTTGCCCAGACGCGTTTCGATGGATTCAATTTCGAATTCCTTGATATGTATTGAGGTAAAAACGTCCTCGCGCACCACCTTTTCGCTGATTAGGATCGCGTCCTCAAAATTAAACCCGCGCCACGGCATGAACGCGACGAACAGGTTTTTTCCCAGGGCCAGCTCGCCATGGCTGGTTGACATGCCGTCAGCGATGACCTGCCCCTTTTCGACATGCTCTCCGAGCTTGACGATTGGACGCTGGTTCAAGCACGTATCGGCGTTGGTCCTGAGGAATTTCTTTAACTGATATGTGCGCTTGCCGATGGTGATAGAACCGCCGTCCACCGCATTGACCCTGCCAGCCTCCAGGGCCTTGACGACCGCGCCGGTGTCATAAGCTACCTTTGCCTCCATGCCGGTGCCCACGATCGGCGCCTCGGTAATCATGAGCGGGACGCCCTGGCGCTGCATGTTGGAACCCATGAGCGCGCGGTTTGCGTCATCATGCTCTAGAAACGGTATCAATGAAGCCGCGACGGAAACAAGCTGGCGCGGAGAAACGTCCATATAATCTACCTGTTTGGGAGGGACTTTTGGAAAATCGTCCTTGAAACGGCAGCTGACCTCTTTTTCCGTAAAGGTTCCGTCCGTATCTATCGGCATGTTCGCCTGCGCGATCATCTTCTCCTCGTCGACATCAGCGGTAAGATAATCTATCCTGCGGGTGACCTTGCCGTTATCGACCTTGCGGTACGGGGTTTCAATGAACCCGAGCTGATTGACCCTCGCGTAGGTAGACAGAGACGCAATAAGGCCGATGTTCGGCCCTTCGGGCGTCTCTATAGGGCATATCCTTCCGTAATGCGACGGATGTATATCGCGCACCTCAAATCCCGCGCGCTCGCGCGACAACCCGCCGGGACCTACGGCGCTCAAACGCCGCTTGTGGGTCATCTCTGCCAGTGGATTGACCTGGTCCATGAACTGCGAAAGCTGCGACCGCGCGAAAAAGTCGTGTATCTGCGTGGAAAAAAGCTTTGAATTGATGAGCGAGTGGATATTCAGGTTCGCCATGTCCCCTATGACGGAGAGGCGTTCCCGTATGGACCGTTCGACGCGGCTGATGCCGATGCGCACCTGGTTCTGTACGAGTTCGCCGACCGTCTTGATGCGGCGGTTGCCCAGGTGGTCGATGTCGTCTATCTTACCGACGCCTTCCTTGAGCCGGATCAGATATTCAATGACCTTGATGACGGTATCGCTGTCGAGGACGCGTTTATCAGTGGAAACGTCCATTCCGAGCTTGCGGTTCAGGATGAACCTGCCCGAACGCTCGAGGTCGTATCTGGCCGGATCGAAAAATAGTCTGAAAAAGAGCGTTTCCGCCGCTTCCTTGGAGACCGGTTCGGTCGGGCGCATCTTGCGGTAAAAATCTATATACGCCTCTTCCTTGCTCTTGGTATTGTCTTTTTTGAGCGTATTGCGAATCTCCGGATAATCCTTGGAGAAGGCCGAGATGATATTGTTATCGGACGAGAACCCCATGATGCGCAGTATCTGGGTCGCAGGGAAATTCTTGCGGCGGTCCACATATGCAATTATCGTCTCGGTCAGGTCGTATTTGAACTCAAGCCACGCCCCTCGGTAAGGGATGATTCTTCCGTAAAATATCTTCTTGCCTGTCGGGTGGTTTTCTTCTTCGAACGACACGCCCGGTGAGCGGTGCAGCTGCGAGACCACGACGCGCTCGTCGCCGTTGATGATGAAGGAACCGGTCTCGGTCATGAGGGGTATCTCGCCGAAATACGCATCCTGTTCCTTGGTCTCGTGAGGAGTGGTCAAACGGAACCGGACCTTGAGCGGAGACGCGTATGACACGGAACGCTCCTTGGATTCAGCGATGTCATACTTGGGCTTCCCGAGCGTATAGCTGATATACTCGAGCCTGACAGACCTGTCGTTTGATTCGATCGGAAAGATCTCCGTAAAGACTTCCTCAAGACCCTGGTTCAGACGCTTGTCAGCAGGGGTATCCATCTGCAGGAATTCGCGGTACGATTCCGTCTGAATATCCAGCAGGTTCGGGAAATCATATACGTCCTTGATCTTCGCGAAGTTCTTTCTTTTAAGCATGATATTCTTGCCTTTGTCGTTCACGATCCTTCAGGGGTCGTGTTATTTCAGCTCGACTGTCGCGCCCGCGGCTGTAAGTTTCTTCTTGATTTCTTCTGCCTCTTCTTTGGTTGCGCCTTCCTTGATGGGTTTCGGAGCGCCGTCAACCAGGTCCTTGGCCTCCTTCAGGCCGAGGTTCGTGATCGTGCGCACTTCCTTTATAACGGCGATCTTGTTAGCGCCCGCTGAGGCTAGGACCACGGTAAAGGTCGATTTTTCTTCTGCCGCCGGTGCAGCGCCTGCTGCCGCGCCCCCTGCCGGTGCCGCAGCCATCATGGGCATATTAGCGCTCACGCCGAATTTCTCTTCAAGGGCCTTGACGAGATCCGCAAGCTCCATGACGGTCATGCCTTCGATACTCTTGATCATCTCTTCCAGGTTTGCCATTTCCACTCCTCCTTCATTGATTACGCTGGTTTATTATCCTTTTTATTCTTTATTTCCACCATGCACCACACAAGCTTGCGAAGATTGCCCTTGAGCACGCCGACAATTCCGAAAATCGGGCTTTTGAGCGCCATCACGGCCTGGCCTCGCAACTGTTCCCTGGTGGGCAGCTTGGCCATCTTCTCTATATCTCTTATGCCGAGTATTTTATCCTTGAGAAATCCGCCCTCAAGCTTCAGTTTATCAT
>Ga0116184_10002539_pt1 | contig 15835 bp, 16 predicted proteins | sample AD_JPNNA5_MetaG_FD_89886 | JGI IMG/M metagenome (GOLD analysis project Ga0116184, IMG submission 89886) | Active sludge microbial communities of municipal wastewater-treating anaerobic digesters from Japan - AD_JPNNA5_MetaG | ecosystem: Engineered > Bioreactor > Anaerobic > Digestate | place... | reverse complement strand
TACCACGAGGAACCGACAGGTCTGTTGATCCTGGATGAAAGGGATCGTAAACCCGTGACCGGAGGGGGTACCCCCCTCCAGACCACCCCCGCGTCCTCCCGCAGGAGTGCCTTTCGGCACTCCTGCTCCTTCCATAGTTTCAAGAAACTTCCCCTCCCAATAGTAGAGCACGGTGATATCCGGGTGAAGGTGAATTTCGGCGGGTTCGTGGACCTGAGCACGATCGACTGGCCAGGGAGGGCAGTGTGCACAGTATTTCTTCGCGGCTGTCCATTGCGCTGCTCCTACTGCCACAACGCCGCCATCCAGGCCGGAAGCGACATGCGGGAGATCGGGGAGGTCATCGCGATGATCGAGGCAGCCCGCCCGCTCGTATCAGGGGTGATCTTCTCGGGTGGCGAGCCGACGCTCCAGACAGAACCCCTCCTCGCACTTGCCCGGGCAGCAAAGGAGCGCGGTCTGCTGGTCGGTGTCCAGACCAACGGCTACTTCCCCGGCACGCTGGAGGCCATGATCAGCGAGAGACTGGTGGACCGCGTGGCGCTTGACTACAAGAGCCGCTGGGAAGGTTACGCCAAGCGGTGGGAGGGGTACGAGAGTGTCAGTTCCAGGGACTACACTGCGCAGGTGCGGCAGGCTGTCGCCCTCTGCCAGGAGGCCCACGTCTCGGGGACGCTTCCCGAATTCGAGGTGGTCCTTACAGTCTTCTGGAGCAACGAGAAGGAGATCCTCGCGATTGAGAAGGAGCTGCCGAGGGGAGTCATCGTCCTCCAGCAGGGGGTGCACAAGCGGTTCTGGAAGGACTGGGCCCTCTCAAAAGAGGTGAACGGCAGAGCATACCGGTCTGATGAGGAAGTCAGAGGAGAACGGGCCCCCCTCACGTACGAAGAACTTGCAGCCCTGGCCGCAAAAATGGTGCGAGTGGGCAGAACCATCAGGATTCGGACCAGGGACCGGGGGGAGGTGACGTATGAAGGTGATCGGGGTCGTTGGGTTTCCTGCCAGCGGTAAGGGCGAGTTCTCCCGCATCGCCGCGGAAGAGGGGATCCCCATTGTCGTGATGGGCGACGTGATACGCGAGGCAGTGCAGGCGGAGGGCCTTCCCGCGACCGACGCAAACCTTGGGGCCGTGGCGAACCGGCTCCGACGCGATGAGGGGATGGACGCCATTGCCAGACGCTCCCTCTCTCGGATCAGGGCCTGCGGGGCACCGCTCGTCCTCGTTGACGGCATCAGGGGGGACGCCGAGGTGAACCTCTTCAGGAGGGAGTTTCCATGCTTCTTCCTCATCGGGATCGAGGCACCATTCGAGGACCGCCTTGAACGACTCTCCCGCCGGGGCAGGGAAGACGACTTCTCCCTCCCCTCGCAGCTGAAGGAGCGCGACCGGCGTGAGATCGGCTGGGGTCTTGAGAAGGCGTTCTCCTCGGCGGATTACACGCTCTCCAACACGGGAACGCTTGAAGAGTTCTCCTGTGCCGCACGATTGCTCCTCCGGGAGATCAGGGAGGACCCATGAAGAACCCCCTCTCCTTCTCGGCCTCGTCGAAGGTCTGGGAGGACATCAACTGGATATTCGGCATCGAGGACGCGGGGTTCGACGGCTGGGAGATCGTCGCCGATGGTAACTACCGCCTCGACTCCCCGGAGAACGTGCAGCGTATTGACGAAGCCATCTCCTCCACGCACCTCCGCATCACTGTCCACGCCCCCTATGCCGACCTGAACCTCGCCACCCTCAACTACCCCATCTGGCGGGAGTCGGTCAGACAGGTCTGCACCTGCGTCGAGCAGGCCTCCGCCTGGTCCGACCGTGTGACCATCCACCCCGGATACCTCTCACCGATAGGAAAAATGATGCCCCAGAAGGCATGGGAACAGCAGAGGGAGGCCCTCCGGGAGATCGGCAGGGTCGCGGCAGAGCATGGAGTGCTCGCATGCCTCGAGAACATGATCGGACTGCGCGAGTTCCTCTGCCGGGACCCCGGAGAGCTCTTCGGGATGACGGGGGGGATTGAGGGGATCGGCGTCACCATAGATATAGGGCATGCAAACACCGTGGGCCTTGTCCGGGAGTTCCTCACCTGCATCGAGAACGCTTCCCACATGCACATCCATGACAATTGCGGCCAGCACGACGAGCACCTCCCTATCGGGGAGGGGACCGTTGACTGGAAGAAGGTGGGCCCCGCCATCGCCTCACGGTACACTGGGGTCCTCGTCCTGGAGGGGAGGAGCCTCGAGGAGGGCAAAAAAAGCATCAAGGTGGTCAACGGGTGGTTTTCATGAGCGGCGAGACGCTTCATGTCTTTTTCCTCGGGACGGCCGCAGCGCTCCCCACCCCGATGCGAAACCCCGCATGCATCATGATCAAGAGGGGCCGCGACACCCTCCTCTTCGACTGCGGTGAGGGGGCCCAGCAGCAGATGATGAGGGCCAGGACGGGTTTCCTCGTAGACGCAGTCTTCATCACCCACTGGCACGCGGACCACTTCCTGGGGCTCTTCGGGCTCGCCCAGACGCTCTCCTTCATGGGCAGGACCGAGCCCCTGACACTGTACGGCCCCGAGTGGGTCCACGAGGTTGCCGCGTCTGTCCGTGCACTCTCGCGGTACAATGTAAAATTTCCCATCAATTCCGTCGAGGTCCGTCCCGGCTCGACCGTGCGGTTCTCGGGCTATTCTGTCCTGGCATTCGAGACCGCCCATGGAATGGCGGGACTCGGTTACGTCCTCGAGGAGGACGAAAGGCCGGGGCGCTTCAACCGCCAGCGGGCCATCGAGCTCGGCGTTCCCCCCGGGCCCCTCTTCGGCAGGCTTCAGCGGGGTGAGACCGTGAGGATCACCGTCGATGGAGAGGAGACAGAGGTGCGGCCCGGCGACGTCATGGGGCAGCCGCGGCCCGGCCGAAAGATCGTTTATACCGGCGACACCCGGCCGATTCACACCCGGATAAGGGATGTGGCGCACGATCCGGACCTCCTGATCCATGATGCCACCTACGATGACCAGGCAATAGATCGGGCACGGGAAGTACTCCACTCCACCGCGGGGGAGGCAGGAGAGGCAGCAGAATTCCTCAATGCCCGCACGCTTGCGCTCATCCATATCAGTTCGCGGTATACCACCACCGCCGGCCACCAGAAGGACGCCGCGGCACGGTACAGGGGCCGGGTGCTGGTCCCTTCCGATCTCGACATGCTCGAGATTCCCTACTCCGATTCGGGGGAATCACCTGCCGCACGCGGGGATTAATTCCATACTTACATAAGAATCCCGCACCTATTGATATACTCAAAGGAGAACGGATCGGGATCGGGGAAGAAGATCCTGCCTCGATCTGGCATACCTATGAATGAGACGAATAATCTGGTATATCGCATGGGGCCGGGGTGCGACCTCGGCGACGTGGAAGTCGGGAAAACGTATATAGGGCGCGTCCAGGGGTTTGCAAATTTCGGCACTTTCGTGCAGTTGAATGACCGGGTCAAGGGCCTGGTGCACAAGAGCAATGCTCGCACCAGCCACCGGGAACGAGAGAGCATCCTTGTAAAGGTCATGAATATCAGGAGCAACGGGAATATCGACCTCGAGGAGGTCACCATCCCTGTATACACCGTGGAGATGGTAGAGAAGAAGTCGACTGCAGTCCGCCTCTCGGAACTCGGGGGGAAAGTGGGGCGGACGGTTCGTATCGAGGGCGAGATTGCGCAGATCAAGCAGACCAGCGGCCCCACCATCTTTACGATCGTGGATGATTCCGGGACCGAGAACGCCGCAGCATTCGTTGAGGCGGGTGTCCGCGCGTATCCCGAAGCGGAACTCGGTGACATGGTAAGGATCGTTGGTGAGGTGATGATGCGCCAGAACCAGCTCCAGATCGAGGTGGAGAACCTCTCGATCCTTGCGGGCGAGGAGGCCGAGGCTGTCAGGGATCGGATCAACAAGGCCCTCGAGGCGCGTGCAGAGCCGCCCGAGATATCGTTCCTCGTACAGTCGGAGGTGCTGGAAAAACTCAGGCCGGAGATGCGGAAAGTTGCAAAAATCATCAGAAAAGCAATATTTTCCGCCCAGCCCATCCTCCTCCGGCACCATGCGGATGCAGATGGGATCTGCTCAGGGGTTGCCATCGAGCAGGCGATCGTCTCTCTCATCCGGGAGTCAGGCGGCGACTTCGATGCAGATTACTTCCTCTTCAAGAGGGCGCCCTCGAAAGCCCCCTTTTACGAGATCGAAGACATCACGAGGGACCTTGACTTCGCGACAAAAGATCATATCCGTTACGGGCAGAAGATGCCTCTTGTGATCCTCACCGACAACGGTTCCACCGAAGAAGACCTCCCCTCCATGAAGATCGCACAGGTGTATGACCTCCCGATCGTCGTGATCGATCACCACCATCCCGATGCCATCGTGGACCAGTTCCTGGTCGGGCATGTGAACCCCTACCACGTGGGCGGGGACTTCGGGATCACCGCGGGGATGCTCGGCACCGAGGTAGCCCGGCTGATTAACCCATCGGTCGAGAACCTCGTCAGGCACCTCCCCGCAGTGGCGGCGGTCGGTGACCGGAGCGAAGCCCCGGAGAGGGCCCGCTACCTCGCGCTCGTCAAGGACACGTATTCTGAGCAGGACTGCAAGGACATCGCACTCGCACTCGATTACCAGCAGTTCTGGCTGCGTTTCAACGACGGCCGGGAACTTGTAAAGGACCTCCTGAACCTTGCCGGGGATTCCGTGCGTCACAAAAAACTCGTGGCCCTCCAGGTGGAGGGAGCGAACCTTGCCATCCAGGACCAGATGAGCGCCTGCATGCCGCACGTGGTGCACAGGACGCTTCCCAACGGTGCCGAGCTCTTCCTCCTTGACGTGGAGATCCATGCCCACAAGTTCACATTTCCCCCGCCGGGCAAGACGTCCGGGGAGGTGCACGACCGCCTCTGCCAGCAGCATGCCGGGTCGCCGGTCGTCACGATCGGCTTTGGTCCCGACTTTGCCGTACTCCGATCACGCGGGGTAATGATGAACATCCCGAAGATGGTAAGGGAGCTCCGGGACGAGATCCCCGGCGGCGGCATCTCGGGAGGCGGGCATCTTGTGGTCGGCAGCATCAAGTTCGTCGAAGGGATGCGCGAAGAGGTCTTGAAGGGCCTCATCGACAAGATCTCCATTGTCCGGGCCGGGATGCCCGCGTGACACCCGCCTGTTCTCTGGTTTCCACCCCCCCGTCATCCTTCCCTCAGGTAAGTGTCGAGAAACCCTTTAGAAAAAGCCGAATTCGCCGAAAAGTTCGAGTATAAACTCTTTCTGGATGCCGTGGCGAACAGATATATATTTATAGATGCATAAGTGTACAATTCTCTCACGGCTGAGGTGATACTCGTGAACGCATCACGAAATATCCGCGATAAGTATAATGAGACTCAGACCCGGATTGTCCAGTACCTCAAGGGAGGTCTCGAGAAGGGGAAGCACTACTTCAAGTCCAAATACATCGCCAAGGAACTGGGCCTCTCCCCCAAAGAGGTGGGGACCAACATGGCCATCCTCTCCGAGATCTGCCACGACCTGGCAATTATCAAGTGGAGCTATTCAAACAGCACCACCTGGATGGTGACATCCAAGGCGGTGTGATGGGGATTTTCATCCCCAAAGACCCTTTCCTTATGAAGAAGATTGCAGAGTTCGATTCGGTCATCGAGTTCGTGGCCGTCATCAACGATGAGAAGGACTGCCTCATGTCCCAGGACAAGACGCAGGACCAGCCCGGCTGCATGTGGTTCAACATCGACGTGCCCAAGGGACACGGTATTGTAGCCGGGGACCGGGTGAAAGTGACCATCGAGAAGATCTGATGCTGCCGATTGTGTGCAGGAAGGACCTTCTCGTCCTTTTGTGAAAAGTTAATTTTTTAGAGAAAAAAGAAGCGTGGTGAGAACTGGGGAGCGCGGTTACCCCTGGTCCTCCTGCCCGATTGACTCCTCGATATCCTCCACAAGTTCGGACCCCGTCTTCTTCCTGCTCTTGCTGATATCCTTCAGCTCCTCGACAGTCACCTCGGTCCTGATGGCCTTGTCCATCTCTTTGAGGATCTCCGTGACCTCGTCGGCGGTCGGGATGGTGCCCAGGATGGTGGTGTCGGAAACGCCGGTCGCTGCCGGCTCCTCGGGCACCTCGTCGGTAGCCCCTATGAACCGTGCCGCCTGCTTCATGAGGCTCGAGACCTCGAAGGGGAAGATGATCTTGGTGGCCTGGCCGTTGGCCATCTCTTTCAAGGCATCCAGGGAGAGGACCGTGATCGCCCGCCTGTCGAGGGGCTGGGCCCCGACCGAGAGGATACGGAGCGACTGGGCCTGTCCCTGGGACTGGAGGATGCGGGAGATCCGCTCCCCCTCGGCGCGGAGCACCTTGCTCTGCCGTTCACCCTCCGCCTCAAGGATCATGCTCCGCTTCGTCCCTTCTGCCTTCAGGATCGCGGACCGCTTCTCCCCGTCCGCACGGAGGATGGCGGCACGGCGGGCCCTCTCTGCCGCGGTCTGCTCGGTCATGGCCTGCTTGACCGCCCCTACCGGGTCCACCTCCTTGATCTCCACCCGCTCTACCTTGACTCCCCACTGGTCGGTCTCGCGGTCGAGGATGTCCCGGAGCTTGGTGTTGATAATGTCCCTGTTGTACAGGACCTCGTCGAGCTCCATGTCCCCGATGATCCCACGAAGGCTGGTCTGGGCCAGGGCCACCGTGGCCAGGCGATAGTTCGCCACCTCGAAGAATGCCTTCTCGGGGTCGATGACCCGTATATAAACAATGGCGTCCACGTTTGTGGGGGAGTTGTCCTTCGTGATCACCTCCTGTGAGGGGACGTCCATCACCTGGGTGCGGAGGTCCATCTTGACTACGTTCGTAATCAGGGGAAAGACCCAGCGGAACCCCGGGTTCATCCTCCCGATATATCTGCCGAGCCGGATCTGCAGCCCCTGCTCGTAGGGCTGGACGATGACCACCCCGCGGGCGAAGATGATCACGATCGCAATGATCAGGAAAATTGTTATCAATGTCTCGATTACAGCCATAGGTTCATTTCACCTCTTCCACGACGATATGGACCCCTTCCGAGGCTTTTACTCTCACCCTGGCACCCGGGGGGATCTCACCTGACGCACTCCTGGCGCTCCACTCCTGCCCGGCGATGAGGACTTTGCCGGAGAGCGAGTCCTGGATGACCTTCCGGACGACTCTCCCTTCCATGCCTATCAGCGAATCGCGGCTGATAGTCGTGGGAGTCGTCTCTCCGGGATTGATGCGGCGGTAGAGCCAGATAGTGATCATAGAGACCGCGACCGTTGCCACCACACCGACCACGAGCCCCGCGGGGCCGCTGAAGATGTCGACTCCCAGGAGCAGGAGCACGCCGAGGATTATCATCACCGTCCCCGGCACCGCGATGAAGAATCCCGGGCTCGAGGTCTCTATCACCAGAAAGAGCGCCCCGAGTACTATAAGGATCCAGCCAAAGGAGAGGTCAGCCAGCTCAACCATACCACAGGGTATCAACGGCAGTGGAGAAAAACTCTCTCGAAGATGTCCAATCGCCAGAACGCGCAGGGTTGCAATAAGTCTTGGTTCTCGTAAGGCTGCGAGTGGAGAGGAGGTGCGGGTGAAATTACAAAAAAATAAAAATCCCGCCGGGCAAATGAGTTGGTTACTATGACCATGCCCATTTTAGAGAAGATACGCGGATTCATGTTCACGCCTTCGTTTGCGTTCCGTAAGGTGAAGGACGAGGACGCGGGGGAGAGTATCAAGTACCTGATGGTCCTCGCAGTCTTTTACGCCATCATGAGTGCGCTCATGACGGCCATCGAGATCTTTTCGCACCCGTTCCTCATCGGGCTCCCCGCGATTGGGGCAAACCCTGTCGAGCCGTTCCTCTTTATCTCGTGGGTCATCGTCATCCTGGTCGTCACTCTCCTTATGGCAGTCTTCTTTGGGCTCTGGCTTCATGTATGGGTATACCTTCTTGGGGGAAAGAAGGGCGTGTGGCAGACCGAAAAAAGCGTCTTTTACAACCTTACTCCCACCTTTCTCCTCGGATGGATCCCCGTGATCGGCCCCCTGGTGGGCGGGGTGTGGTCTGTGATTATCGGGGTCATCGGGGTCAAGGAACTGCACGGGATGCCCGACACCAGGGCTGCGATTGCAGTGGTCCTCTCGATTGTGATCGCATCCGTTCTCGTTGTCCTCATCCTCGGTGCAATGCTCCTTGCGGTAGTCTCCTCCCTTGTAGTGACGGTATGAAGAGCAGTTGGGGCGATAGCCCCAACTACGGGGTGTGTGGGCGCAGATCGCTCTTTTAGGCTTCGCCCTGCTTCTGTGGCAACCCCTTCGTGTGATAGGGCCAGTACAAAAAAGGAAGTTGGGGCATCCCTCCCTCAAGCCCCGTTGCACTTGGTTTCTCAGGTGAACACACGTTTCACGCAGGGCTGCACTTATGGCGTCGCAAGACGCGGTGTTCCACCCAGGTGAGCAGTCACGGTATCACGCCGCAAGAAAAAAAAGAGAAGCCCACGATTCTTACGCAGGTTTTACCTCTGCAATGAACGCTTTGCGAACCTGTTCAAGGCGCTCCTCCTGGAACCGGACGTTCAAGCCCATGCTGCGGATGGCGAGCCCGGCCTCGTCTTCCATCTTCACCTTCTCGTCGCTCATCTTGTAGGTGCTCTCGAGCAGCTTGAGGAGGCGCTTGTTGATATCGATACTCTTTCGAAGGCGCCTGTATTCATCAATGATCTCCTCACCCACACCGGCTTCCTTGGCCATCTGGATATCCATCTCGATCATCCTCCTCCGGTTGAGCTGGCCTTCGATTGCTTCGTACAGCTCCTTGTGGGTGATGGGTTTCATGATGTAGTCCTCGATGTAGATCCCGTACTCCTGGGCCTCGGTGGGAGTGAGTTGCTTTGCAGTGAGCATCATGACCGGGATATCCTTCAATTCGGGTGAGTTCTTCAGGTTCATCAGGGTCTCCCAGCCGTCCATTGGCTCCATCATGATGTCCAGGAGGATGAGATCGGGCTTGATGGTGGAGAGCGTCTCAAGCGCCTCCTGGCCCCCGTAGGCTGCAACTGTCTTGTATCCACCCCGCTGAAGCATCGTCACGAATATATCAACGATGAACGGACTGTCATCGACTACCATCACTGTGAACATCAGAACGACCTCCCGATCTCCCTTGCAAGATCCTCCAGCCGCTGCATTCCGGGGGCAGAAGTTCCTGCCTTCCCGATTATCGCCACGATGAGGAGTTTCTCTCCGGCACCGAGCACCATGACGGTCGTCTCCCTTATCATGATGGATACCGCATCGGGAGGTTGCAGCTTGAGAATCGCCGATGTCGACTCGGCGGAGGCAAAGAGCGTGGCACACATTGCGGCAAGCCACGGCTCGTTGAACTCCCCCTCCAAAGACTTGCCGAGCATGATCCCATCTCTCGAGATGAGCGCACAGTCAAGAATTCCTTCGATCCCCTTTATCCTCTCGATATACCCCTTAATTTTCTCCTTCAGCATATGACCTCACCCTTCATCATGGCCCCCTGTTTAATGGTACTACACACAGGTTATTCATTCTCGCTATAGATATTCCTGATCAAAGATCACCCATGAGAAACGGGGTCGCATGTAAGCATGCGGGTATCCCCTCTCCCGGGCAATGGCCGGAAAACCCTGAAATCGCCGAGCGGCTCACCAGAGGGAAGCCTGCCGGGGAGGTGTCCGACGGTGGATGGGATGTTTTATTACATATCCCTTCTATACATATTATAACCCAAAATACACGATATTTGGGTTCAAAAATTCAAAAGAACAGTCTTATGACTGTGAAATCCACATTCAAAGATCCTGCCCGGGGCCATAGGGTAGCCTGGCCATCCTAGGAGACTGGGGGTCTTCTGACCTGCGTTCAAATCGCAGTGGCCCCATTCATTATCATTCTGCAGAAATAGCCATGAAATTTGATGACCGCTGTTTTGACTGCCTTCTCTCCCGCGTATCCCTGGAATGCAGCCTCTGTGGCGCGGGGAAGGAACAATCCGCAGAGATACGGGACGAGTGCGCCCGGCTCCTTGAAGACCTGCGCACCCAACCGCTTTCGCATCCACAGATTGCAAGTGCGGTGCACCGCCTCGCATATTCCCGTCTCGGGACAGGAGACCCGTTCAGGAGACTGAAAGAGGAGAGCACCACCCGGGCCCTCGATGTATGCAGGAAGGTCCGGCCACATCTTGGGACTTTCCGCGACCATGTCCTCGCAAGCGTGATCGGAAACACGTTCGACTATGGAGTCAAGTCCCATACCGTGAACGACAATTTTTCGCAGTATTTTGAGAAGGAGTTTCAACTTGGCCTTGCCATCGACGATTGCGACCGGATCCTTCCCCTGGCGTCGGATGTTGTGTACTTTACCGACAACTGCGGCGAGATCGTCTTCGACCGGCTGCTGCTTGAGTTTCTCCACAGGATTGGGGCAAAGGTCACTCTGGCTGTCCGCGAGGAGCCCATCCTGAATGACGCCACGCTCGAGGAAGCCCTCGCCCTGCATATGGACCGCTTCGCCGATGTCATCACTCATACCGGCTGCGGCTGCGAGATTGGTGTGCGCCTTGACTGCATGCCGGAACCACTCCGGCAGGCGATGAAGACCTGTACGCTGGTCATCTCGAAGGGCATGGCAAACTACGAGTCGCTCTCTGAGTATCACGACCTCCCACCCATCGCCTACCTCATGGCCGTGAAGTGTGAGCCCATCGCAGACGAGGTGGGAGTTCCCAGGGGGAGCAAGGTCGCGATGCTCCGTTTCCAGTAATGGGCACTTCCCGCACCCCCTGCATATGTCCTTTCGTATTTTGGGGGACGTCAGAACAGTGGGGCATAAGCCCCTCAAAGGCTTGCGTAAGGAGTGCATTTGGGTTCAATTTACGGAACAGGCTGCACCGGGGGCTGTGATTTACAGTCCTCCCGCAGTTAGGGCTCTCAATCGAAGAGGGGCATCTTGTGATGCGTGTTTCAACCCGAGGAACAAAATGCACCGGGCCTGTTCCAGCATACTCCCCGCAGGAGTGCCTTTGGACACTCCTGCTCCCCGCAGTTGGGCCTATAGCCCCAACTGCTCCCTTGCGATCTCCCTTGTCCTTTGCAGGGCCTCGAGCGCATCTTCCCTCTTCTGGTCTATTGCGTTGAAGCGGGCGAAATCGAGGAACGACCGCAAGGCAGCGGGAGAAACCGAGCCTTCCGCCCGCTCGCAGATATGGGGGTAGGTCCGGTCCGGGAAGTAGATAGAGCGGGCTGTGGAGAGCAGCGCTGCAGCGTCGGCAGAGGTGAGGATACCCTCCTCCCTCGCCTTCCTGAGGGTGCAGCGGATGTTGACAAGGGGCTCGGAGAGGGGCGCGTAGTCCGCGGGGTCGTAGACGAGGGCTACCTCATCATCTGAAACGAGGACCCCGTCCCGGTACAGCCGGTAAATGAGTCCCACCCCCTCCATGCCAAGCGTGTCGAGTTCCGCAGCGCGGAGCGCTCCCATGCTGGAGGCACCGATTACCCGGATGCCGGACTTGAGCGCCGCAAGGATCTCGCGGTGGCCAACGGCACTCTCCTGGAAGAAGACCCCGTCAATGAGGGTGATGATGCGAGCGCCGTCTTCAGAGGCAGCAGTCAGGTCGCCCCGTGCCGCGGGGGGGAGGAGAAACTCCTCCGGGAGGATCGTCCGCGCGACCTCCCGCTCACAACTTGGGCCCAGATATACCGCGATTGCGCGCGGCATGGCAGCGTGCCCCCATGCGTTCCTGGTCCATGGCATAGACCTCGAGTCCCGGCACGATCACCCTGACCACCGGGACGTTGATCTCGGGACGGGTCAGGTCCACGACGATCACCCGGTCAATCCCGGCGCCCTCCAGACGGTCGATGGTCATCCTGATGTCGGTCAGGAAATCGTCGCTGTCAAAGGAGGGGACGTCTGCAAACAGCTCCTCGCAGGGCGAGTCGAACCAGTATCGGTTCATCCTTCTCGCCCGCTCGTACCCCATGATCTTCCGCATGTCCGCGGTGGGAGTGTCCTCCCTTGCGCCGTGGATCTGGGTCAGCCGGCTCTGGGCCACCTCCGTCAGCGCACGGAGGAGCGCGATACCGGCATTCGTGTGGGTCCCCATCCCGATGGTGAGAAGTGTCGGGTCCCGCAGCCGGAGGTCGTCGGAGACCGCGGCGAAGGTGGGGATGCGAAGGTCGCTCGTGATGTCCTTGACCCGGACTTCCACTTCCGCCGACTCGAACCGGGAGAGGAGGTCACCGGGAAGTGCCCCGTCTATCCCCGTCACCATGGGGCCGGTCCTCCTGCTCGCCTCGGCGAGGGACCACGCGTCCCGCTCGATCACCTCCATCATCGCGTGGAAGACCGCCTCTTCCAGGGTATTTCCCGAGGCAAGGCCGTTCGTGGAGGTCCTGAAGAGCTGGGGATACTGCGGCGGGAGGGGGTGGAAGACGGCGCTTGCAGGGACCATAATTTCCTCATTGTGTATGATGTCGTACCCCCGCGCCCAGGGAACCGGCATCCCGGGGTCGGCGTTGCGGGGCAGGACGAGGAGCGAGGGGTCGAGCGCCGGTCCCTCCTTCCTCATTGCCTCGTAGCGGTCGACCCGAAGCTCGATACCTTCTGGGACCTCCGCAGAATACCGCTCGATCCCCTCCATGATCGCTGAGACCTTCGCCTCGGTGGGGGTGGCACCCTTTCCGTTGTAGACAGAGACCGCCCCCCTCCCCGCAGTCGGCCGGATGCTGGAGAAGACGGGGATCCCGATCCGGTCGAGGCTCGTGATATCCGCGACCCGCGTGATCCCGGCCGCGGGGAGTGCCTTCTCCACCCGGGCGAGGGTCTCATCTGGCGAAGTGGTGCGCTGGGTCTCGTTCCTGTAGGCCTTCTTGCATGGCGAGAGGATCATGGCATGCGTCCTTTGCAGGTTCTAGGTTTGGGAGAACCTCACATATAGGTTCCTTGGAGCAGGGCACCGCAGGGGGCTGGGGTCAGCCGTGGAGGAAGTAGGGGAGGAATATGATTGAGAAGAGCATCACCAGCATCAGGGAAGAGATGAAGGAGACTACAGGAAGCGCATATCGCGAAATTCCTTTCCTCTCAAAGAGCCTCTCTACCCCTTCCTTCAGGATATAGCCCCCGTCAAGGGGGACCATCGGGATGGCGTTGAAGATGCCGACATTGATGTTGATCCATGCGCACCAGAAGAGGAGGTGCACTACTCCCCAGAACCCCGGGAACGGCTCCTGGTAGAACCGCGATTCGGGGGTCTCGAAGGCCAGCATCCGGAGGGCCTGGCCGCCCGTTGATGGGTCGAAGGGGATCGTCAGGAACCGGAAGAACCCCGGGACAGAGACCCCGGCCTGGACCTGCTCCATGATCATGGGGCCGTCATAGTAATGCACCCCCATGAACCCCGAGTCCCTGGTGCCGAGCTCTTCGGGCCACCTCGAGAGGGTGAGCGCGTAACTCGATTGCTCTCCCTCATGGTCTACGGTAAGCGTAAGGGCGTCCCCGGGCCGTGTCGCGTTCAGGAGGCCTGAGACGTCCTCGCGGGTCTCCACCGGTACCCCATTGATGGCGGTGATGAGTGAAGGGGTAGGGACGCCGGCATCCCAGGCAGAGTAGTTCTGGTAGACTCCCGCAAGCACCGGGCCCGAAGGGGGGACCGCCATCCCCGCGAGAAGGAAGAGCGCCACGAAACAGATTGCGCCGACCACGATGTTGTTCGTGATACCCGCGCCGAACATCCGGACCTTCGGCAACCCCTGGCTCTTCTCGAGCTCCTGCTCGTCGGGCTCGACGAAGAACCCGATCGGGATCACCGCGATGAGTGCCCCCATGCTCCGGACCCCAATCTTTTCCACCCTGCAGAGGATCCCGTGCCCGAACTCGTGGATCGCGATAGTCAGGACAAAGGCGAACCAGACGGCCAGGGTGGAGGGGACGTACTCGTTGATCCCGGGGATCAGGAGGATGTTCTGCGGCGCGTATATCCCCGTGGGCTCGGGCCGCAGGAGGAGGGTGAACTGGACCGAGACAAAGAGGATGAGTGCGATCCCGACTGAGATGATCACCACCATGACCACCCCGAACGAGGCGTAGAGCCTGAGGAGCGTGGAGAACCGGGTGAACCTGTCGAAGAACCCTACACGCTCGGTTTTAATGGCAAGGATCGGACCATAAAAGACAACCGCGTCCCAGAAGGATCGATCAGGACTCCCCTCTCCAGAATCCGGAAACGCGATCCGGTCAGCTCTCTCACGCTCCCAGGTGGCCTTCCTGGTGTAGATATAACCGGCTACAAGAGCATACGCCGCGACCGCCAGGAGCACGTAAAAGAGCCAGTGCATTCCTGTACATTTCGCGGGAAATCTACATAAACCTGTGCGAAATGACAGGAATCACGCCTTTATTCCGCGCCTCTGCCCGAAAAGTCAAGAAGGCTTGACTGTTCGTGCCGTGCAGCGAGGGCCCTTACGGTCTCCCAGCTCCTCCGCGCAATCGGCGGGGGCCCCTGGTGGATACTGAAATACTGCTCCAGGAAACGGACTGTGGAGGAATCCGAGGGATAGCCGCTGCCGATCTCCCCGAACTCCTCCCTGAGAGCATCGATTGCACGGTCCCGCTCCACCTTGGCGACGATACTTGCCGCGGAGACAGCCGGATGGTCCCGGTCGGCATGGTGCCGGGCGATCACCCTGCAGGGGATATCAAGGTGCGAGGAGACCATGGCGCCGTAGCGGGCAGCCACGACGTCGCATGCGTCCACCACCGCGAGAGTGGGACGAAGCGCCGCAATGACGTGTGCATGCGACCTGGCCATGAGGGCGTTCATCGTCATGCCGCGGGCGTCGATCTCTCCAGGAGAGATCACCAGGACCTCCACCGGGAAGGATGCCCGTATCTCGTCGGAGAGGACTTTCCTTCTCGCCGGAGTGAGGGCTTTTGAGTCTTTCACTCCGAGTTCCGCAAGGTCCTGCTGCCTCTCGCAGGCGACAGCAGACACCACCAGGGGGCCGAGCACCGCGCCTTTCCCCGCCTCGTCAACCCCGCAGAGGATCATCGGTACAATTGCAGCCCGCAAAATATTTGAAGGGCGATGATTGAACCCTTACCCAATGTACATCATCATCGTGGGGCTCGGCGGGATAGGGAGAAACCTCACCCAGCTTGCGGTGGAGCATGGCAACAACGTGGTGATCATCGATCGCGACGAGCAGCGATGCAGCGAGATACTTGAGCATCACGATGTGCTTGCGATCACCGGCAACGCGACCGACAAGTCTATTCTCGAGGATGCCGGGATAGACCGGGCGGACGCGCTCGTCGCAACGACAAGCGACGACTCGGTCAACCTGATGACCTGCTGGCTCGCCAAGCGCTTCAAGGTTCCAAACGTCGTCTCCATCGTGAACCAGAAAGAGCACTCGGACCTCTTCGCAGAGGTAGGGGTGAAGATCTCCGAGAACCCCGACGAGCTGGTGGCGCAGCGGCTTTATTACTGGGCCGAGAACCCCCAGATGCAGCAGCTCGCCTCGATCCCGGGCGGCACGATCTTCGAGGTCGTTGCGGAGAAGGGTGCGCCCATCGTTGACCACGAGATACGGGAGCTGAAGGTCAAGGACTTTGTCTTCATCGCCATACGGCGTGCAGGGGGGGAACTGATCATCCCGAGCGGGACGGTGAAGATCCGGCCCGGAGACACGATCACGGTATTTACCAAAAAAGAGGCAGAGGATGACTGCCTCGCCATC
>Ga0116184_10002530_pt1 | contig 15864 bp, 13 predicted proteins | sample AD_JPNNA5_MetaG_FD_89886 | JGI IMG/M metagenome (GOLD analysis project Ga0116184, IMG submission 89886) | Active sludge microbial communities of municipal wastewater-treating anaerobic digesters from Japan - AD_JPNNA5_MetaG | ecosystem: Engineered > Bioreactor > Anaerobic > Digestate | place... | reverse complement strand
GGTATGGCGGTTCCCATGACGAAGAGAAGCTGCTGGCCGATGCGTACCGCAATTCTCTGGCGCTTGCCGTTTCACGCGGCCTGAAAAGCATCGCGTTCCCGGCCATATCGGCCGGAGCATACCGGTTTCCGTTCGAAAAGGCGGCCGGGATCGCTTTGTCAACGGTTAAAAAGTTCATCGAAAGCCATCCGGATTCTCTGGAACGCGTCGTGTTCGTCCTGTTCTCCCGAAGCGATTACGATGTTTACCTGCGCCTGCGCGGCGAATTATTCCCCGGATTATCCCCGGACCCTTCCGGCAAAGACTGATTGAAATATTCCCCGTTTGGCTGTAAAATGATACCCGATATGGCACTATCAACTGCACTTTCCGCAGCGGCTGTGCTGCTGGTCTGGATGGTAATACTTTTCGATCTGTCAGCGCGTCTGCGCAGGATCGGAGAACGGTTGTCTCTTCTGCAGCGGCAGATACCCGATTCCAGGCGTTTCGGATTATGGGCATACTGCGGCCTGAAGGGCACGCTGTCGGGGATGCCGTTTGTCATGACCGTTACTTCTGGCGGCAACAGGTCCCGGCCGAAGATCGTGATTTCCTGCAGGCAGAAAACCCCTTTCAAGCTGATAATCCTTCACAGGGAATCGCAATCCGATTTTTTTACGAGGCTGGCGCACGTTCCCGTGATGAGTGCGCTGGTCAAGACCAACGACCCTTATTTCGACGAGCGTTTTTCCATCTATTCGCATAATACGACCGATATCGCGGGTTACTTCTATAATACGGGCCGCAAAGATGCGGTGCGGGGTATTTTCGAACTGGGGTATAACCTTCTTGAGTTCAAAGGCACTGAGGTTACTGCGCAGAAATACGAATATGATACCGAGCGAGATCTTCACCCGGACGCGCTGAAGGCAGTCCTTGGGAAAGTCATCGTTCTTGCAAAGGGATTCCGGAAAGGAGGCGACCGGTGAGCGGCCCTGCCCATGCGCGATTCATGAGAATTGCGGTTAGGGAAGCGCGCAAGAACCTTGTCTTGCCTGACGGAGGTCCCTTCGGCGCGTGCATCGTCAGCAAAGGCAAGGTGATTGCCCTGGCGCGCAATACCGTATTAAAAGAGGACGCGACCTGCCATGCGGAGATCAATGCCATACGAAAGGCCTCCAGACGGCTCGGGACGTTTGATCTTTCAGGATGCCGCATCTATTCGACCACAGAGCCCTGCCCCATGTGTTTCAGCGCGATACACTGGGCACGCATAGAAGAGGTTTTCTACGGCACCACAATTTCCGATGCCCGCAGGATCGGTTTCAATGAACTGCGCATCAATGCAAGGTTCCTTAAGAAAACGGGCGGCAGCCCTGTAAGGATAACATCCGGATTGCTGCGGACGGAATGCAGGGCGTTATTAAACGACTGGCTGAGTATGCCGTCAAGGCGCGTGTATTGAAATGTCAATCCGTTACGGAGGTCGCATGAAAATAGGTCATCTGGATGTGCGGATCTTCAAGATCAAGAACCGCCGGGGATATGCCGCCGTGTGCTGTGATCATCTGACCGAAGGCAGGACACAGCAGGAGGCGTATGACCGCATGGTCAAGGCAGTGCGCCGCACGGAACGAAGGAAATAGCTATGCCACAGGACATGGAGGATGCCGATGCGGATGCTGATCGCGTGCATCGCTGTATGTTCGCTCGTAGCGGGCGTCGTATTAATAAAGGCGCCGGCCCGCGCGATCGAGCTTCAGAAGAGATTTTATCTATTGATCAACTGGCGCATTGAGCCTGTCGATTACGCCAGGGAAATTCGCAATACCCGCGCCATGGGTATTTTTCTTATCGCGGCCGTGATCGCATCTCTGTTTTACGGCGCATGGCAGAGGCTGCTGCCGTGAGCGCCGGGCCAGGATGCGCGGTTGACCCGGAATCGATACGCAGGATCGCCGGATATATGAAGCGGGCCCGCAGCGTGCTGTTCATAACCGGAGCGGGGATTTCAGCGGATTCGGGGCTTCCGACCTACCGCGGCATCGGCGGCCTTTATAACGATTCTGTGACGGATGAGGGTATCCCAATTGAGACGGCGCTCGCGGGCAAGACCCTTGCTTCCCATCCGGAGGTGACGTGGAAATATCTGGCCCGGATCGAAGAGCGCTGCCGCAATGCCCGTTACAACCGCGCGCATGAGGTGATCGCCCTGGCGCAGGAAAGATTCGAGCGCGTGTGCGTCCTGACCCAGAACATCGACGGTTTCCATCAGGCCGCAGGTTCACGCAACGTCATAGATATCCACGGGGATCTGCACGATATATTCTGCCCCGCCTGCGGCTGGAGGGTGAAGGTAAAGGATTATTCAGGGATAAGCGTGCCTCCCGCGTGCCCGCGCTGCGGCTCGATCGCAAGGCCCGATGTCGTTTTGTTCGGCGAAATGCTTCCTGCCCGTAAATACGACGACCTGGTCCGCCAGCGCCGCGAAGGGTTTGATCTGTATTTCACAATCGGCACGACGAGCGTGTTCGGGTATATCGCGGAACCCGTCATCGAAGCTAAAGCACTGGGCAGGCCGTCAGTGGAGATAAATCCCGCCCATACTGCAGTTTCGGACTATGTGGACGTGCGGCTTCGCATGGGGGCGGCAGCTGCTCTTGACGCCATATGGAGCTTATATGATGCAGAAATGCCCCGGGACTGATTCCCGGAACTTGAAAGTCGAGATTATCCGTATCAATCCAAAAGAAGGGAAACAGCCATGAGCCCGGCCGGGTATATGGCATCGGGTTGCAGGATACTCTCCGATCCCCGTATAATCATTGCCTACCTGTGTTATGTCGTCGGCGTTTCTTACGCCGCCGAATATGTATTGCCTGTACAGATCGCCGCGACTCTTTTGGTCGAGCCGCTTGTGTTCTCTTATATTGCCTCCAGGTTTTTCATAGAGGTTGTTGGCCCTTCTCGGCTGCCTGAGCACCGTTCAATGCGCTGGCGGCTTTACGGGCCTTTTATGGCGATATTCGCCATGCTGTTTGCCGGAACCGTCGCGTTCCAGGCCGCATATTTCTTTTTTTTCCGACGCGACGTCCCCGTATCGATGCCGTTGCTCGCCTGGTACGGTGTGCTTTCGACCATGGTCGTGTTCTGGATGACCGGAGTTTTGTTCTGCCGCGGCAGTGTATGGAGAGGGTTGGTTGCGGCTTTCCGGCTGGCTGGGAAATATCCGGCTGCGGCGGCAATGTTTTTTGCCGGATATTTTTTGTTCGAGGTCTTCCATGAGTCATTCGGTTTCGGCTCCCTGCGAAGCGCTAATCCCGGCGCGTTCGTTATCCTTCACTCGGCGTATGCGTTCTTTGATCTTTACGTAACCAGGGCCGCGGTAGAGATCGCGGCTTTATCCGGCTTCTTTGCCGACTCTCTTGCTGTGCTCGATGAATATGTTTCGGTGCGGCCGCAGGCAGCCGCAATTGACAACCACCGCTCGCAGATGAGAAGGGCGAATGTCTGCCTGTTTCTGGGATGCATATCGTTCATTCCCGTCATCCACCTCTTTGCCGCGGTTCTCGGATGGAAGCGCTTCAGGAACCAGGAATACGGCCGTTTTCGTTCAGTAGTCGGGGCAGCCCTGGGGGTATTCTTTACCGCAATCTATGCCTGCGCCCTTGCAGGCAATCTGCTCTTTCCTGAAACAAAGTTCAGGGCTCAGGAGCATGTGGCGAGCCTCGAGGTATTTATGCGGGATCCCGCAGTTTCAACACGCGTTAAACAGGCCATCCGACTCTTACAGTCGAAGAAAGGGGCAAATCCTGCGGTTGTGGCTGCCAGGCTCGAAGAATCCGCAGGCGATCAGAGCCAGGCACGTTATTTTGCCCTGGGCCTGGCGCACAGCCGGGCGTATCAGCCGAAAGAGGCCCTCGCCGCCTTCAAGAAATGCCTGGAACTTCCGGGCTGGAGCCCGGAGGTATTGTTCCATATCGGCAGGATTCATCTTTTCCAGACCCATGATTTTTCCGAGGCCCGCAGCAATCTCGTCAGGTTTATGGGTTTGCGTCCTGATGACAGGACAGCAGCGCTGTATATTGCCCTCATCGACAACAGGGTCTCTTGGGACAGGAATTGGGCCATCAGCCTTATGTCCGTGATCGCGCTTCTGATCGCCATTACCTGTCATGAATTCGGCCACAGTTATGCCGCGTATAAATGCGGGGATAGGACGCCGAAAGATGCTGGCCGTTTGTCCCTGAACCCGGCAGTGCATCTGGACCTTTTCGGATCCATTATCCTGCCTGCATCGCTGATCCTTACGCGCAGCGGAATCGTAGTCGGGTGGGCAAAGCCTGTTCCGGTCAACCCTGAAAATTTCAGGGACCGGAAACGCGATACGGCGCTGGTATCGGCCATGGGATGCTGCACGAACTTCGCGATTGCCTTTGCAGCAACGATCGTGCTTGCCTTTGCCGGTGCGTGCCTGACGGTTCTGGCACCTGATTTCGTATCGTTTCACTGGCTTTTTCCATCCGGATTCGTATCGGCTGCGGGCGTGCCGTTTGCGCGTTTATGGATTTACGGGGTCATATTCACCAGCCTCTTGATAATGGTTAACATAGCCATCGGGGTGTTCAATCTTATTCCGATTCCGCCGCTTGACGGGGCGTGGGTCGTAGAACAAAGGCTGCGGTCCGCCCTGAAGGGTTATTATGCCGCATATCATCAATTCGCTTTTCTGCTGATCCTGGTTTTACTCTATGCAAATGTCATCGATACCGTGATCGGGTTTATCGTGAACTCGTATTTTGCATACCTGCAGGCTGTCCTGGCGCCAGCGCTGTACCTGACATGAGTAAGAAGGAGGGGTAATGGCTATATGTTCAAGAAGGAAATTCCTTAAAATTGTTGCTGCCGGCATCGGGTCTGCGGCGGCCTTGAGATTTTTTTCCCGCGCGGGTATCGCGCAGGCAGTCAGATCGTCGAACGGTCGGAAGCGGCGCACTATAACGGCAGATCATGATCTCGTCGCGGTTAAAGGTTCCGACCCGGCTGCGATGACGCGCGCGGCTGTTAAGGCTCTGGGAGGGATGGCGAAGTTCGTCCCCCGGGGAAGCACTGTCGTCGTCAAGCCGAACATCGGCTGGGACCGAAGTCCTGAGACCGGGGCAAACACGAATCCGGATGTCGTCGCGGCCCTTGTCGAGATGTGTTATGAAGCCGGGGCAAAGAGGGTCAATGTGTTCGACAATACCTGCAACACGGCGCAGCGATGTTATGAGACAAGCGGCATCAGGCGCCTGGCGGAAAGTAAAGGCGCGCGGGTGTACCATACCGACGCCTGGAATTTCGTCAGGGCGCAGTTCCCCTATGAAAGCCCGATGGAAGGGTGGCCCGTGTTCCGTGACGCGATCGAATGCGATACGTTCATAAACGTGCCGGTCCTGAAGCATCATGGCCTGACCGGGTTGACTCTGGGCATGAAGAACCTTATGGGCGTTTGCGGCGGATCGCGCGGGCAGATCCATTTCAACATAGGCCGGAAGCTGGTCGATATGGCTGATTTCATCAAGCCGGAACTTACCGTGATAGACGGATTCAGGTATCTTGCGCGCAACGGCCCAACAGGCGGCAATTTAGCTGACGTGCTGGCCCTGGGCACCGTCATCGCTTCGCCCGATATAACGCTGGCTGATGTGTACGCTGCGCGTCTTGTCGGCAGGGATCCTAATTCCATCCCTTATATCGCCAATGCGATCGAGCGCGGCCTTGGTAGTCCGTATTACGCGGGCAAAGACGTCGTGGAACTGTCGGTATGACCCTGTAAAAATGAAAAAACTCGTTGTTGCTAAAAGGGCGTCGCAGGCTGTTTTCTTATCGATGTTCGTCTATATACTCTGGTCCACGACCTATCCGCTTACCGGGCCAGTTTCTCCGCAGCTATTGTTCAAGGCGGACCCGCTTCTTGTGCTGGCAACGGCGGTCAGCGAACGCGCGGCAGTGCCGGGTATAGCGTGGGCGCTGGCGATGTGCTTCCTGACGCTTGTAGCCGGGAGGTTTTTTTGCGGGTGGATGTGCCCGCTGGGTTCGCTCATAGATATGGCAGGGGCAGAGAAGAAGGACAGGCCGTTATCCGACAAACGGAACCGCCGTCTGCGCAGGGTAAAATACTGGCTTCTTGCCTGCATTCTTGCGGCTGCCGGAGCAGGGATCCAGCTCGCATGGCTGTTCGATCCTGTAGTAATATTCGGACGTTTCGTTTCCCTGAACCTTATACCGGCGATTACGTTCGCTTTTGACGCCGCGTTTTCTTCGTTGATCCGAGGCTTCCATCTTTACGGCCCGGTTTATGACCTGTATCGTTACCTCAAGACAACAATCCTGGGGGTCCAGGTGCGGTATGTCGCCCACGCGGCTGCCGTGTTCGCGTATATACTTTCCATCGTCATTGCCGCTGACCTGTTGAAACGGTCATGGTGCAGGATCTGCTGTCCGCTCGGAGCGCTGTACGGCCTGATCGGGCGGTTTACTTTGCTTGAGCGCTCGGTCGATAGATGCTCGCACTGCGGAAATTGCTCTTCTTCCTGCCGCATGGGCGCAATCACAAAAGACGCCGGTTATGTCAAATCCGAATGCATCCTGTGCATGGATTGCGTCTATGATTGTCCTTCGAAGGGGACACGGTTCGGGTTCCCTTTAGGTCCTGAAGCCGGGGAGATCGGCGGAAGCTCCGTAAACCGCAGGCAATTCCTGGCGCTGGGACTTTTGTCTCTGCCGTCTTTACTTGGTTTCAGGGTCGCCTATCCTGGCAGGCCCGGTTCACAAAGAAGGCGAGTGATCAGGCCGCCCGCAGCGCTTGAGGAAGAGGAATTCCTTAACCGGTGCGTGCGGTGCGGCAATTGCATGAAGGTTTGCGTCACCAACGGCCTTCAGCCCGCGTTTCTGGAATCTGGTATCGGAGGCATCTGGACTCCGCATCTGGTCCCCGAAATCGGGTATTGCGAATACCATTGCACTCTTTGCGGCAGCGTATGCCCCACAGGCGCCATCCCGCGCCTTACAGAAGAGCAGAAGCTCAAGACAAGGCTCGGGATCGCCCGGATCGACCGATCCCTGTGCCTGCCGTGGATAAAAAAACAGGAATGCCTTGTTTGCGAGGAGCATTGTCCGATTGCCAGCAAGGCGATACAATTGCGCCCGACCACGGTAAACGGCAAGGCGTTATTGCGGCCGTATATCAATGAGCGGCTGTGCATAGGCTGCGGCATATGCCAGACAAAATGCCCTGTGCGCCCTGATAGGGCAATTAAAATATATCCCGTGCGTGTGACGCGCGGCATAAAAAAAAGGCAAAAGCCATGAAGAACTGTGTTTTCTTTGCGCCGGTATCAGGCGAGGAAGCGGAGCCGGCGGTGCGCGCCAGGCTGGATGAGTTGATACGCCGTAGCGGCTGCAATTCCGTGATAAGCTCCGGAGACAGAGTCGTGCTTAAACTTCATTTCGGGGAACAGGGCAATAAGGGTTTTGTGCGGCCGTCGTATGTATCAGCGATTGCGCAGGCGGCGGCGCGCGCGGGCGGAGAACCGGTCGTTTCCGACACCAATACCCTGTACCGCGGCAGGCGTATGAATTCAACGGATCATTTGAAGCTTGCGTATGAGCATGGTTTTACGCCTGACGCGCTCAAGGCGCAGGTCGTAGTTCCCGATGACACCAGGCCGGAGAATGTCCGCGCCATAGAAGCCAACGGCGAGTACGTGAAGACCGCCAAGATTGCGGCGATATATGCCGGGGCGGACGCCTTGATCGGAATAACTCATTTCAAGGGCCATCTTATGACAGGTTTCGGCGGCGCGGTGAAGAATATCGGAATGGGATGCGCGACCCGGGAGGGCAAGCTTTTTCAGCATTCGGATCTCTCGCCGATCGTGGTTATAAAAAAGTGTACCGGCTGCAAGGCATGCGTGTCCGTGTGCCCAGCCGGGGCCATTACCATGAAGAACGGCATGGCGGCGGTGGATACGGCAAGATGCATCGGCTGCGCTAGCTGTATCCCCGCATGCAAATTCAGGGCCATCGATCTTGACTGGGAGGGAGGCGGCATGTCCATCCAGGAAAAGATGGCAGAATACGCCATGGCTGTTTTGGGCAATAAAAAAGGCAAGGCCTTTTTCTTTAATTTTCTTATAAAGATTACAAAGGAATGCGATTGCCTGGCGAAAGACGATCCCCGCATCGTGCCGGATATCGGCATCCTTGCGTCGGAGGATCCGGTTGCCGTGGACCAGGCAAGCCTGGACCTGGTAATTGCCAGAGCAGGCGAGGATATCTTAAGGAAGCTCCATCCTCATCGCGACGGCACCAGGCAGCTGGCGCACGCTGCAAAGATAGGCATGGGAAGCAGGGAATACCTGCTGGAGACGATCAACTGACAGTGAAGGAGGCAGGATGAAGAACGTATTGAGCGTCATACTCGGCGGGGGCAGGGGGACGCGCCTGTACCCTTTAACCAAATACCGCGCAAAGCCGGCTGTGCCTCTCGCCGGGAAATACAGGCTTATCGACATTCCAATAAGCAATTGCCTGAACTCCGGCCTGCAGAAGATATTCGTTTTGACCCAGTTCAATTCGGTATCCCTGAACCGGCACATTTTCCGCGCGTATAAATTCGATACATTCTCTCAGGGTTACGTCGAGATCCTCGCCGCGGAGCAGAGTATGGAGCACGGGGACTGGTTCCAGGGGTCTGCCGACGCCGTGCGGAAATGCCTGCGCCATTTCTCGGATCCGCGCATCGAATATATCCTGATCCTTTCCGGAGACCAGCTGTATAAGATGAATTTCATCTCGATGCTTAATTTTCATTTCGAGAAACGCTCGGATATCACTATCGCATGCAATCCGGTTGAGCCCGAAGAGACGCGCGATCTGGGGATCATGGGAATCGATAAGACACGCCGCATCAGGCGTTTTATCGAGAAGCCCGGCCATAAGAAAGAGATCGCCGGGATGGAGATTGAGTCCGAAGGCAGAAAAAAATACCTCGCGTCCATGGGGATCTACATCTTCAAGAAGGAGGTCCTGACAGAGTTGCTGACCTCCAGCAACAAAGCGGATTTCGGCAAAGAGGTCATCCCCGACGCGCTCGCCCAACGCCGCGCCTTTGCCTATGTGCACACAGGATACTGGAAGGACATTGGATCTATCACTTCGTTCTACGAAGAGAACATGGCCTTTACCCGGGCGAGGCCGCCCATAGACCTGTTTGATGAGAAATGGCCGTTCTTCACCAGGCCCAGGTATCTGCCTCTTTCAAAGATCAGCGATGCCGTGATCAAGGATTCGGATATCGCCGAAGGCACGGTCATCGCCTCGGCCGAGGTCCGCCGTTCGATCATCGGCCTGCGCAGCAGGATCGGCGGAGGGTCGCGTATCGAGGATTCGATCATCATGGGCAACGATTATTATGACAACAGCCGTCAGGCCCCAACTCTGGGCATAGGAAAAAACTGCCACATACGCAAGGCCATCATAGACAAGAACGTGCGCATGGGGGACAATGTGAGGATTATAAACCGCGACAGGCTCGTTGATTTCGAAAATGAGTTTTGCGTGATCCGCAACGGGATCGTCATCATCCCTAAGGCCGCGGTCATACCGTCGGGAACGGTGATCTGAAAATATGCTTGCTATGGAGCGTAAAATTTCATATAATACTGTGCCACAGACAACAAAAGGGGTTGGCGCATGCCTGGCAAGCAATTATTAACGGAATTCCTCTCGCTTGTACAGATCGACGGATTCGAGGACGTATTCATCAACGATATCGTCCACGACAAGTTTTTCGGCCTGCCTTTGGAACCCATCATCGCGGCGGAAAAACGCCTGCGCGATCCCGCCAGCCGTTCCATTGCGTATTTTTCCATGGAATACGGCCTTGCCACGAGCTTCTATAATAAATTCTCCGCGACAAAGCCCCTGCATTATAATAACAAGATACAGGAGACGGAGGTCTTTTCGAACTTCCGGCTCGCCGATTATTTCTTCACCCTTAAGACGGATTCTATCATAGACCTTCCTATATATAGCGGCGGGCTGGGTGTCCTCGCGGGGGACACGGTCAAGACCATGGCGGATTATAAGCTCCCTGTCGTGGCGATCGGCATGCTCTGGAACACCGGTTATTTCAGGCAGAAATTCTGGTTCAAATACGGCCAGATGCCCGAAGCGATGCACTGGGACCTGTATTCGTATCCCGGTCTGATCCCCCTCAAGAACAAGGTCAAGATATCTCTGAAGGACGAGGAGATATACCTTCGTTTATGGAAATATTACGTCTACAGCTACCGGCACGACGCAGTCGTGCCTTTGATCCTTCTGGATTCCAACGCCAATGAGAACATCGAGAAGAACAGGCGGCTTACCGATCAGCTTTACCGCAGCGACAACAACTGGATCAAGATCATGCAGCGGGTCATCCTGGGCATGGGCGGAGTAGCTGCCCTTAAGGAGCTGGGCTATCAGATCGACCTGTTCCATCTTAATGAAGGCCATGCGGTCTTCGCGTTCGTTGAAAAAGCCCGCGGCCTTCCTGCCGAGGGTGTCAGGGACCTTAAAAGGCATTTCGTTTACACCTGCCATACTCCCGTTGACGCGGGCCATGACCGTTTTCCGTCGGACGAATTGAACCGTATATTGAAACGGGAGGATTTCGAGATCACCGATACGTTCGGCAGGGATAAAGGCGGTGTCATCAATCTCACCCTGCTGTCCATGAACATTGCTTCGTGCATTAACGCCGTTTCGCATAATCATCAGAAGGTCATGCATATCCAGTTTCCAAAATACAAAGAACAGATCAAATACGTGACAAACGGCGTGCATTCCCATACCTGGATGTCTGACCGTTTCAAGGGAGTTTTTGAAAAATTTGCAAAAGAATTCGGGGACGTCAGGGCAAATCCTATGGCGCTCTCAAGGGCGCGGGACCTGCGAGCGAACAGGGACTTCCGTCAGGCGGTCTGGGATGCCCATCAGGCGAACAAACAGGACCTGTGCGACCTGCTGGGGAAATGGAAGCTTGACAAGGACGCCTTCACGATCTGCTGGGCCCGGCGCGTCGCCGCATATAAACGGCCGAGCCTGATCCTGCAGGATGTCAAAGCGCTTGTTGAGATCGGGAAAAAATTCGGCCAGGTCCAGATAATATTCGCCGGAAAAGCGCATCCGAACGATAACCTCGGGTTTACCTTCATCAACGAGATGCTCGACCGCGTCGACGAGCTGACCGATGTATATGATTATCTGCGGTTCATAATGCTGGAGAATTACGAGATCTCGACTGCCAAAATGCTTGTCTCGGGCGTGGACGTGTGGCTGAACAACCCTTTGCCGCCTTTCGAGGCGTCGGGCACCAGCGGCATGAAGGCGATTATGAACGCGGTGGTCCAGGTTTCGACGATCGACGGCTGGATTGCCGAGGCGACCGAAATGGATATCGGGCGGCTGTTCGGGTATGTCAACGAAGAGGGGACGATCGGCAACGAGCACGATCTGCACATGCGCGAGGATTCGGTCATGCTCTACAAGGCCCTTGAAGAGATGGTCTCATTGTATTATCAGTCCAACAGGAATGGGGTTATGGACGTATCCTCCGCCTGGATAGACCTCATGATCAACTGCCTGGCCGCGTCAGCCCGATTCAATACGTATCGCATGCTCGATCAGTATAAATCACTTGTCTGGAACATCCCATAGTATGCGGTTTCCCCCAGCCATCCTTGCCGTCCTGCCGATTATTGCGTGTTCCTGCGCGCGTGCGCCCGTAATCCCGAGCACACCGTATTCCACAGGCCCGGCTTATTCGGGGCCGTCAGCCCCGGCCATGCGCCAGGACATGTATCATGTCGTGGGCCCTTCCGAAACGCTCTGGCGCATCAGCAAAATGTACGACGTGAAGATCGAAGACATCATGCGCGCCAACGGCCTCTCTAGCAGAGAAGTCCTTGCCCGCGGACAGCGCCTTCTGATACCCCGCGCGGCTCCCTTGCGGCCGGTTATAGCACTTTATCCTTCGTCAAAATGGAAGTATATCATAATCCATCACAGCGCGACCGACGAAGGCACCGCCAATTCGCTGTTCGATCTGCACAACCGGCGCGGGTTCGACGGCCTCGGATATGATTTCATTATCGATAACGGGACCGGCGGGAAACAAGACGGCCAGATCGAGGTGTCCGGGCGCTGGGTAAAACAGATAGACGGGGCGCATTGCCGGGCCGCGGGCATGAACCATCAGGGCATAGGCATCTGTTTGGTGGGCAATTTCAGCAGGGAGCGGGTGTCCCAGAAACAAATGGATTCGCTGGTCTATCTGGTAGATCTTCTGCGCAAGTATTACAGTGTGCCCAGAAGCCGTATTCTCGGCCACGGCCAGGTGCCGGGCGCAGCGACCGAGTGCCCGGGGCTGAAGTTTCCCTGGGACGAATTCTGGTCTAAATTGAAATAACGGAGGGAGTCTTTTTATTCTTTGAACTTTGACTGAAAGTGTGATATACTTTTTTCAAAGTGCGGCTTTACGACAGGAGTGAAAGGTGGCTCCGGACAAACATACGCATACAGCCCGCAGAATGGTACCCAGGATATCCTCCTGGGTTTTTCTATTGTTGGGGGAAATATGCCCGATAAGATATTGATCGTCGATGATGATGCGGAATTCCGGTCAGAGCTGCGGTCGGCGCTTGATTGTTATCAGGTGGTAGAGGCATCCAGCGGCAAAGACGCCATGCATCTTCTGCGCAAGCCCAATGACATAGACGTGGTGCTTCTTGACGTTATGATGCCCGGTTTAAGCGGGACCGAGGTCCTACGGGAAATAAAGCGTTTGTCTCCCGACCTGTCTATCGTCATGCTGACCGGCTACAGCTCAAAGGATGTAGCCGTGGAATCTTTGAAGGGCCACGCGGACGAATATATCGAAAAACCCCCGGATATCGATAAGACCAAGGAGATCATCGATCGCCTGCTACAGAAGAAGCGGGGCGGCCCTGATGCGTGCGCTTACAGCCGCGAGGACAAGATCGAGCAGGTCAAGAGGTTCGTCGAACGCAACTACCAGAAAAAGGTGACGCTGAAGGACGCGGCGCAAGCGGTGTTTTTAAGCCCCAAATATCTCAGCAGGATTTTCAAGGAACAAACGCGTATGGGGTTCAACGACTATAAACTTCGATTCGTTTTGATCCGCGCCAAAGAATTGCTCTCCAGGACCGGATTTACCATAAACCAGATATCCGACCAGATGGGGTATCAGAACGCCGAATCGTTCATACGGATCTTCGAGAAACTTACTGGCATGACCCCTACCGGATACCGCAAGCAATGCAGGCTTCGCAGACAAAAAATCCGCAATAACTCCTCGAAACGAAAGATAAGGTGAACAGGGCTCAAAAAAAGGGGGCGGATGGGATGCGCGACCCAAAGGCAAAATGGTTCTCTGACCGCGGCAATCCGAAGCGCCGGAGTTCCGCGCGCCTTCAGGCCGAGATGATTGATGAACTCAAGGCCCTCCTTGACGTCGATCGCGATATTATCATCATCCGCGACATGGAGGGCCGTATTGTTTTCTGGAACCGCGGGGCGCAGGATGTCTTCGGCTGGGAAAAGGATTACGCTGTCGGCAGGCTCTACAGCGAGCTGGAGGGCATCAGGTATCCATGTCCGGCAGAGGAGATCATGCGCTGTCTTGACAGAGAGGGCAGATGGGAGGGAGAGATTACGTATGCCCCCGAGGGCCGCGATCCGGTGTATCTTGAAAGCAGGTTGTGCGTGCAGAAGGATGATGCGGGGGTCCCGATCGGTATCATGGAGGTCCATAACAATATTTCAGACCGCAGGAAGGCTGAAAGACTCCTGCGAGCAAGCGAAGCGCACTACCGTTTGCTAACCGATAATATATCGGATATCGTGGGTATCATCGACCGGAATATGCATTTCACCTTTGTCGGCAGCAATGCAAGCCGTCTGGTAGGTTTTACCGCGGATGAGGTGATGCGCAGGGACGTTTCGGGCATGTTGACCCCTGAATCGTTCGAGCACGCCCGTAAGATTATTGCCCATCAATTCGAGATAGACGGTAGGCCTGGCCAGGATCCTGACAGGAGTTTCCTGATCGAGGTAGAGATTCTGACAAAAAACGGTGAGGCCAGGCTTTTCGAGCTGAAGGTAAACTTCATCCGCGACGAAGCGGGTGCCCCTGCGAGCCTCCTGGGCATCGGCCGCGATATAACGGCCCACAAGGCGTTAGAAAGGAAGCTTAAGGAAAACGAGAACCTATACCACTCTTTTTTGAAAAACTTTCCGGGCATTGCGTATCGCGGCCTGATAGACGGATCTGTCCTGTTCTTTGAAGGCCGGGTTGAGGAGATTACGGGGTATCGCGGCGATGATTTTTCCGCATCCAGGGTCCGCTGGAAGGACCTTATATTCCCGGAAGACCTGCCGGGAATACGGCAGTCGTGGGACCGGATCCACGAAGAGGCAGGTTGTTCCCTTGAGCGCGAATACCGCATTATTCGCAAGGACCGCCAGGTCAGATGGGTCCGTGAGCATATCCAGAACAGATCCGATGATTCCGGCAAGCCGGCCTTTGTGGAAGGCGTTATCCAGGATATAACCGATCTTAAGAAATCATATGAAGAACAGCTGTGGCTGGCGTCTTTCCCTGAACTGGACCCCCATCCGGTCGTAGAAGCCGATATCGCCGGAAATGTGTATTATATGTCCCCTGCCGCACTTGCCCTTTTCCCTGACCTTGCGGCCAAAGGCCTCAAACACGGCTATCTGTCGGGAGCCGGATGGATTCTTGACCGGATCAAGACCGAGAAACGTGAGCCCTTCACGCGCGAGGTCGAGGTAAACGGCCTCTGGTACTTGCAGAAGATTTTTGCCGTAGAGAATGGCACGCGGTTGAGAATATACGGATCGGATATAAGCGAAAGCAAGCTGATAACCCAGCGCCTGCGCGCGGTCAATCAACAACTGATGGATATCATAGACTTCCTGCCTGACGCGACGTTCGTCGTCGACCGGCACAGGCGCATCATCGCCTGGAACAGGGCGCTGGAAGAGATGACCGGCGCGAAAAAAGAGGAGATGGTTGGCAGGGGGGACTACGCATACGCGGTCCCGTTTTACGGCAAGGCTCGGCCGATTGCGCTCGATCTGCTCTTTGAACCCGATAAAGAGACAGAATCCCTATATACGTATGTAAAAAGAAAAGATACCCGCCTTGTAGCCGAAGTTTTCTTGCCCAGGCTCAATCACGGCAAGGGTCTTTTTGTATGGGTTAATGTCGCGCCTTTCTACGACGAGAAAGGCGCGCTCATAGGCGCTATCGAATCCATCCGCGATATCACGGAGCATAAAGAGGCGGAGGCGATCCTGCGCCAGGACCGCCAGGCGTTCGAGCAGCTGGTAAAGAGCAAGACCGAGGAGCTGCTGCGTGTGCAGAAGGAACTGGCGGATTCCAGGCATCTCTCCGAGATCGGCGCGCTGGCGGCGACCATCGCGCATGAACTGCGCAATCCCCTGGCTGCGATCAGGACAGCAGCCTACAACATCCGGCGGAAATCCGCAGACAGCAGGCTTGCGAGCCATCTGGACAATATAGACAAAAAGATCATAGAAAGCGATCAGATCATTAATAATCTTCTGTCATATTCCCGCATCAAGACGCCCAGGCTCGAGGCGGTCAGGATCCGTATGATTCTGGAGGAGTGTCTGAAGGCAGCCGCTGACCGTTTTGCCAAGTATAAGGTTAAGGTACGGCTGAAATGTGCCTGCGGGAAAGATGATATGATCCTCGCCGATCCTTTACATATGAGGGAGTTGTTCAAT
>Ga0116184_10002522_pt1 | contig 15902 bp, 8 predicted proteins | sample AD_JPNNA5_MetaG_FD_89886 | JGI IMG/M metagenome (GOLD analysis project Ga0116184, IMG submission 89886) | Active sludge microbial communities of municipal wastewater-treating anaerobic digesters from Japan - AD_JPNNA5_MetaG | ecosystem: Engineered > Bioreactor > Anaerobic > Digestate | place... | reverse complement strand
TCGCTAGTGCCCCCGCCCGCCACGAGGGACGGAGCGGTTGCCATCGGGATCCCGGCCTCGGCCATTGCCGAGGAGGCGGGGAATCCCAAGGCCGCCAACATGGTGCTGCTTGGGGCGTTGTGTGCCTGCTGGGACACGATTGCTGTCGATGTCCTCAAAGCGGCCTTGCGGGCGGAGTCTGTTGGCCGGTGGGCTCAGTTTCTCGACGCCAATCTGATGGTCATCGACGCGGGAGCTGATGCCGTCCGCCGCGCCGGTGGCCGGGCGCCCGCCGGGTCGGCTGCATAGCGACGGGCTCCCGGGCCGACGGCCCAGGAAGGCGGTTCCGCTGTGTGCGCTCGCCTCCCTCTGGTGTTCTTTCTGCTGCCTCTTGGCGTGGGGCAGGCGCTCGCGCTCCCCACAAACCTGGTCCGCAACTCGAGCTTCGAGCAGCGGTTCGCCGCGTCGGGTGCCGCCGACTTCTGGCAGGCGCGCACCGCGCCGGGTGTCGCGAACCACCGAGCCGATGACGCCGCGCTGGATGGCCGGTGGTGTCACATCATCGAGGCGCCGCTTGGCACCGAAGTGACGTGGTTCATTGCTTGGCAAGTGATGGAGGAACTTGTCCCCGGCCGCACGTACACACTCAGCGGCTTCGTCAGCACCGCAGGGGTGCGCGATGGTCACGGCGCCTACTTGGCCGTCAACTTCCTCGACGGCACCGGACAGCGCCTCGCTTTCACCGACTCGGTCCAGCACCTCACTGGCGACAACGGATGGACGCGCACCGAGCAGGCATTCAGTCCCGTGCCCGGCACGCGCCGGGTCGAGCTGTGCATGGTCCTACACGGCCACGGTGTCGCTCGCTTCGACTGTGTGCAGGTCGAGGAGGGCGGCACTGCCACGCCCTGGAGCCCGAGGGAAGGATTCACGGTGACCGCCGAACCCACGAGCCGAGGCCGCATCGCTATCCTGTCCGACGACCTTCCTTCGATCGGGACGCCCTCCGACCCCCGTGTGCTTGACGGATGGCTAAGCGACGCGGGTTACTCGGCGGAACGGCTGAGTGCCGACGGGCTGGCCGACCCGGGGCAGTTGTCCGCGTCGCGGTACGACCTTCTGATCCTGCCCTGCGGCAGTGCGTTCCCGGCACTGGCGGCGGACGTGCTCCGGGGGTTCCTGCGCGATGCGGGAAATGTCCTCGTCTTTGGTGGCTATCCCTTCGACCGGCCGGTCTTGCGACAGAACGGCACATGGGTGCCGACGAGTGAGCTGACGCCTGACGAGGCCAGCCTCCGGCCGCTGTTCGCCGGCGCGGCCGCCACCGAGGGCTGGACTATCGGTGGACGCGGCATCGGTCGGGTGCCGGCTCCCGTGGCACCCGGCCGTCAGGGCGCGTGCCTCGTCCTCTCGACCCCCTCGCTCTCGGGATGGGTGACACTGGACTCGCCCCAGGTGGGTCCGTTGCCCGGTGATGCCGCCTGCACCGCGTTCTGGGCCCGTGCCGATCAGGATGACGTGTGGCTTCACTTCGAGTGGCGCGAGCATGACCAGTCCCGCTGGCGCACCAAGGTGCTCCTGACGCGCCAATGGCGGCTCTACGCGGCGCCCCATGGCCTGCTCGAGTACTGGAAGGACAACCCCTCGAAAGGGCGTGGCGGCCCGGGGGACGGATTCCGCGCTGAGAACGCCGATGCCCTGGCTTTCGGTCTGACTGGCGAGTCCCTCCAGGAGGGCCGCCCGTACACCGTTTATGTCGAGGGGGTCAGCACCGGTCAGGATCCGCTGGGCGAGTACCTCAACCTGACGCTGAACTCGCACTTTGGTGCGATCAACATGGCCACGTTCCTCGAACCGCCGCGCGACGCCCTGTCGATCTGCGATGCCTCGGCGCCGCTCACCGACGCCATCGGTCTGGCGGCCGTGCCGGGCGCCTTGCCCCTCCCGGCGACCTGGACACTGCCGGCGCGTGCCCCCTTGGGCGGGTTCTCGGCGACCGCCCAGACCGCCCAGGGTCATGCGGGTGCGCCCCTGAAGGCCCGTTGGGCTCCGCTGGTTCGCGCCGTGGACCGCTACGGCCGGACCCGGGGGACTGCGTTTGGCGTTCTCTACCACTTCGCCGGTGAGTATCCGGGATCGTCGTGGGCCTTCTCGGGCATCGACAATGCCGATCTCTTTGAGGCCAGCAGCCAGGCGGGGCGGGAGCTGTTCCTGGCCCTGGTCGCGCGCCTCGCCGACCGCGCATTCCTGTTCGACGCCACGGCGGCCCTCCGCTGTGTCCGCCCAGGGGAGGACGTGGCCCCCTCGGTCTCCATCGCCAACTCCTCGCCTTGGGAGCGGCGGTTCGCTTTGGCCCTCACCGTCCGGTCGGGAGAGGATGTACTGACCAAGGCCTCGCTGGAGCTGAGCGTTCCCGCGAGGAGTTCCGAGGTGGCACGCTTCAGCCTCGTGGCCCCCGGTGCCCCTCCATCGGACTTGCTGACCCTCGCGTTCCAGCTGTACGACGGCGAGAGGCCCATTGACTCCCTCGAAACAGGTGTGGTGGTCTGGGATGAGGACCGCCAAGCCCATGGTCCGCAGGTCGAGTACGAAGACTGCTACTTCTCGTTGGGTGCCGGCCCTGAGTTCTTGATGGGCACGCAGATCTACTGGGGCAACCAGACGGTCACTGGTACCGATCCACTACGGTGGGATGGCCAGTTGCGGGCCATGGCCGACAGCGGCATCCGCGTCGCCCGTAGCTTCATGAGCGGGGGCCTCGGCGGAGCCGATGAACCACCGGTCCGGCACCGCGATGCCTTGGTCCAGCTCGCCGCCGACCATGGCGTGGCACTGTTCTACTCGAACGTGTCGTGGCCGTCGACGGACCCGTCGGTGGTTGCCGAGAGAGCCCAAGTCGGCCGAGGCGCCGCCGAGCGTTATCGCCACGCCCCCGGCTGGTTCATCGACATCGTCAACGAGCCGCACATGCGCATCGGCGAGGCCGAGTCGGACCATGTCGCGTTCCGGCAGTATCTGCGGGCGCGCTACGGCACCATCGACGCCCTCCGCGAGGCCTGGGGCGAGTCCCTTCACGAGACGTCTCTCGACGAGGTGCATGTTACGCCGGTCACCGGTACCTGGTCGGATCGGCGCGCCATCGACGCGCACCGGTTCATGTCCGAGAGTATGCGCCGATGGACGGCGGTAACTCGCGACGCGATCCGTGAGGCCGACCCCCACCGGCTGGTCTCTGTCGGCCATCTCCAGGGCTTTGGCGGGGGCGACGTCGCCCTGGACCCGATCATCGCCTCGCGAGACATGGACTTCACCAACCGGCACTACTACGGTGCCATGGGGGACTATGCAGCCGAGCTCATGGAGATCGATATGCGCCACCTGGGCAAGGCGCCCTCCACTGGCGAGTTCGGCGCCACCAGCCATCCCGGGCTGCGCGCTCACTTCGTCTATCAGCCCGAGGCCGAGGCGTCCTGGCGCTACGTGTTCACGGCTCACACCTGCTTTGGGCTTGGCGGGGCCTTCGTGGCCAACTGGCACTGGCAGGACCCCATCGAGGACATCTTCCCCTGTGGCGTCCTGCTTGCGGACGGTGCCCCGCGCGACCGGTTCTACGGCTACCGGAACGCCGGGGTGCTGTTCCGGCAAATCCGGCCGCGGTACCGGGCGCCCGAGGTGTTCTTCGTCATCCCGACATCGCATCGCTTCGGCGCGCGTCAGCACGAGATCGAGAAGGCTATGGTACGCGGCCTCTGCTCGCTGCTTGGTGTTCATGTCGAGGTCGGCACGGTCGACGAGGAACAACTGGACACTCTCCCCAGTGCAGCGCGGGTGCTGATCTGGCCCGTTCCCTACTGTCCCAGCGACGAGGCCTATGCGCGGGTGCTCGAGTTCGTCCGCAGGGGAGGCGCGCTCTGTCTCTCGGGCGATGTGTCCTATGGTCCGGACCGTCGAAGGACGCGCACTCGACGCTTGGAGGAGCTCTGCGGGGTCCGGTTCGTGGCCGAGCGCTATCCGAATATCGAGTACCACGCCGGCGAGGGCGGTGAGGCGCGGGCCGAGACGGACGATCCGCTGGCGCGCACCATCGCAGCTTCGGGCCTGACTGCTCCATGCATCGAGGTTGAGCCGACGGAGTCGCAGGTGCTCGCCCGCGCCGGAGGGGTGCCACTGGCCGTGCTGAATCGCGTGGGCGCTGGTCGAGTGCTCTACCTGACGGATCCGGCTGAACTGCACAGCGAACCGGTGAACGTGTTCCGGGTCTTTCTCGATTCCGCCGGCGTTCGCCGCCACGCGCTGACCCCCGACCTCGATACCCTCCGCTCACATCGCGTGGCTGGCGAGGACGGGGCCGTGGCTCACGTGCTCCTGAACCTCTCGGATGCCACGCAGCGGGTGGAAGTGGCAGACCTGCCCCAGCCTGTGGCCATCCATCTCGCTCCGAGATCCGCGGGTGCGGCGGTATTCGACCGTCGCGGCCGTCTCGTTGCGATGGAGGGTACCCGCGTGGAGGTCAGCGGCCGCGTGCTCCTGCGTGCGGACGCTCCGGCCATCGTGATCGCCCTCGATGACGACGTCGACCTGCGCGACGCCCGGAGAGTGGTTGCACTGCCCTCAGCTCCCGGCGTGCTCGAACTCCCGACGCTCGATGCCGCCACTGTGGCATCTGTCGGCGAGATCGTTGGCGGGCACTGGGTCGAGCATGAGCGCATCCCGGCCGCCCGGGGCCGTCTGAACCTCGATCTAGCCATGGCGCACTCATGGATTGCCATGGTCCCGGAGGACGATGCCCGCGACGGCGGAAGATCCATCGTGGCCCGTTGCCTTCAGTTGCGCCGCTAGGGTGCGGGCTCGATGATGTGGGACAATCGGGGAGGTACCGCCACGTGCCCGCGCCACTGAAGACGAACGTCGAACGGCTGCTCCGGATCAGCGTCGAAGTCCAGCCGGTTCATCCCGCCCAGCCCGCGATCTACCGCGTCGGTCCCGATGGTTCGGTCCACGTCGGCCCCGGCGTGGGCGGCATCACGCTCAACCTCAAGGTCGGTGACCCGGCCCTGGGTTGGGTCGCCGACCACGCTGAGCCCTGTGTGACGACCCGCAATACCGACAACGGCCGCAATTCCGGTGTGGCGTTCCTCGCTTGCATCGGGAACCTGGCTACGGTGATCAGTGGGGACGCCAAGGGCGATCAGGGCGTCGTGACTGGCAAACACGGTGGAGTCGAGCACACCATGATCGACTTCGCCGATGATACCCTCGCCAAGCTCGCCTACGGTGACACCATCCGCATCGATGCCTACGGCCAGGGCCTCGCGCTGCTCGACGCCGGTGACATCATCCCCATGAATCTCGATCCCGGTCTGCTTACCCACCCGAAGTGGGGCGTCAAGCTCAGCAGGGGCCGCATGACGGTCCCGGTGGCTCACGTTGTGCCGGCGAAGCTCATGGGCTCGGGCTTGGGCAGAGACAACAGTCGGGGCGGGGACTACGACATCCAGCTGTTCGACCCCGCACTGGTCGAGGAGCATGGCCTCGCGAGCCTGCGTCTTGGCGATATCGTTGCCATTACCGATGCCGACCATTCATTCGGCCGCATCTACCGGACCGGAGCGGTGAGCATCAGTGTCATCACCCACGGCGCGTGCACGACGGCCGGCCACGGCCCAGGGGCCACCACGCTGCTCACGTCGGCCACGGGGGCCATCGTGCCGGTCTGTGACGCCAAGGCCAACCTGGCGGACATTCTGGGCGTTGGGCGAGAGAGGAGGGCGCGGAGGAAGCCGCGCCGGCCGTCCGGCAAGAAGTAGGGTCCCGCGCTCCGGGCGCGTTGCGAGTAGAGGAGAGCCTGCCACCATGATCACCGACCGTAAGATCCTCCCCAAGCTCGAGCACATCGAGCGCCAGTACAGCGCACTGCGCTTCGAGAAGGTCGCCGAGGTCTCGGCCGAGATGTGTGAGACCCGCGAGCACTATCGTTCCGAGCCCGGCCCATCCTCCAAGCTCAAGTGGCGCCCGGCGGCCCCGGGGGCCCAGTGGGGCGACAGCGGCATGACGGCATGGTTTCGGGCCGATGTGAAGCTGCCCAAAGCTTGTACCGGTCGGCGCGTGTTCGTCCGCGCTCGAACCGGCGGCGAGACCCTCTTCCTCGTCAACGGCGAGCACCGGGGCGTCTTCGATCACTTCCACCCCGTGGTGCTGATGGCCCTCAAGGGCGCCGCCAAGCCATATCATCTGGCATTCGAGACCTATGCGGGACACACGTTCCCAGGCACACAGCCCTATGAGACGGGTCCGAGCGTCGGGCCGGGTTCATGTACCTATGAAGGCATCGACATCCTGCTCGAACGCGAGGACGTCAGCGCATTCGTGTTCGACCTCGGCACCCTCCGGCAGCTCCACCGGGTGCTCGACGACAACAGCCTGCGCAAGGGCCGCATCGCGGCGGCACTGGGGCAGGTCTATGCCCTCGTCGATGCGGCGCCCACCGAGGAGACCGAGGCGAGTTGGCGGCCCAAGCTCGCGGCCGCACGCGAGGTCATGAGGCCCCTGCTCGAGGCCAGGAACGGCTCCACCGCACCTTGGATCGGCCTGATCGCTGGATCGCATATCGACACCGCGTGGCTCTGGCCCCTCGCCGAGACCTGGCGCAAGTGCGCGCGCACATTCTCGTCGGCACTGAACCTGATGGACCAGTACCCCGAGATGATGTTCCTCCAGCCGGCGCCATGCCACGCCGAAGTCATGGAGCGCGAGTACCCCGGCATCTTCGCCGCGATGCAGAAGGCCGTTCACGAGGGCCGGTGGGAGCCGAATGGCGCCATGTGGGTCGAACCCGACTGCAACATCCCGTCGGGCGAGGCCTTCGTGCGTCAGTTGCTCGTCGGCCAGAGCGCCACCCGCCGCATGTTCGGGTACACGGGCGATACCCTTTGGCTGCCCGACGTCTTCGGCTACTCCGCCGCTCTCCCGCAGATTCTGAAGGGCTGCGGCGTGGACTTCTTCTGCACGACCAAGATGTCGTGGAACGACACCACCCGGTTCCCCTATGACACCTTCACTTGGCGTGGCCTCGATGGGTCGGCCGTCATCACCCATCTCAACGTGCACAACATGTGGCTGACGCCCGAGAGCATGGCCGACACCTGGAACTTCCTCCAGCACAAGGATCTGGAGGACCGCCGTTTCTGCTGCTATGGCTACGGCGACGGCGGCGGTGGTGCCACCATGGAGATGCTCGAGGCCGCACGCCGTATGGCCGACCTCGAAGGGTGCCCGCGCACCAGTCAGATCACACTGACCGAGTTCATGCGCGGCATCGAGCGCGACATGCCTCATCTTCCCGAATGGGTGGGGGAGCTCTACCTGGAGCTGCACCGGGGCACACTCACGTCGATCGCCAAGGTGAAGCGCGGCAACCGCAAGGCGGAGTTCGCCCTCCGCGACGCCGAGTTCCTCTCCACATTGGCGGCGCTCCGAGGCGTCCCCTACCCTGCCGAGCCACTACTCGCTCTATGGAAAGAACTCCTGACCGACCAGTTCCACGACATCTTGCCCGGCTCATCCATTGCCCAGGTGAATGATGAAGCCGTCGAGTCCTTCGGCAGGATCGCCGCCGGCGCCGGACGGTTGTCCGAACAGGCGCTGAGGAAGCTCACCGGAGCGCGCCGCGGGAGCGGCAAGGCCGCCTTTGTCGTGAACTCGTTGAGCTGGGACCGGGACGGCGAACTGGACCTCTCGGGCATCCCCGAGAGCATGCATCCGGCCGACTCCGCTCTTCAGAGTCAGTGGATCACCGACATCGATGATGCTCCTCACCTGCTGGTGTCGGGCGTCACGGTGCCGGGACTGGGCGCGACCGTGATCCCCTTGGCCGCCGGCGACCCACCGTCGAACCCGTCGCCTTTCCGAATCCATGGCGACGCCGTGTCGACCCCTCATGCGCTGGTGGAGTTCGATGCCGATGGCCGCATCTGCTCGCTGATCGACAAAGCCTCGGGACGCGAGATCGTGGCCCCGGGCGGCGCCCTGAACACTTTCCTGCTGGGTGAGGACATTCCACTGGCCTGGGACAACTGGGATATCGACTACGACCAGGCCATGAAGATGCAGCCCGATATGCGCCTCAAGCACCGCGAGTTCGTCGCGGACGGCGCCCTACAGCTTCGCGTGCGTTGCGTCTATCGCATCGGCGAGGCGTCGACGCTGACGCAGGACATGGTGTTCCACACGCACACGCCGCGGATCGACTTCGAGACCCTCATCGACTGGAAGGAGAAGCGGAAGCTGCTCAAGGCTGCCTTCGACCTCCAGGTGCTTGCCGAGAACGCGCGCCACGAGATCCAGTACGGGCATGTCGAGCGCCCCACTCATCAGAACCTGCCGGGTGACCGCGCGCGTTTCGAGGTCTGCGCCCACAAGTGGACCGACCTCTCGGAGAACGGCTTCGGCGTGGCCCTGCTCAACGACTGCAAGTACGGGGTGAGCGTCCGGCGTGGGACGGTGGGGCTGAGCCTCCTCAAATCGAGCGTGCACCCCGATCCGAGGGGCGACGAGGGCCGTCACCACATGACCTACTCCCTGCTGCCCCACGCCTGTGCGTTCGGCGTGAAGGCGGTCGTCCGGCCGGCGTACGAGCTGAACGTGCCTCTGATCACCCACATGGCGTCCGATGCCGCCGAGCCGGTTGCGAGCTTGGTCGCCGTCGACTCGCCCCATGTGATCATCGAGTCAGTCAAGTGGGCCGAGAGCGGCGAGGGATTCGTCGTCCGCCTCTACGATGCGGCCAAACTGGGCCATAAGGTGCGGCTCCAGTTCGGCCTGCCGGTGAAGTCGGTGGCCGAGACCAACATGCTCGAGGAGAACCCGAAGCGCGTCAGCGTCCGCAGAGGTGGCGTCGAGCTCTATATGCGGCCGTTCGAGATCAAGACGCTGGTGTGCGCGGTGTAGGCGGCATTCAGACGGGAACGTCGGCGGGGGCCGGGCATGGTCCCCGCCGTCTCCTGTAGTCGAGGTCTGGCCCCGGGGCCATCATGGTGTGCACAGTGGCGTCGCGCGAGGCCCGAGAACGGTTCGCTATGCCCCGAAGAACACCCGCTCGGCCGTGTCGCACAGCAGCGACTGCCGGTCCGACGGGCCCAGGAAGTCCAGGCGCTCGCGGATGAGCCCGATACTGTCCTCATAGGTCTCGTCCATCACCTGGTACGGGCAGTCGGTGGCCCACATGAGCCGACCGGGCCCGAATGCGTCGTAGACGCGCCGGATCAGCGGCGCCAGGTCGTCATGCGGCGACTTCCTGGCCCCCAGCGCATAGAATGCCGAGACCTTCACCAGGCAGTTGGGGTGGTCAGCCAGGGCGCACAGGTCCTCGATATGCTGCTCCGCCATCGTCCGCATCCCGACTCGCGCCAGGTGGTCCACGACGATGGTCGTCTCGGGGTGCCGCTCCGCCACCCAGCCGACGGCTGACAGGTACTCGGGGTCGATCAGTGGGCAGACCGCCATCCCGAGCCGGCCGGCAGTGCAAAAGAGCGCATCGTAGCTGCCATCTCGGAGCCAATCGGAGGCCGGGGCGGGCCCAGGGTAGACTCGGAATCCCCTGACCCCGGCGTCGCGCAGGCGTTGGGCCTCCTCAGCCAGATCGGGCCGATGGGGGTCGACCACGGCCACGCCGCGCAAGGCGTCCGGGTACGTTGCGATGGCGTCGAGCATGTACCGGTTATCGAGCCCGTAGAAGCTCATCTGGATGAGCACGACTCGGTCGACGCCGCACGGCCGGCAGTGACCGAACAGCTCCTCGGGCGTGAATGAGGGTGGCACCATGTCAGAGACCCCGTAGCCCGGCGCCAGAGGGTACGCGGCCGTGTCGCCTGTCCACACGTGAGCGTGTGCGTCGACATAGCCCACGGGCTAGCCCTCCGCCCGGCGGATCTCGGCCGCGCCGGTCGTATCATCGACGCGCACCCCGGCGGGCACCTCGATAGCCGAGTGGATCCGTCCGTCGCCTCGGGCCTCATGGGCCACGCGGATGATCCCATGGGGTGTTGGGAGCGTGCCCCGTGCGAACGCCAGTCCGCCCAGGTGCGGCGCCAGCCGAACGACGCGAGAGCCGGGGGCAACCGGGGCCAACCCGAGTACATGCTCGGTGAGCCACGCCGTCGGGCCACCCGCCCAGCCGTGGCAGAGGCTGTGGCGCAACCCCTTGTAGCAGAAGTCTCCGCAATCGGCGTGGATATCGCGCTTGCCGCGCGGCACGAGGTCGGCGATGCCCGCGGCCCCCTCGACCCAGTCCATGTCGAAGGCCTCCCAGAAGGTCGTGGCTCCGAGATCGATCATGGCGCCCCAGTAGGTGCGGATCAGGTCGAGGCAGTTCACGAAGTCGCCCGCCATGGCGCGCGCCTGCAAGACGTAGTAGCCGTAGAACGGGGACAGCCCTCGGTACGGATCTTGGGAGAGGATGCAGGCGTTGACCTCGGCCGGGTCGGCCATCCCGGCAAGCACGCGCAGTGCGTTGGCTTGTTTGGTCTCGCTGGCTTCACGCGGGTACCGTGCGGCTCGGTTGGCGACGGCCGTCGCCTCGCGCGCGGCATCCTCCTCGCCCAGGGCGATGCACAGCGAGGCGCCGGCCCGAAGGCTCATCGCCACCAGTGCCTGCAAGCCGGCGTCGATGGCCCTGGGATCCCGGCTGGTGGGCCACTCGAGGAACCGGTGCCCCTCGAGTCGCTCACAGCCCGACTCGTCCACCTGCGACCGAAGCTGCTCGAGCAGCGCGACCAGGTAGTGCCTCTGGGCTTCGAGATAGGCCACGTCGCCCTGCGCCATGTACCAGTCGTGATGGCACAGAATCCACCACAGCGAGTAGGAGGAGATCCCGTTCATCCAACCCGGAAGTGGAGTATGATCGCGGGCATAGTCGAGGCTGGCGGGGACGACATCGATGTTGCCAAACACGGCGCAGATGGTGCGCAGCTCCGGGTGAAGGTCACCGATCCAGACCAGCCGGTCGCGCTTGATGCCATCCCACACATAGTCCTGGGCGCACAAGTGCACCGTGTATGCGCCTGTGCTCCAGATGGCGTTCAGCCGCTCGTCATCGCACTCGAAGCTCCCCTTGTACTCCAGGGGACGGAACAGGAAAACGGCCAGAACCTGCCGGACCGAGATGGTGACGCCCTCCTCCAGCAGATCGATGCGAACGAACCGAAACCCGGTGCAACCGATCTCCACATGCCCCATCCAGGCCACGAGCGTGTCAAAGTCGTGGATGGTGTGGTCCTGGTTCGGCGTTCCCATGGCCTCGCTGGCGGATTCGCCGAACCGGACACGGACGCGCGCCGGTTGGCCGGTGCTCGTTGTGGGCACATCGATGCGGATACCGCCATGGAGTTCGCGGCCGAAGTCGAGCAGGATCGAGCCCGGCTCCTCCCCCGGGTTGCGTTCGAGAATGCATACGCGGTCATCATCACGCAGCAGGTTGCCCGCGTTGGCGACACCGCGCTCTGATGTCCAGACGATGCGCGTGGGCAGGATGAACTGGCGGACCCGAGGGTCGAGAGCGGAGTTCGACATGGCGGCAGTCCCCTCACTGTGCCGATTGGGGCACCTTCATGGCGTCGCGGCCCCGCGCGGAGTCTTTCCGTGCACGGCAAGCAGGGATTCGGTCCTCTACCGGTCGAAGCCCTTCTACGTTACGATGGCCGTCACCGAACATGCCGCGAGAGGGATTGTCGTATGGATGCGAGTCCCGGGCCGGTGCCGCCGGCCGACTTTGTGTGGCCGGGCGGCCAACGGGCCGCTTTGAGCCTGAGCTTCGACGATGCGCGACCCAGTCAGCTCGACCATGGGATTCCGATCCTCGACCGCCATGGGCTCCGGGGAACGTTCTATGTCTCGCTGGGCAACCTGCGGGACCGGATCGACGAGTGGCGGGCGGCCGCGGCCACGGGCCATGAGATGGGCAACCACACGCTCAGCCACCCGTGCAGCGGCAACTTCCCCTTCAATCGGGACAACGCGTTGGAGAAATGGACTCTGGAACGGATCGAGGATGACATCGACGAGGCCCAGGAGCTGCTGGAGGATCTGCTCGGCCGTCGGCCCAGGACCTTCGCCTATCCCTGCGGTCAGATGTATGTCGGCCGGGGTGAGAGCGTTCAGAGCTACGTGCCGGTGGTCGCCCGGCGGTTCGTCGTCGGACGCAACGCCTTCGACGAGATGCACAACGATCCCGGGTTCTGTGACCTGGCGCAGATCTACAGCATGGACGCCGATCAGGGTCGCCTCGACCGACTGATCGGGTTGGTCGAGGCGGCCAAACGCGACGGCGGGTGGCTGGTGCTGATGATGCACGAAGTCCGGCCCGACAGTGGCCGCCAGACCATCTCCGCCGAGGTGCTCGATGGCCTCTGCCGGTATCTTTCCGGTCCGGCTGCCGAAGTGTGGGTCGACACGGTGGAGGCCGTGGGCGACTATGTGAGAGCGACTCGAGGCGGCTGGTAGGCCGCCAGACCGAACGCCGATGTAGGAGGACACTCCAAACCGATGAGTGACACCCGCGCGCAACAGAGACTGGCACTCCAGGGCGGCCTGAAGGCCGTCTCGTCCATCGAGGGCAAGGGGGAGCCCAAGATCGGTGTCGAGGAGTTCATGTCCGTCGCCGAGAGATTCGGCTTCTCCGAGGGCACGTTAGCGAAGATCCGTCAGGCCGTCAGCGAAGAGGACATGGGATCGGGGCCGTTTCTTGCCAACTACTACTCCGATCTGCCCGAGACCAAGGTGCAGGGCTTTGAGCGCATCGCCCGTGAGACCTTCGGCCGCAAGTACGCCATCGGTGTGACGTCGGGCACGGCGGCGCTGCACGCGGCTTTCGTGGCGGCGGGCGTCGGGCCGGGCACCGAGGTGATCGTCCCCGCCATCGGGTTCTTCGCCACCGCGGCCGCCGTGGTCCACTCCAAGGCCGTGCCGGTCTTCTGCGATGTCGACGAGTCCCTGGCCATGGATCCTGCCAAGATCGAGTCGAGGATCACCCCTCGCACCGTCGCCTTGGCGCCGACGCACGTCATGGGCAGCGTGTGTGACATGGAGTCCATTATGGCCGTGGCGCGCAAGCACAATCTGCGCGTCATCGAGGATTGCGCCCAGTCCTGTGGTGGGAGGCAGAAGGGGCGCTACGTTGGGACCTTCGGCGATCTGGGCTGCTTCAGCATCTCAGCCTACAAGATCGTCGGAGGTGGCGAGGGTGGCCTGATCATCACCGACGACGAGCGGCTCTACGAGCGCGCCCAGGGCATGGTCGAGTGCGGAGGTCTGTGGCGCCCCGACCGTTTCGCTCCCCCGCGCTACCCGCGCGAGCTCTTCTGCGGCACCAACTACCGCATGTCGGAGCTCGAAGCGGCTATCGACCAGGTTCAGCTCAGGCGCATGCCCGGTACGGTGGCCCGCTTCCACAAGGTGAAGACGAGCATACTCAGGCAACTTCGCACCTTCCGCGAGATCACGCCCCAGAAGCTCAATGATCCCGACGGCGAGATCGGGTACACACTTCGCTTCTTCCCTGAGACGTTCGAGCTCGGGGCCCAGATCGTCGAGGCCCTGAACGCCGAAGGCATCGGGTGCGGCATGCGTGGCCCCAACGGCGCGCCCGACTGGCACGTCTATCACGACATGTTCCCGGTCACGACGAAGACCGGTGCTACCGAGGATGACTGCCCCTACCAGTGCCCCTTGTACCTGCAGCGAGGCGGCAACATCTCGTACCAGAGGGGCGACTGCCCGGTGGCCGACGACCTGTTCGACCGCTGCATCAGTGTCGGGCTCAACCAGTGGTACACCGAGAACGACTGCAACAACATCGCTGCCGGCATCAACAAGGTCCTCTCGGCATTCTGCACCGAGGACCCCAACGCGACGAGGTGGATGTAGGTGGCTGTCGTTCGTGTCGGCGGGCCCCCTGGTCCGCGCTTGATGTCGTCGTGCCCGCGGGTCTCCTGGCCCGCGCCATTGACCTAGGCCCCGCGATGGCGGGCGAGTGGCGGGCGAGGACGCCCGCCGGCACGGGACAGGGTTAGCTACGGAGGCGAGATATGTACCGCGTGGGCCAGAAGGAGATCGACGCCGTCGCCAAGGTGCTGCTGAGCGGCGAGCTGTTCCGCTACCACAAGGGTGGCGAGTGCGAGAAGTTCGAGAAGCGCTATGCCCGCAAGCTCGGCGTGAAGCACGTCCGCATGACCTCCAGCGGTACCACGGCCCTCACGGCGGCCCTGGCCGGTCTTCAGATCGGCCCGGGCGATGAGGTGCTCGTGCCCGCATGCACCTATATGGCGACGGCTGTCTCGGTCCTCGCCGTGGGGGCCATTCCGGTCGTGGTCGACGTCGACGCCTCTATCACCATCAGTCCCAAGGCCATCGAAGCGGCGATCGGCCCGCGGACGCGTGCCGTGATCCCCGTGCACATGTGGGGTCTCGCGTGCGACATGAACCGCATCATGCGCATCGCCAAGAAGCATGACCTGCTGGTCATCGAGGATGCCTGCCAGGGCGTCGGCGGCGCCTATGAAGGCCGCATGCTCGGTTCTATCGGCCATGCGGGGGCATTTAGCTTTAACTATTTCAAGAACATGACATGTGGCGAGGGCGGTGCCGTGGTCACCAACGATGACGAGGTCATCCGCCGCGCCGGGTGTATGATCGACTGCTGCAGCTTCTACTGGTCGGGCCGCGAAGAGGACTTTGTCCCCTTCACCGCCAGTGGCTCCCGAGCCACCGAGATCGAGGGGGCCATCATGAACGCCCAGCTCGACCGCATCGATGGCATGATCCGGGCCATGCGCGCGCAGAAGAAGCGCATCATCGAGGAGACCGCCGACTCGGGCCTGAAGCCCGTTCCGGCCCACAGTCTCGACTGGGAGTGCGGCTCCCACGTGATCTACCAGCTCCCGACCGAGGCCAAGGCCGACCAGTTCGCCGCCCTGGTGGGCGGCACCGTGTGCGGCAAGACCGGCCGGCATGTGTACACCGAATGGGATCCGCTCTTCCATCACCAGGGGGCGCACCACCCTGCCCTGAACCCGTTCGCGCTGCCTCAGAACAAGGACTGCCGCATGGTCTACAGCAAGGACATGTGCAGCGCGTCCCTGGGATTCCTGAACCGCAGTGTCATGATTGGCAACCATCCGGACCGTACCGCGGGCCAGGTGAAGGCCCTCATCCGCAGGATCAACCAGGCCGCGGCACAGGTGCTCGCGTAGCCCTCGGGCGACGGCCGACGGAGGCAGGCGTGGGAGGTTGCTGACGCGGCGAGGGTTTCTGCGCATGGGTGCGGCCTCTCTGGGGGGCATGGCATGGATGGGCGGCGGCGCGACGCGCGCTTGTGTGCCGCCGTCGTTCTGCGTCCCGACCGTGCTCTACCCGGGTTGCCCGATCGAGCACATCCTCGAGCAGATCTCGCGCACGGGTGCCACCGGTGTTGATGTCTGGGACACCGGCTCTGCCGGCCCGGCGAACCCCATGCAGTGGGTGGCCACGCACGGGCCTGAGGCGCTGGCCCGTCGAGCGGGCCGCTTTGGCCTCCGCGTCCGCGCCTTCTCTTTGTTCTGGACGCCAGGAGCGGATCTGGCAGGTCGTCTGGAGTGGTTGCGGGACGCGGGGGGCCGGCTCGTCGTCCTCAATGGTGGCGGCGCTCCGGGTCGCCCGCCGTGGGAGGCGTTGCGCCCTCTCGAATGGGTGGTTGAGGCCGCCGCTGCTCGAGATCTCGAGGTTGCCATCGTGAACCACCGTGGCACGTCCCTCTGTTCGGTGCAGTCCATCCGCCAGTTCACTGGCGCATGTGGCTGGCCCCGGCTTGGCCTCGCTCTGGCACCCCACCATCTGGCGGGCGGAGACACCATCGAGGACGCCATAGCCGCCGCGGGCGATCGACTCCGGCTGCG
>Ga0116184_10002509_pt1 | contig 15969 bp, 16 predicted proteins | sample AD_JPNNA5_MetaG_FD_89886 | JGI IMG/M metagenome (GOLD analysis project Ga0116184, IMG submission 89886) | Active sludge microbial communities of municipal wastewater-treating anaerobic digesters from Japan - AD_JPNNA5_MetaG | ecosystem: Engineered > Bioreactor > Anaerobic > Digestate | place... | reverse complement strand
CGGCGTGACCGGAAGGCGGGACGACAAGGGGGGGTTTTTCGGAAAAAAAAAAAAATAAATCGAAACATACGGCGGGCGCCCGGCGAAACCGGGGCGCCCGCCGCTGTTTTCATTGAGGAGCGGACAGGTTTATGCGGCTGACGTGAATTTCAGCAGCCGCAGCAGCCAAGCGGCAAGATCGCTCTTTTCAGGCGCATTGACCGGCGACAGCGTCATGCCGCCGTCCGCGCTGCCCATAAACTGGGGATGGGCGGCGTCGCTGAAGACCGTCGGCTGCGCGTCCTGTTCAATCAGCCACAACAGAAAGGCGTTGTACTGCGAACCGTAGGGGCAGTCGACGTGCCTGACGTTTTTAAAAAACCAGGTCCGGTCGGGAAAATCGCAGGTCGACGCGTCGATGACGCCGTCTGCGGAAAGGTAATTTTTCCCGTCCAGCGGCTTTTGCTGGATATAGCCGGCCGGCAGGGTATCCCCCAGCGGGGCGCAGGTGGCGCCCCCGCTCGCGCAGACGGTTTCAATCAGGGAGTCGCTGTGCGGGTCAGGCCCTTGATAAACCGGCGCGGGCGCGAGGTTGTAGTTGGCGGCAAAAAAGATTTTTACGCCGCTGTCGATGGCGTTTTGTATCAGTTGCTTTCTCTGCCTGTGCACACGGTACTGCACATAATCGATCCGTTCGATAAGTTTGGCGTTTTTAAGCGGGTCAAGCAGCCTTTCTTTCGCTTGCTCATAAGCGTCCGCCCGGACCACCGCCCAGATTCCGGGCATGGTTATCAGCAGTTCTTTCAGCAGTTCCCGTTCCACCCGGTCCAGCAGCGCGCCGATGCCCTCGTTGGCAAAGCGCGCCAGCGCGCCGGCGATGCCGGTCAGGCGCAGAATGCCTAACAGAGCCGTCATCAGCGGCTTCGTGCCCGCAGTCGAATAATTCTGTACCGGGAAACGCAGCAGGTCTTGCGTGTCAATGCTGATTTTATTCGACATCATTTCGCCCGCAACCATTACCCCCGAATAGGTGGAGCAAAGCATCAGGCAGCTGTTCACCGCTTCACAGCCATAGCGCTCGAAATAGGTCAGCGTGACGATGCCGCCCATACTGAATGCGGCGAGGTCGACTTTCGCGCAGCTTTTCTCGTTCAGAACATTTTGGATATAGTCGTTGAGGTAGGCGGCGTTGACCAGCGGGCTCAGGCGCCAGTCATAGTTGAAGAAGTACACATTATCGGCGCCGATGATGTCGCACGCCGAATGGATGAATCCTCCCTCCGACGATTGCGCCTGCAGCAAATCCGGGTAGTGCGCGGCGGAACGGGGGTAGAGTTTTGCCGTTACGTTGTACTTGGAATCTCCGTTTTCGTCGCAGGCTGCCGGTTCCAGGATTTTGTACGCCGCGGGAATCAGGCTGTCGCCCGCCGCATTCCAGCCGCCGCCCGCCGCGACCGAGAAAACCAGCGCGGCCGCCGGCAGGACAAGTTCTTCAGCGTTGACGGCGGGGGGCCAGGCGTTGGTTTCCGAGGGCGTTCCGCGGTCTTTCACCAGCGCTCGGTAGCCCATGCCGCTGACAAGCACCAGCGGGACGACGCTTTCAGCGCCGGCCGCGCTGACGCTCAAGGCTGCGGAGAGCGCTATCACCAGCGACAAGATGACGGCAACAACTTTTTTTAACATTATTTAACCTCCGGTTTTAATCGGCATTCAAAACAAAGCCAGTCTGACTGTTCGTTAATCTGTGCGGCTTCAAGGCCGTTTTCATTCAGCGCGTGAAGGACATCCGCCTTGCGGTGCGAGATGATTCCGGCGGCGATAAAAGTCCCGGACGCCTTGAGCAGGCCGCCGATGTCCGCGCACAAAGCAATGACGGGGTCCGCGGCGATATTGGCCGCGACAATATCGAATGTTCCCTCGACCGATTCGGCCAGGTTGCCCTTCACTGCGGAAAAAGCCGGCGGAGAAAAGCCATTGAGTGCAGCGTTGTGTTTCGCGGTCTCGACCGCGTCGGCGCTCAGGTCGACCGCGAGGACGCTGCCGGCTCCGAGCAGCAGGGAGGCCAACGAAAGGATACCGCTGCCGCAGCCGATATCGAGCACTTTCGCCCCCGGAAAGACGAGCCTTTCAAGTGATTTCAGGCACTGTGCCGTCGTTTCGTGCGTGCCCGTCCCAAAGGCGTTGCCCGGTTCAATCAGCAGCACCTTTCTGCCCTGCGCGTCTCCGGGTTTTTCCCAGACAGGGCAGACAAGCAGTTTCTCGCCGACGGCAAGGGGTTTGAAGTAGGCCTTCCAGTTGTTTTCCCAGTCGGCGTCGCAACAGGTGCCGACGGCTGTTTCACAGCCGATGCCGCACTCGTCAAACCTGGCGGCGAGGAAAGCGGCCATCTGCGCCGGGTTTTCATCGGGCGGCAGATAAAGATGGACAATGCCTTTGCTGCGGTCTTTTGCCAGCAACGCTTCGTCAATCAGGCTGCAATGCGTAATCTCAAAGGTTTCTTCCTCGAGATGCCGGTAATCCTCCGCATAGATGCCGTTTGCGCCCGCCATGAGAGCGATGTCACAGGCGGCGTCGAGGTCCTGCGCGTCCACGGTGAGCGTGATATGGGTCCAATCCATAAAGGTTTCGTGCTCCCTGCCCCTCCGGCGGCGCCTTAATAGCGGTTGCGCACATCCTCTGCGAAACACAGCAGGTTCTTGAAAGTGAGTACCTTACCGTCGTCGAGCACCGCTTTTCCGGTCAGCCGGCCGAACACCTGGTGCTGGTCGGTGTTGATCAGCCCGATGTTGATTTTTGCCGCCCTGTCGATGACGGGGATAAAATCGCCCTCGAAACGCCCGTCGCTCGAGACGAAAGTCCACGGCTTCATGTAACTGTCTTCGGGGATATTGAATTTGACGTTGTCGATCTTATGCCCCTTGCCGTCGTAATGGATGATGTTTTCACTGGCTGCCGCCGTGTTTCCGAAGCCGTAGCCGAGGTTGAAACCAAAGGGCTTCCCCTCCACGGTCCCGTTGCCGGAACCCCAGAACCAGTTGTTATCGTATGTCCATACGCCGCGTCCCCAGTCGAGCGTGCCGTAATCGGTATCCGGGTCGAACGTGTACCGGGTTTCCCCGATTTGAAAACCGCCGGAGGCGCGCATGCAGTTGATTTTCTGGTTGTAATAGAAAGCGGTTTTCTTCTCTTTCCACGGCGTCGCGATGACCAGCGTGTCCATCTCCGGCTGCTGCAGTTCGATATCGCACGACAGGGGCTTGCCTCCGGCGAAATTGTCCATCCTGCACGTCAGTTTCCTGACCCCGGGCAGGGCTTCAAAACGGATATTTATTTTTTTATTTTGAAATGCGGTGACGCCCTGCGACGAGGACGCGGGCAGGGCCGTCTTGCCCAGCGGAAAAGGTGTGATGATGGTCTTGGTGATTTCTTTCGGCTGTTCAAAATCGAAAAAGGTGACCGAATGCAGCCCGAGGTATCCCAAATCCGATACCGTAAAAGCGATGCCGAAACGGTCGGACAGGATGATGTAATAGTCCCATTCCTTGATTCTCAGCGCGGAGGCTTTGATGGCGCTCCGGTCATAAACCTGAACCGCCTGCCTCGACCAGCCCGGCTCCCGGAGGCTTCCGTCCTCTCGGAGCAGCGGCCTGCGCCCGGTGACCTCGTGGTTTCTTTCCAAACTCATTAAAATGCCTCCCAATCGGTTATTTTTCCGGAATCAGGGCCGCCTCGGGTTTTGCGCGGACGCGGCCGTGCTGATAAAACTTCCTGTCCTCCATGGCCCATTGTCTCTGGGTAAAGGCGCCTTTCTCCGTCTGCTCAAGCGCGTGGGCGATCTGATAGACGCGCGCGTCGAGCATATCGAGTTGGGAAAGGATTTCCGCCTCCAATGTCAGCGGCCGCACCGCCGCGCCGAAATCCGGGTCCCCGTGGTGCGAAATGAGCATATGCTCCAGCAGCAGGAGCGTTTCGCTCGAGATGCCGAGCTTTTCCCCCGCCTTTTCAAGGGCTGCGGCTCCGCTGACCAGATGGCCGACCAGTTGGCCCGCCGTCGTATAACCCGAAGCGAGGCCGGTATTCGGCACCTCAAACTCCCCGATTTTCAAAATATCGTGCAAAATGACGCCGGCGACCAGCAAATCGCGGTCGACAAAGGGGTAAATGGCGCAAACCGCCTCCGCGAGCCGTAAAACCGCCAGCGTATGGTACAGCAGCCCGCCCCGGACAGCGTGGTGCAGTTTAAAAGCGGCCGGCCAGTACAGCAGCTTTTCGCGCCAGGCGCCAAGCATCTCAAACGCCAGCGCTTTGAGCTCGCCGTCAGCCAGCGAAGCGGCGGCCGCCTCCACTTCGGCAAGCATTGCTTCGCCCGAATAGGGTGCGCTCGGAACATAATCCTCCATACGCACGCCGTCCGCGGCCGTAACGGGCAGTATCCTGTCGATTTTGAACTGTTCGCTGCCGTTATAAATGTTTTTTCCGCCGCGGATTTTAACGATATCCCCGGGCGCGAAATTGTCGTGCAGACCCTCGCGGTAATCCCACAGTTTTGCCGACATTTCCTCATCTTTGTCCGCGATGACAATATCGAGGTAAGGGGCGCCTTTTGACGAGATGCGCTTCTCGACCGACTTGATGAGGCACACCGCTTCAAGCGTACCTTTTTCGTCGACTCTTTTAAAGTCCATATTTCATCTCCGCTTGCTTTTATTGACATCATACTACCATAGGTGCCCGGCGATTTCAAATCGGAAGCCTGCGCGCGGGTCTTGACTTTGCGAACCGCATTGATATAATATAACCGTCAAGTGTTCTCGGGGCGGGGTGCGATTCCCCACCGGCGGTTTCCGCATTTTGAGCGGAAGTATAGCCCGCGAGCCGCAAAAACGGCTGACCCGGCGCAATTCCGGGGCCGACGGTATAGTCCGGATGGGAGAGGCAGCGCTTGTTCGCGCCTTTGCGCCCCGTATTTTCACGGGGTGCCGTTTTTTTTGGGAGCGTTGAGCATGGACAAAAAACTCAAATACAATGTTTCGCAAATGGCGCAGATGGCGATGCTGGTGGCGGTTTCCATCGTTTCGCTGTATGTGGTCCCTCTGCTTTCTTTTTTTCCATCGGCGCCTTTCCTGCAATACGATGTCGCCGACGTGCCCGTATTGATCGGCACCATGCTCTTCGGGCCCGGTTCGGGCTTGCTGATTCTGTTGCTGGTCAGCCTTATTCAGGGGATTACCATCAGCGCCTCGAGCGGCTGGATCGGCATCCTCATGCACTTCTGCGCTTCCGGCATGCTGGTGCTCGTTTCCGGACTGGTGTACCGCAAATATCAAACCGTCGCCTCGCTGATTATCGGGCTGGTTCTCGGCGCGCTTGCGATGACCGGAATCATGATCCCGCTCAACCTGTTTTTCACCGTCCGCTTTATGGGCGCTCCGTATGAATTTGTCAAAAGCCTGCTGGTGCCGGCGATTATCCCGTTCAACCTTATCAAAGCGGGGCTCAACTCGATTTTTGCGGGTATCCTCTTTTATCCGCTGAGAAGCATCCTCGTCAAACTCGACCTGCTTGCGCCCCCCAGGTGCAAATTGAAGAAATGAGCGGTTCTGCCGGAGCAATTCGCTTGACATTCTATCTCGTAAGCATTAGAATAAAATCACAATTGAATAGTCCTTATTAAGAGCGGCTGAGGGTACAGGCCCTAAGAAGCCCGGCAACCTGGAAAGGTAAAACCCTTTACAAGGTGCCAAATCCTGCGGTTTTACCGAAAGATAAGGTTCGTCCTCATTCTTGCGCCCGCAGAACACTGCGAGCGTACATTTTTTTATCGGAGGTTATTCCATGTCAAAGCGGCTTTTCACATCCGAATCGGTCACGCAAGGCCATCCCGACAAGATTTGCGACCAGATATCCGACGGCGTCGTCGACGCCATCCTCGCGCAGGATCCCGACGGACGGGTCGCCTGCGAAGTCTGCTGCACCACCGGCCTGATCGTCGTCCTGGGCGAAATCACGACCGGCTGCTATGTCGACATCCCCAAGCTCGCCAGGGAGATTGTCTGCGGCATCGGCTACGACAGTTCCGAAAAAGGTTTTGACGGCAATACCTGCGCCGTCGTCACCGCCATCGACTCCCAATCGCCCGACATCGCGCTGGGCGTCGACCGTTTCGGCGCGGGCGACCAGGGCATGATGTTCGGCTTCGCCTGCAACGAAACGCCCGAATTGATGCCGCTGCCCATCTCGCTGGCCAACCGCCTCGCGCGTCGGCTGACCTACGTCGGCCGCGAGGGCATCCTCGACTATCTCAGGCCGGACGGCAAAACCCAGGTCACCGTCGAATACGACGAAAACGGCAAGCCCGTTCGGGTCGATACGATTGTCATTTCCTCCCAGCACAGCGAGCGCGTCGAACTGGAAACCATTCGCAGCGGTATCATCGAACAGGTCATCAAACCCGTGATTCCCGCCGAGTGGATTGACGGCGAGACGGTCATCCATGTCAATCCCACCGGACGCTTCGTCATCGGCGGCCCGCACGGGGACAGCGGCCTGACCGGGCGCAAGATTATCGTCGATACCTACGGCGGTTACGCCCGGCACGGCGGCGGCGCGTTTTCCGGCAAGGACCCGACCAAGGTCGACCGTTCCGCCAGTTATGCCGCCCGTTATGTCGCCAAGAATATCGTCGCGGCCGGCCTCGCCGCAAAGTGCGAGGTGGAACTTGCCTACGCCATCGGCATCGCCTGCCCGGTATCGGTCATGGCCGACACCTTCGGCACAGGCGTCATCGACGACTGCGCCCTTTCGGGCATTATTTCCGAGGTGTTTGATTTAACACCGGCGGGCATTATCGCCCAACTGGACTTAAAGAGGCCGATTTATCAAGACCTCGCCGCCTTCGGACACATCGGCAGAACCGACATCGATCTGACATGGGAACGCACCGACCGCGTCGAGGCTCTGCGCAAAGCGGCCGGCTTGGAACTGTAAAGAGCCGGGATACGTCGGCAAAGAGGGGAGCAGGTGAAACAGCCGCTCCCTTTTTGATACCGGCGGTCCTGCCTGATTTTATTCGCGGATGGAGAGACGCATGCTGCAGCAACAACTCGAACCAATACTCCCACGGGTGCAGAAACCAGCCCGTTACACGGGAGGCGAACTCAACAGCGTCCTGAAAGACAAGGGCGCCGTTGACATCCGCTTTGCGTTCTGTTTTCCGGACACTTATGAAATCGGCATGTCCCACCTGGGTATGAAGATCCTTTACTCGCTCATCAACGAACGGCCCGACAGCTGGTGCGAGCGTGTTTTCGCGCCCTGGACGGATATGGAAAAGGAGATGCGCTCGCGGGGAGTCGAACTGTATGCGCTCGAAAGCGGCGATTCCCTGCGCGGATTCGATATCATCGGCTTTACGCTGCAGTACGAACTCAGTTACACCAACGTGCTCAACATGCTTGACCTTGCCGGCCTGCCTTTGCGCGCCGCCGAGCGAAACGCCCTCGCCCCCCTCGTCATCGGGGGAGGCCCCTGCGTCTGCAATCCGGAGCCTCTTGCCGAATATTTCGACATGTTCCTGCCGGGCGAAGGGGAGGAGGTCGTCGGCGAATTGCTCGACCTTTACAAAAAACACAAAGCGGCGGGCAGTTCGAAAGCCGTTTTTCTTCAAGCCGCGGCCGGTATCAAGGGCGTCTATGTCCCGTCGCTGTACGAGGTCGTTTACAATACCGGCGGCACCGTACGGGCGGTGCTGCCCCGCCCGGGTTCCGGCGCGCCGGAAAAAGTGCGCAAACGCCTTGTGCGCAATCTCGACCGGGCGTTTGTGCCAACGAGTTATGTGGTGCCTTCCGTTGAGACCGTGCACGACAGGGTCTCGGTGGAGGTTTTCCGCGGCTGCGTCAGAGGCTGCCGTTTTTGCCAGGCCGGCTATATTTACAGGCCGGTCAGGGAGAAATCACCCGAAACGGTCAACGCGCAGTGCCTTGCCGGTTGCGAAAGCACGGGTTACGACGAGGTTTCCCTTTGTTCGCTGAGTACCGGCGATTATACGCGCATCGAACCGCTCGCGGCAAGCCTGCTGGAATGGACGAACGCGAAGCGCGTCAACCTTTCCCTTCCTTCGCTGAGGGTCGACAGTTTTTCCAGAGAACTTTCCGAAAAACTGACCCCCGTCCGGCGCAGCGGCCTGACCTTCGCGCCGGAGGCCGGCACCCAGCGCTTGCGTGACATCATCAACAAAAACATCACCGAGCAGGAGATTTTAAGCGCCGCGGCGGAGGCGTTCGCGGCCGGTTGGGTAAGCGTCAAGCTGTATTTTATGCTCGGCCTTCCCGGGGAAACCCCCGAAGACATCGAAGGCATCGCCGCGCTCGCGCAGAAAATCGTCGATCTCTACTACGCCAACCCATCGCGCCCGAAAGGCAAAAGCGTGACGGTCTCGGTTTCCGTCGCCACATTCGTGCCCAAACCCTTCACCGCTTTCCAGTGGGAAGCGCAGAATACGGCCGCCGAGATAGCCGAAAAACAATCATATCTCAAGAGCCTTGTCAAATCGCGCAAGATACGGCTGAGCTTCCATAACCGCGAAATGAGCGCGCTTGAAGCGGTGTTTGCCCTCGGCGACAGGCGGCTGGCGGCGGTTATCGAAACGGCCTGGAAAAGCGGCTGCCGTTTCGACGGCTGGGACGATGTTTTTCAGCCCGCCTTATGGCAGGCCGCCTTTGCGTCTTGCGGATTGGACCCGTCTTTCTACGCCAACAGGCGAAAGGGCTTTGAGGAGTTCCTGCCGTGGGAGGTGCTCGATTACGGGGTTTCCCGCGCTTTTCTGGAGCGTGAAAACGCCAGGGCACGCAGGGCCGAAACGACGCCTTCCTGCAGGGAAAAATGCGCCGGCTGCGGCGCGAATGCGCTCAACGGAGGCAGCTGCGATGCAAACGATTAGGTTCACCTTTTCCAAAACCGGCGCTGCGAGGTATCTTTCCCACCTCGACCTGGTGCGCTGCATGACCAGGGCGCTCAGGCGGACCGGCCTCGACGTCAAATATACCGAGGGTTTCAACCCGCACCCGTATATCACCTTTGCTCTGCCACTCCCCCTCGGGCAGGAGGGCCTGGCGGAGAAAATGGATGTTATTTTCATAGACGGCGAGGGGCCTCAAGAAGCCGCCGCCAAACTCGGCGCTGCCTTGCCGGAAGGCATCCGGATTGTCGGCGCGGCGCCTCCGGTGCATCCGCCCGCCAGGATTCGATATGCGTCTTACGATCTGACGCTCGATTTCGCGTGCGTGCAGGACGCGCAACTGTATCGCCAGACAGCCGTCAGGCTGGTGGAACAAGGCGCGCTTGCCGCGCAGAAGACCGCGAAGAAGGGCCGCGCAAAAGTCCTAAAAACGATTGACCTCTGCGAACATCTGCAGCGTTTCGAAGCCTCTGTGCAGGGAACGTCGGTGCGCATCGGCGCGACGTTGTCCGCCGGTATCGAAAACAACGTTAATCCCTTCCTGCTCACCGGCGCGCTCGAGCGCGAAAGCGCCGTCCGCCCCGAGACGCAGTTGGTTGTTCGGGAGGTTCTCTTGATGGAGGATTTAATGCCATTTTCGTAATAATACCGCGTATCATAATGATAAAAATAATACTTGAAACGCGCCTTGAGATGTGCTATGATACTCCAGCATTTGTTTTCGTCTGCCAAGACGGAGTTTAATGCCACACATTAAAGCTGTCGTTCCTCTGGCGCCCCGGTGCGTATGAACGGCTGAAAAACTGGAGGAATAACCCCATGGACCCGCTGAAAATGATTGCCCAGGACCAGCTCAAAACCGAGATTCCCGCCTTCAAAATCGGCGACACCGTCAAGGTGTCGGTAAAAATCCGCGAAGGCGAGCGCGAAAGAATCCAGGTCTTTGAAGGCACTGTTATCGCCCGCAAGGGCAGCGGCATTTCCGAAACCTTCACCGTCCGCCGCGTTTCCTACGGCGTGGGCATCGAACGTGTCTTTCCCGTTCATTCCCCGAACATCGCCGGTATCGCGACGGTCAGGTCGGGCAAGGTTCGCCGCAGCAAGCTGTATTACCTCAGGGGCAAGGTCGGCAAGGCCGCCAAGGTCAAGCAAAAGCTCGGTTGACCGGGGCTTTTGAGCAAGCCAACCACGGGGGCAGGCCTACGGTCTGCCTTTTTGTATATCAAAGCAGGGTGTATCCATGCGAAGAGTTGACGAGTTTTATATAGACAATATCCCCCGGGAAACGAAAAAGAAAAAGCCCGGCGCCTGGGCTTTCTTCTACGACTGGCTCGATTCCGTCCTCGGGGCGGTCATCATCATTTTTATTTTGTTCACCTTTGTGTTCAGGCCGGTGGGGGTCGAGGGGGAGTCCATGCTCGATACCCTCAAAGACGGCGACTGGGTTGCCGTGTCGGGCATTACGCTGCAAGTCAAGCGCGGCGATATTGTCGTCATCACACAGCCCAACAGAATGCACGAGCCGCTCATCAAGCGCGTGATCGCCCTTGGCGGCGACAGGCTCGACATCGACTTTGTCAACCATGAAGTCAGCGTCAACGGCGAAATCCTTGACGAAAAGTATATCCGCCAGCCCACCAGCCGCTCGTTCGACGTGAAGTTTCCCCTCACGGTTCCCGAGGGCTTCGTTTTCGTCATGGGCGACAACCGCAATAATTCCCTTGACAGCCGCTCGAGCGAAATCGGTTTTATCGACGAGAGGTATATCCTTGGCGTCGCCAAGGTGCGGCTGTTTCCCTTTGACGACTTCGCCCTGCTGGCGCAGTCGCCGCGCATAGGAGGGTAACGCCATGAACCGTACCGACGGCTTTTTTTCCCTCATCTATGATTTCATGTCTATCCTGATGACGTCGATGATCGTCATTATGCTGCTGTTCACCTTTGTTTTCCGTATCGCGGGAGTCATCGGCCCCTCGATGAACGATACCCTTCTCGACGGCGACAGGCTGATTGTCACGGCGTTTCTCCCCCGGCCGCAGCGCGGAGACATTGTGATCATCACCCAGCCCAACTCGATTCACGAACCCATCGTCAAGCGCGTCGTCGGCCTGCCGGGCGAATGGGTCGACATCGACGCGGCGCGCGGGGTGGTCCTCATCAACGGCATCGTTCTCGAAGAACCCTACGTTGTCGGCAGCACCAATGATTTATATGACCGGGAATACCCGGTGAAGGTGCCCGACGGCTGCTATTTCGTGATGGGCGACAACCGCAACAATTCCACAGACAGCCGCAGCGATCAAATCGGCTTCATTGAAAAGAATTACATGCTCGGCAAGGTATTTTACCGTTTTTCGCCCGCGGGCAGCGGGATGGTGGAGTAGCCCGATGAGCGATTTTGTCAAGCAGAATGTCCAGTGGTTTCCGGGGCATATGGCCAAAACCGGCAGGCAGATTCGGGAAAACCTGCGCCTGGTCGACGCCGTGGCGGAGATTTTGGATGCCCGCGCTCCCCGCGCCAGCGCAAATCCCGACATCGCGCGCATGACCGCCGGGAAACCCAGAATCGTCCTGCTCAACAAGTGCGACCTCGCCGACGACATCGTCACCGCGGCGTGGGTGCGCCATTTCGCCGCAACGGGGCTCACGGCGATACCGGTCGACTGCAAGACCGGCAGAGGCCTCAAACAGTTCAAAACGGCGCTCTCCCGTCATGTGGAGGGGAAAACACGATCCAACCTGGCCAAAGGCATGGCCGGCAAAGCCGTCCGTGTCATGGTGCTGGGCATCCCCAATACCGGCAAGTCGACTTTTATCAACAAGCTTGCCGGCCGTAAAAAAGCCCTAACCGCCGATAAACCCGGCGTCACCAGGCAAAACCAGTGGTTTCCCATCGGGGCGGGCCTGGAGATGCTCGATACGCCCGGCGTCCTGTGGCCGAAATTCGACGATCCCGCTGTCGGCGATAAACTCTCGTTTATCGGCGCGGTGAAAGATTCGGTCACCGATACGCAAACCGTGGCGTCGAGGCTGCTGGCGCTGCTTGCGGAGCGCTGCCCCGGGCGGCTGCAGGCGCGTTATGCGCTTGACACGCCCTTGGCTCTCGACGGCGCCGCTCTGCTGGAAAGCGTCGCCCTGAAAAGAGGCATGCGCGCCGCGGGCGGACAACCCGATACCGAGAGGGCGGCCGCGGTGTTTCTCGACGAATTCCGGGGCGGGAAACTCGGCAGAATCAGCCTCGAAACCCCGGAGGAAGCGTGATGGACTGGCTCGCTTATGAAACGAAAGCCGCCCTGGCGGGTTACAAGTCGGTCTGCGGCATCGATGAAGCCGGCAGGGGGCCTTTGGCGGGGCCTGTTTTTGCCGCGGCTGTCATTCTGCCGGAAGGCCTCCTGATTGAAGGCGTCAACGACTCGAAAAAGCTCTCGCCGAAAAAACGGGAAAAACTCTATGAAGATATAACCCGAAACGCTGTGAGCTGGGCGGTCGCATCCGCAGACGAAAAGGAAATCGACGAATTCAATATTCTGCAGGCGACTTTCCTCGCCATGAGGCGCGCGGTCGGGCAGCTGTCCGTACGTCCCGACCTTTGCCTGGTCGACGGCAGCCTGCTTCCCGGCTTGGACATACGCAGCAAGGCGCTCGTCGGAGGCGACGCGCTCAGCGCGTCGATTGCCTGCGCCTCCATTCTCGCGAAGGTCAGCAGGGACCGTTACATGCAGGCTTTGGCGCTCGAGTATCCGCAGTATGCCTTTGAAAAGCATAAAGGCTACGGTACGCCGCTGCATTACAGCCTCATCGAACGCTACGGCGTCTCGCCGGTCCACAGAGTGAGCTTCCTGAAAAAACTCAATCCTATGCCCGGAGGAGGCGGTCAACCTGCACAAAAATAAAACCGGCCTTCTTGGAGAAACGCTCGCGGCGAGGTATCTGCGCGACAACAGCATGTGCATTCTCGCGGTCAACTATGCCGGACGTCTGGGCGAAATCGATATCATCGGCACCGAAGGGGACTGCATTTTTTTTGCGGAGGTCAAAACAAGAGGCAAAAACGCGCTGTTCAGCCCCGCCGAGGCCGTTGACCCTGCCAAACAGCGCAAAATAGCCGCGACAGCCTCGCAGTATTTGAGGGACAATCCCCGGCCGCTTCAGCCCCGCTTCGATATCATCGAAGTAAACCTCGACGGCGGGCAAAACGGCGTCAACCATATCCGCAACGCTTTTGACAGCCCGTTGAGAACCGGACTTTGAAGCGGGACCGGAGCAGAGCATTTTACCGGCCGGCCAAAGCGCCGCGGTTACGGAGGAAACTATGAATTATACCAGCACCAGAAACCATCGGGTATCCCTGTCTTCGGCGCAAGCCATCGCGAAAGGCATCTCGCCGGAGGGTGGGCTCTTTGTTCCGCAGCGCGTTCCGCTGTTCGAAGAAGGCGAACTGCGGGAGCTGACCGGCCTCGGTTACAGGGAGAGGGCCAAACGGATACTCGCCAAATACCTGACGGATTTTACCGCGGAGGAAATCGGGCGCTGCGTCGAAGGCGCGTATGCGGCCGGCAAATTTTCGAGCCCGGAGGTCGCGGGGCTGCATACCCTTGAACCGGGCGTCGAAATACTGGAACTCTGGCGCGGCCCGACCTGCGCTTTCAAAGATATGGCCCTCCAGCTGTTGCCGCGGCTGATGACGGTTTCCGCGGAAAAGACGGGTTCCGCCGATAAAATCGCCATCCTTGTCGCCACATCCGGCGATACGGGCAAAGCGGCCCTTGAAGGTTTCCGCGACGTGCCGGGCACCTGTATCCTTGTGTTTTATCCCGTTGACGGCGTCAGCCCCATGCAAAAACTGCAGATGACCACGCAGGAGGGATCCAACGTTTCCGCCTGCGCCATCAAAGGCAATTTTGACGACGCGCAGAACGGCGTCAAAGCAATCTTCACCGATAAAGCGTTTGAGCAACGGCTGGCTGCAAGGGGTATTTCGCTGTCTTCGGCCAATTCGATCAACTGGGGCAGGCTGGTGCCGCAGATTGTCTACTATGTTTCGGCCTACTGCGACATGGTGGCGAAAGGCGCGGTGGCTGCGGGCGGTAAAATCAACATCGTTGTTCCCACAGGCAATTTCGGCAACATTCTCGCTGCTTATTACGCGGGTTTGATGGGGGTGCCCGTTCACCGTTTCGTGTGCGCATCCAATTCCAACAATGTCCTGACGGAATTCCTGCAAACCGGGCGCTACAACCGCAACCGGGCGTTTTACACTACCTCCTCTCCTTCGATGGACATCCTCATCTCCAGCAACCTCGAACGCCTGCTTTACCTGCTCGGGGATGAAGACACCCTGCGCGTGAACCAGTGGATGGCGGAACTCGCGTCGGCGGGCAGCTACGATGTGGGGCGGGAGCTGACGCGCAAAATCGGCGAACGGTTCTCCGCCGGTTTCTGCGACGACAAAGGGACCGCCCAGACCATCCGCGAAATATTCGAAACGCGCGGCTACCTGTGCGACACGCACACCGCCGTTGCGCTCAATGTCTATATGAATTACCGCAAGGAGTCCGGCGACCAAACCCCCGCGCTGGTCGCTTCGACGGCCAATCCTTTCAAGTTCTGCGCCAGCGTGCTCTCGGCGCTTCGCCCCGAACTCGCCGCCGGCAGCGAGTTTGAAATGATTGAGGCGCTCGAAAGTTTTACGGGCATCGACTGCCCGCCGCAGCTGATGAACCTTCGCGGCAAAGAGGAGCGCTTCACGGGCAGCTGCAGCGTCGGGGAAATGCCCGGGGTGGTCGAGCAATTCCTGCAAATCGTCTGAACGCAACCGCGCGAAAAGGAACGATATGTCATTATTCGTCATCGGCGACACCCACTTGTCTTTCGGCTCTTCCAAACCGATGGATGTTTTCGAGGGCTGGGCGGGTTTTGAAGAAAAACTGCAGTCCAACTGGCGCGCCCGCGTCGGCCCGGAAGACACCGTCGTGATTGCCGGCGACTTTTCCTGGGCGATGAGCCTGGAGGAAGCCGCCGCCGATTTCCGTTTTCTCCACGCGCTTCCGGGCAGGAAACTGCTCGTCAAAGGCAACCATGACTATTGGTGGACCACCATGGCGAAAATGGACGCTTTCAAGGACGCCAACGGTTTCGGCAGCGTTTTCTTCATCAACAACAACGCCTACGCCGCGGGCGGCATTGCCGTATGCGGTACAAGGGGCTGGCTGATGGAGGAAAATACGCCGCAGGATACGAAGATGATCCGGCGCGAAGCGGGCCGGCTCAGGGCGTCCGTGCGCGCGGCGAAGCAACTCGGCGGCGAGCCCGTCGCTTTCCTTCACTATCCGCCCGTCGGGCCGGCCGGCGCCTGCGAGCCGATTCTTTCGGTGCTCGCGGAAGAAGGCGTAACGCGCTGCTATTACGGGCACCTGCATTCCGCTTCCGCCGCAAGGGCGGTGACCGGCCTTTACGGCGGTATCCGTTTTTCGCTGATATCCGGCGATTTTCTCGGATTTCGCCCCGCCTTGGTCGAAGAATGACGCTTCCCTGCCGCCGGAAGTTTTTTTCTAACAGCCAATATCGACTGTTTCGGTTTTACCGCTGGAAAATCCGTGCGTATTATGGTAAAATAAATAAATATTTCTCAAATCAACCGGGAGGAAGAATCCATGAGCCTGCAATCATCCGAGCAAGTCGAAACCAACGTCAAACTGCTGGAAATCGCCGTTGACGCCGAAACCTTCAAGGCCGAACTCGTTAAAACCTACGCCAAGAAGAAAAAGCAAATCACGGTTCCGGGTTTCCGCAAAGGGAAAGCCCCGATGCATATCATCGAAAGGATTTACGGTGCGAACTTCTTTTTCGAAGACGCGCTCGAGGCCCTTTATCCGCAGGCTGTCAGCGGCGCGTATGAGGAGGCAGGCATCGAGGCGGTCGACGCTCCGTTTGATTTCGAGCTCAAAGAGATGAGCCGTGAGCAGGGCATCTTATTCACCATCAAGGTCACCGTCAAGCCTGAGATTGAACTCGGCAGCTACAAGGGGCTCGCG
>Ga0116184_10002506_pt1 | contig 15997 bp, 15 predicted proteins | sample AD_JPNNA5_MetaG_FD_89886 | JGI IMG/M metagenome (GOLD analysis project Ga0116184, IMG submission 89886) | Active sludge microbial communities of municipal wastewater-treating anaerobic digesters from Japan - AD_JPNNA5_MetaG | ecosystem: Engineered > Bioreactor > Anaerobic > Digestate | place... | reverse complement strand
TCCGGTTACTATATTCGAAATCTGTGAATGTTTGCTGATTCATGTTTCACCCCGTCGATTTTGATGCCTTTATTATACCATTTTACCGGTCCTTGTGGGTTTGATTAAATCAGCGGTTCCCTATGTTTCCTACCTCCCGTTTATGGCCATCTGGGCGGCTTCGCTCAAGTTGTGCATGAACCTGCGCAGGAACATCCCTTTTTCTTCCGACAGCATCTCCAAGCTCAGGGTCATCAGTTTTTGCGCCTTTTTCGATTTTCTCGTCTATTGCGCCGGCACGGCCATCTACCGGAGGATGGTGTTCTTCGTCATCGCAGCCGGAGCCTTTATGATTTTTATCATATCGGCGATTATCCGGGAACTGGTCGTCAGGGGCATAGAACTCAAGCAGGAAACCGAACTGACGATTTAACCGCCCTGACCGCGGAAGGAGCGTTTCCATGGCGATTATCATCAATCTTGACGTCATGATGGCAAAACGGAAGATGGGGGCTACGGAACTTGCCGAAAAAATCGGCATCACGCCGGCCAATCTTTCCATACTAAAAAATAATAAGGCGAGGGCGATACGCTTTTCGACGCTCGACGCCATCTGCAAGGCCCTCGGCTGCCAGCCGGCTGATATTCTCGAATACCGCGAGGAGGAGTAATCCATGGACAACCGCCCCTTTGACAATATCCCCCGGACAGGCGCAAGCGCGCCGCCCGCAGCGCCCGTTCCTCCGGCGCCGGCGCCCGGCGCCCCGCCCACCTTCACCCCCTACGCGGCGCCTGCTTATTATCCCTATGCCGGGCCGCCGGTCAAGGTCAAAACGCCCGCTGCGGTCGACGGGTCGGACAAATTGTTTGCCCTGTTTTCGGTCGTCATCGGTTTCGTTTTCTGCGAGTTCGCTTTATTCAGGGGCTTGAGTTTCGGCATGCCCGCCTTTTTTGCCGCGGCTTACGCGCTCATCATCGGGTATGGCCGCAAAAGCCGCAGCATCGATGTCAAAAAAGGCGCTGCGCTGCTGGTGCCTATCGTCCTTTTGCTCTTGTGCAACGCTGTTTACGGCAATCCGGCGCTCAATGCGCTGAACTTCCCGGCGCTGTTTTTCTTTGCCGTGCTTCACTTGATGAGCATGTTCGGCGCCAGGAATTATCCGGCGCTGACCAAGGAGCTGTTCGTCGATTTCCTCAACGGCTTTTTCGTGCGGCCGGTGATGAACCTCGACAAAATTTTTGTTGTCTCGGCAAAGGGCGTCAAGGAGAAAGGCGGCAGAAAACTCGGCTGGCGTATTTTGCTGGGTTTCCTTGTCTGCATACCGGTTCTGGCTGTTATAATTGCGCTGCTTTCGAGCGCGGACAAGGCGTTCGAGTCGCTTGTGCGCAAGATCGGGGACATCATCGGCAACAGGATTCTGGAATATCTTTTCAAGATTTTCCTCGGCGCGGTGCTGGCTGTTCCGCTGTTCGGCGCGGTATATTCGTTCCGCTATAAAAAAGGCAGGCCGGACGCTAAGGCCGTCACGCTGCCGGCCAAACTCGACCCTGCCGTTGCTTATACCGTCCTGTCGCTGGTCTGCGCGGTCTACTTCGTATTCCTGTTTGTGCAGTTCAATTATATGTTCCTTGCCTTCGCCGGGCGCCTGCCCGAAAACTTCATCTATTCCGAATACGCCCGCAGGGGATTTTTCGAACTTGCCGCCGTCGCGGCGATCAACCTGGCGATTTCGGCTGCCGCCTATGTGTTCTCGCCCAAAAAGTCCGGCAAACCGGCCGCCGCGCTCAAAGTTCTCCTGCTGACGCTGAGTTTCGTCACGCTGGTCATTATCGGCTCCGCCTTCGCAAAAATGGCGATGTACATGGACGTGTTCGGCCTGACACGGCTTCGTGTCTGGACCTCATGGTTTATGATTTTGACTGCGGCCGTGTTTCTGATGACCATTGTGAAGGTCCTCTCTTCAAAATTCAGCGTTGTCAAGGCGGTGTGCGTCTTCTTTACCGTTTGGTACCTGGTGTTGAATCTCGCCGGCACCGACGCCGTTGTGGCAAAGTTTAATGTTGAAAAGTACAGGTCCGACACATCCGCCGCGCTGGACGTCGGCATGTTTTACCGCCTGTCGGATTCCATGGTTCCCTTCGCGCTGGATATTCTCAAAGAAACGGATAAAAAGTGGGACTTGACAACCGAACAGGTGCAAATGGTCCGCGAATTAAAAAGCCTGCTCAGCGACCGGTACGACCTTCTGCAGAATGAAAGCCCGCTTTCGCAAAGCGCCGCGGGGCTCTATGCGGAAAAACTCCTTGCCGAAAACAAAGCCGCATACTACCTCGCGCCGGCCTACCGTTACTGTGAAGAACGGCCCATGGATTGACGCGTTTCTGCGCAACAAAACAAAGGGTACGGAGATACGGGTTTTCGAACCTGTCCGCCGTGCCCTTTAAGTGCTTGACCGCCGTGCTTCACGGTTCGCCTTTTTCAATGTTGCCCAAAACGCGGTCCAGTTCGCCGAGCAGATATTCGCTGACGGGGTTGGCCTCGACGCGCGGATATAAGAGGGCGTCGTTCTTGATAATGCCGCGCCTTTTCAGCATATGCTTGAGCGCTTTATTGTAGTTGTTGGCGCAGTACAGTTCCAGATAAGGCAGCAGCGTCGTGCGGTATAAAAGCGCCGCCTTCTCCCTGTCGCCGGACAGGTAGGCGTCGACGACCGAGCGGTGAATTTCCTGTGCTTCCGTTCCCGTCATGAAAGCCGTGACGCCCATATCCAGCATCTGCATCATATTTTTGCCCGCCGCGCCGCCGATCATCTGCATCCCCTCGGGCGCCCGCAGCGTCAACGTGCGCATCTTGTCAAGCCAGTGGCCGCCTTCCGCTTTGACGTAGCCGATGTTTTCGATTTCATGATAGAGTTTAATCAGAAAATCGGGCGTGAAAACTTCCCACGAACCGCCCGTGTCCTGCACGATGACGGGCAGGTTCACCGCGCCGCAGACACGTTCGTAAAAGGCGAATACTTCGTCCGGCGTCCCGCTGCCGTAAGGCGGCGAACACAGCATGATCATATCCGCGCCAAGATCCTGCGCCGCTTTGGCGTTGTAAACGGAGTCCTGCACGCTGCAGGCCGCAGCGCCGATAAAAACCGGCAGTTTCCCTTTCGCCGCTTCGACGACACAGCGGATAATCGTTTCCCTGTCTTCTCTGCCAACCGCCGCATACTCGGACGCGCCTGCCAGGTGGCCGACCGCCACGGCGCCTGCGCCAACGCAGTAACCGACCAGCGAGACGATGTCTTCACGGTCGATATCGCCTTCGGCATCAACGGGCGTGGGCAGTATCGGCATCATACCGTAAAACTTCGCGAATTGTTTTTTCATGGTCTGTTTTTCCTCCCGGACGACTGTCAACAGCATCTTAACAGCGGGCCGCGCGCTTGTCAAAGGGCTACCGGCCGCCTTGACACCCTCTTTGCGGCGATGATATAATTCTCCGGCGTAGAAAAAGCAAAAGAGGCGGTATCATGTCAGGGCATTCCAAGTGGAGCACCATCAAACGCAAAAAAGAAAAAACGGATTCGGACCGTGCTAAGATTTTTACAAAAATCGGCCGTGAAATCGCCGTCGCGGTACGCGAAGGCGGAGCGGATGTGTCGTCAAACTCCAAACTCAAGGATGCCGTCGCCAAAGCCAAAGCAAACAATGTGCCCAACGAAAACATCGAACGGATTATCAAAAAAGCGGCAGGCGAGGGCGACTCGGCGAATTATGAGGAGATTGTCTACGAGGGTTACGGCCCTTCGGGTATCGCGGTGATCGTCGAAACGCTTACCGAAAACAGGAACCGTACCGCGGCCGATGTCAGGCATTATTTTGACAAATACGGCGGCAACATGGGGCAGAGCGGCTGCGTTTCTTTTCTGTTCAGCCGGCAGGGTGTTATCGCCGTTGAGCAGGAAGGCGTCGACGAGGACACGCTGATGGAGGCCGCTCTCGATGCAGGCGCGGTGGATTTTATTACCCAGGAGGACGTCTTCGAAATCCGCACGGAGCCGCAAAGTTTCTCCGCGGTCAGAGACAGCCTCGAAAAGCTCGGCTACAATTTCCTGTCCGCGGAAATCGAGTATATCCCGTCGACCTTTGTCACGCTGACGAACCCGGACGATATTAAAAATATGAGCAAAATGCTCGAGATGTTCGACGACAACGACGACATCCGCGCAGTTTGGCATAACTGGGAAAACGAGGAATAATTCCGGCGCCGGCACCGGCGCTCAGGCTCAAAAGAGACAGCCCGCGGGCTGCCTCTTTTTTTTGTGAAAAATACAATGAAAAACATAAAAATGACTTGATTTCTCCATGATGGATGTTATAATAGGGTCGAATAGGTGGATTTAGGGGCGTTTAGGCGCACTTTTCACCCATGTTTTAGGGAGGAGGATGCTGATTGGCGCTGCTACTGGGCCAATATGTCCATAATATGGACCCTAAAAACAGGCTTTTCATCCCTTCATCCCTACGGGATGAACTGGGCCAGAAATTCGTCCTTTGCACGCCTCCCAACGGGGAAAAGTGCCTGTTCGGCTATGCCGTCGCCGACTGGCAGGAACTGGCGGAAAAGGTCAACGGCCAGCCAACCGGCCGCGACCTGACGCTGCGCCAGCGCTTCACCTATCTCAACGTCGATACCGTCACGCACGACAGCCAGGGCAGAATCACCATTAAAAACTCCTTTTGCGAATATGCCGGCCTCGAGCGGGAGGTTTTTATCCTCGGCGCCGGCAGGCGCATGGAAATCTGGGATCTTGCTGCATGGAACAGGATGCTCGAGGCCGCGAAAGCCAACAATGAATTCCCCGCTTACGACTTCCCGTTTTGACGGCCATGAATTACCGGCATATTCCCGTCTTTCTCGAACAAGCGGTCGATGCACTGCGGGTGCGCGAGGGCGGCGTCTATATCGACTGCACCGCCGGGGGCGGAGGACACAGCCGCGCAATCCTTGAGCGGCTCGGCGACGGAAGGCTTATCGCCGTTGACCGTGACCCGCAGGCGGTTTCACACCTCGAAACCCTGTTTGCCGGCGATGCGCGTGTCCGTGTGGTTCACGGCAATTTCAAGAATATCAAGGCCATTTTGAGCGGTCTGGAAGTAGACGGCGCGGACGGTATCCTGGCGGATCTCGGGGTCAGTTCCCATCAAATCGATACGCCTGAACGGGGCTTCTCCTACCATGCGGACGCGCCGCTTGATATGCGAATGAGCATGGAAGGCCCCGATGCCGCCCAACTGGTCAACACCGCGCCGTATGAACAACTCAGGGATATCCTGCGCGATTACGGGGAAGAGAAATTCGCCGCCGCCATCGCCAGGGCCATTGTTCAAGCAAGAGAGAAAGAACCGTTGAACTCAACGGCCGTCCTGGCGGACATTGTCAAATCCTCGATTCCCGCGCCGGCCCGCAGACAGGGCGGCAACCCGGCAAAACGGACCTTTCAAGCCCTTCGCATCGCTGTCAACGGCGAACTGGAAGGCCTGCGGGAAGCCCTCGACGACATGTTCGGCTGCCTCAACGTACAGGGCCGCCTTACGGTGATTACTTTCCATTCGCTTGAGGACAGAACGGTCAAGGCTTATTTCGCGTCCAAATGCTCCGGATGCACCTGCCCGCCCGACTTTCCCGTTTGTGTCTGCGGTCGACAAGCGCAGGCCCGCCTGCCGCACAAGGCGCTCAAACCGGACGACAAAATGATACGCGACAACCCGCGGTGCCGCAGCGCAAAGCTGCGCACGATTGAAAAAGTACGAAAGGAGCCTTTCTGATGGCTAACAGCGCAAACGGCGCGGCGTACGATACGTCCTATCTTGCAACCATCGACCCGATGCCTTCGCCGTTTCCCCAAACGGCTCCGCTTTCCGCAGAGACCCCGGGCAAAACGACCGCGCGGCCCAAAAAAAAGACCGCGGAACAGCTGAAAAGCGAAAACCGCGCCCGTATGATCCTTTTTATCAAAGCGGTCACGGTCATCGGCCTTCTTGTCGCGATGCTCTGCGGGGAACTTTCCCAGCATGTCGCGCTGGCGGACGTCAACCGCCAGGTGCGGGCCGAGCAAGGCGCTGTCACCCTGCTGAAAAGCGAGAATGCAAAGCTGAAAGCCCGCCTGAAAGCAAAGTATTCCGATGAAGAAATCGAGCGTTATGCCGTCGGTAAACTCGGCATGATCAAGCTCGAAAAGAAGATCCCCATCGAACTTTCACGGGACGATTGCGCCATAACGGATACCGAACAATAACAAACGCTCCAAGCGTGCGGCGCTGCGGACTTTCCACAATCGGATGAAGAGGCAAATCAATGACCAGAAGACCGGTAAACAGCAAGATGGTAAAGCAACTGTTCGCCCTTCTTTTGCTGGTCACAGTTGCTTTTATCCCCAGCGTAGCCAATGTGGCGAAAATGCAGTTCGGCGCCGGAAAGAGTTATGTCAAATATGCCAAGCAGGTGCGCGTTGCCGACAGTGTGCTGACGCCGCAGCGGGGGAGCATTTACGACGCCGGCGGGAATGTGCTTGCGCAGAGCGCGCCTGCATGGCGGCTTTACGCAGTGGTCAGTAAGATCAAAAGCGAAGAACTGGCCATGGCGCTCGCGCAGCGCTTGAGCGCCGCTTTAAACCTCGACCGGACGGAACTTTACGATAAAATCAAACCCGACTCCACGGCCACAGCCGAAGAACGCGAGGATCAAGACGACCTCAGCATTAAGCGCCGGCTGACCGTTGACGAATACAGCGCCGTCAAAGCCCTGATGGAGCAGGAACTTGTCAAACGAGACAATTCCAAGGTGCGGTACGCAGACGTGCTGTACCTGGTTCCCGACTCGATTCGCTACTACCCCAACAAAACGATGGCCAATGTGGTGCTCGGCTATGTCGATTATGACAACAAGGGTGCGTCGGGTGTCGAATACTGGTACAACAAGCAACTGACCGGCACGGCGGGCAGAAGCATCTATCTCAAAGACGCGCAGGGCAGGAAGATTTCAAGCGAAGACCAGGTTCTCTTCGAGGCCAAAGACGGCAACGATATTTATCTGACGCTTGACGAAAACATACAGGGCTACCTCGAATCCGCTCTGGCGGAGGCTTATGACGCCACCAAATGCGTGCGCGCCTACGGCATCGTCATGGACGTCAAAACCGGCGCCGTGCTCGCAATGGGCGTAAAGCAGGACGGTTCGCCCGACCCGAACAATCCCACCGTTGTCACCGGCGAAAAAACGCTCGAAGAGATTAAACAGGAAAAAACCGAAGAGGCCAGACTGGCCGCGGAGAAGAAAAAACTGCTCGAGCAGTGGCGAAACCCTCTGGTCGCTTCCAGTTACGAACCCGGTTCGGTTTTTAAAATTGTCACGGCCTCGGCTGCCATTGAGGAAAAAACCTATCCCCTTGACAAGCTTTACAACTGCAAAGGCTACATCACGGTCGGCAATCCCAACCGCGACGGAAGGAATTTCTGGTGCCACAAAGAGAGCGGCCACGGTTGGGAGGATATGACAACGGCCTTCGTCAATTCCTGCAACCCCTGCTTCGTCACCATCGGCCAGAGCCTCGGCGTGCATAAATTCTTCCGCTATTTCGAAGCCTTCGGTTTCACCGAAAAAACGGGTATCGACCTCAACGGCGAAGTCGAACCCAAACCGGGCATAAGCTATCACGCGGAAGACGAAATGAACCTCATTGAACTGTCCAGCTGTTCGTTCGGCCAGTCGTTCCAGTTGAGCCCCATTCAAATCATTACGGCGGTCAGCGCCATAGGCAACGGCGGCAAATTGATGCGCCCGTATATCGTCGCCGAAATCAGGGATTCCGCCGGAACACTTGTCTCGAAAACGGAACCCTTTATGGTCAGACAGGCGGTTTCGGCGTCCACCGCCAAAACGGTCACCGGAATGATGAAGCGGGTTGTCAGTGCCGGTTCGGGTGAAAACGCTTATATCGCAGGCTATTCGGTTGCCGGCAAAACCGGAACTTCAGAAAAATTGCTGGCGGAAGGGGCGAAAAAGGACGCCTACGTCGCTTCCTTCGCCTGTTTTGCGCCGGGCGACGACCCGAAGGTGGCGGTGCTTATCGCCGTCGACGAACCCGAAGGCCTCACCGGCGGCGGCCAGGTGGCCGCGCCCTATGCCGGCAGGGTGATGGAGAATACCCTTCGGTACCTCAATGTGGAACCGAAGTATTCGCAAGCGGAAGAGAAACGCCTTGAAAAAGCAGCGCCCCCGCTCGCGGGCTTGACGACCGATCAGGCGCGGCAGCGTCTGGAATCGCTTGGATACGGCTGCGTGGTCTATGGCGACGGCGAAAACGTCGTGTCGCAGAATCCTCCCGAAGGCGCGAAACTTCCCGCCGGTTCTGCCGTTGCCGTTTTTACCGATGCCGCTTCGCGCGCAGTCAAGGCCGAGATACCGGATTTCAGGGGATTGTCGCTGGGCAACGCGAAAATCCTGGCCCGGGACAGCGGCCTGAACATCAGGATATCCGGCACCGACGAGATTGCCGGCGACCTGTTCTCCTACTCGCAGGACCTTGAGGCGGGCGTCACAGTTATCCGCGGTACCGTTGTGACCGTTTATTTTAAAACCACTTTCGGCGCATCCACTGTCAGAGATTAGAGGTGTCCTTTTTTGCTGCTTTCCCAACTTCTTGAAAGAGTCGAACTGCTTTCGCCCTGCTCGCCGGCGGAGGTTGCCGGCATTACCGGCGACTCGAGGAAAGTTTCCACGGGCGATGTGTTTGTCTGTATGCCGGGGGCCCGCGTCGACGGCCACGCGTATGCCCGGGCCGCGGCGGCTGCCGGCGCTGCCGCTATCGTAGCCGAAAGGGATACGGGGCTGCCCAACCAGGTTCTCGTGCGCGACTCGCGCGCGGCTTATTCACTGATGTGCGCGGCTTTTTTCGGTTACCCGGCCGACCGCCTGCCGATCATCGGCGTAACGGGCACCAACGGCAAAACCACCACCTGTTTTGTGCTGAAAGAGATCCTCGAGCATGCCGGCTTCCGAACGGGGCTGATCGGTACCGTATGGAATATGATCGGTTCAAAACGGCTGAAGTCCTCGTTGACAACCCCCGACGCGTTTGAACTGCAATCGCTCTTTGCCGAAATGCTGCGCGAAGGCTGCGCATATTGCGTCATGGAGGTTTCTTCACAGGCGCTGGCGCAGGGCAGGGTGGCGGGCGTCGCTTTCCGCTGCGCCGCCTTTACCAACCTGAGCGAAGACCATCTCGATTATCATCATAATATAGAGAACTACCTCGCGGCCAAGCAGATCCTGTTTACGCAGACGACCTCTGCCGTCGTCAACCTTGACGATGACTACGCGCCTGAGATTCTCGCCGCCTGCAAATCGCAGGCCACCACTTTTTCGACGCAGCGCGACGAGGCGGACTTCACCGCGAAAAGCATCTGCGCCACACAACGAAGCGTCGAATATGTGCTCGTGGGCAAGAATCTCATCGGGCGTGTCCATTTTCCCGTTCCGGGCCTTTTCTCGGTCTACAACTCCATGTGCGCGAGTGTTTGCGCCCTCGAACTCGGGGTGGGGCTCGACACCGTGATACAAGCCGTTTCCGCCAGCGCGGGGGTGCCCGGCAGGATGGAAGTGCTCAAAACAGATACGCCCTTCACCGTCATTATCGACTACGCCCATACGCCCGACGGCCTCGACAAGGTGCTCGGCGAACTGCGCTCGAGCGTCAGGGGCAAACTGATCGCCGTTTTCGGCTGCGGCGGCGACAGGGATAAGAAAAAACGGCCCATAATGGGCAAAATCGCTTTCCGGCGCAGCGACGTCATGATCGTAACTTCCGACAACCCCAGGACGGAAGACCCCGGTTCGATTATTGCCGATATCGTTGCCGGCATCGATGTCAATGCGGATAAGCCGCAGGTCATTATCGAAGCGGACCGGACCCGGGCCATCGCCGCCGCACTGCGCATGGCGGGCCCCGGCGATGCCGTTGTGCTCGCGGGCAAGGGCCACGAGACGTACCAGATTCTCAACAGCGGAACCATCGATTACGACGAACGCGAAAAAGTCGCCTCCATACTCGAAGCCATGAAACGCGGTGAGGCAAACGATGGAGAAACTTGACCTCAGGGATATCGCGCGCGTGCTCTCCGGCCGCGCTGGGGAAGCCGGCTTTGTTTCGAGCGTCTGTACCGACACGAGGAAACTGGAACCCGGCTGCCTCTTTTTCGCCTTGAAAGGGGCGAATTTCGACGGCCATGATTTTATCGGCAAAGCGTTTGAACTCGGGGCATCGGCCGCGGTCGTTGAAAGGAGCGCCGGTTTCGGCGACAGGGAAATTCTTGTGCACGACACCGCTGCCGCGCTGCTTCAACTCGCGGGCTGGTACCGCCGCCGTTTTGATCTGCGCGCCGCGGCAGTGACCGGCAGCGTCGGGAAAACCACCACGAAAGACATGCTCGCAGATATCCTCTCCCGCCGGTATAAGACCCTTAAAAACGAGGGCAACCAAAACAACGAAATCGGCCTGCCGGCGACCGTTTTCCGTCTGGACGCGACTTATGAGGCGGCGGTGTTCGAAATGGGGATGAGCGCGCTCGGCGAAATCGAACGCCTGTCCCGGACCGCGGCGCCGTCGCTTGCGGTGATTACCAACATCGGCGTTTCTCATATTGAAACGCTCGGCTCAAAGGAGAACATCCTGAAAGCCAAACTGGAAGTTACGGCCGGCATGTCCCCGGATTCGGCGCTCATCGTCAACCTCGACGACGAACTGCTGGCCGGCGCGCCGTGCCCGGGGATGAATAAAATCGGCTTCGCCGTCAAAAATCCCCTCGCGGCTTACCGTGCAGCGGAGGTGAAAAAAACGCAGACGGGCATCTGCTTTACCGCGCTCCATCCGCTGGGCGAGACGCCTGTCAATCTCCCCGTGCACGGGCTGCACAACGTGTATAACGCTCTGGCCGCTTTCGCGGCGGGCTGCGAAGCGGGAGTTGAACCTGCCCGGGCCGCTGAAGCGCTCGGCCGTTTTTCGCCGACCGGAATGCGGCAAAAGATAAAAACAGCCGGCTCAATCACCTATATCGAGGATTGTTACAACGCCGGCCCCGACTCCCAGCGCGCAGCCCTGCTGACGCTTGCCGGAATTCAAGCGAAAAGAAGGATCGCCGTGCTTGGGGATATGCTTGAACTCGGCGCTATCGCGGTCAGCGAGCATGAAGCGCTCGGCCGTTTCGCGGCCGCCCAGGGGGTCGATATTCTGCTGACTTTCGGGCCCTTGTCGGAGCATACCGCCGCCGCCGCGCGAAAGGCGGGCATGAAACAGGTGCTCTCTTTCGACTCCAAACAACGACTTGCCGAAACGCTGGCCGGCCTGCTCGAACCCGGCGACGCGGTGCTTTTCAAAGCGAGCAGAGGCATGAAACTCGAAGAAGCGATTGAACTTGTCTATAAGGAGATGAAGGTCGATGAATAGTGTCGCGGCAGCCCTGCTCGCCCTCGCCGCCGGCCTTGCGGTCAGTTACCTGCTGGGTTTCGTCATGATACCCTGGCTTCATAAACTGAAGTTCGGCCAGGTGATCCTTGACATCGGCCCGAACTGGCATAAAAACAAACAGGGCACGCCGACCATGGGCGGCTTTATGTTTGCCGCCGGCACGCTGGCTTCTGTCGCCATTGTATTCTCGACCGACGCCATCATGGGCGGCCATCTGGTTTCGAAAGGCGCCGGACTGCCCTCCGATATGAAAACCAAATTATTCGGCGGTATTTTAATGGCGCTGTGTTTTTGCGCCGTCGGTTTCGTCGACGATTACATCAAAGTCGTCAAAAAGCGCAACAAAGGCCTCTCCATCATGCAGAAAACCGTCTTGCAGTTTTTTATCTGCGCCGCCTACCTGACCGGGCTCTATCTCGGCATGAACGGCAAACCGTCGATGTTCATCCCTTTTGTCGGCACGGTTTCCGGCCTGTACGGCATTTTGTTTTGGCCTTTCGGCCTCATCGTGATTTACGCGACCATTAACGCCGTCAATTTTACCGACGGCATCGACGGCCTGTGCTCGAGTGTGACCGCCGTGTCCGCCCTGTCGCTGGGGGTCATCGCGGCTGTGGCGGGCCTGTTCGGCGCCGCGGTTGTGGCCTGCGCCCTGGCGGGGGCATGCGCCGGATTTTTCCTTTGGAACCGCCACCCCGCCAAAGTGTTTATGGGCGACACCGGCTCGATGTTCCTCGGGGGTATGATGGTCGCCATCGCCTATGCGGTCAACTGCCCCCTGATTCTGCTGCCGGTCGGCATCATCTATTTCATCGAAGGTCTGTCGGACGTCATTCAAATCGGTTATTTCAAACTGACACACGGCAAAAGGATTTTTAAAATGGCGCCGATTCACCATCATTTTGAGATGAGCGGCTGGAGCGAGAATAAAATCGTCCTCGTATTCAACATTGTCGGATTCGCCGGCTGCGTCGCTGCCGCCGCGTTGATGTATTACGGCCGCGTATCCTGACGCAGGCCCGCCAGCGGAGAAAAGCATCGTGGGAAAAATGCCGCAAAACCAAACAAAAAAAACGCTTCCGCCGTCCGGCCAAACACTGATTGCAAGGGGAATGCCGGATTTACGGTTCATGCTTTACACGCTGGCGCTCGTCGCGTACGGCCTGGTGATGGTGTTCAGTTCCACCTACTATACGCGGGCGGCCAACGGGGACGCGAAAGGCGCGGGCTATGAAGATTTCAAATCGCAGATGATTTTCACGGTCGCCGGCTTGATCATTATGTATATCTGCTCGCGTATCGGCAGCGCCCTTTATCTCAAACTCGCCCCTTACGCGGCCGCCGTCGGTTTTCTATTGCTCGTCGTGGTTCTGTTTTACCATACCGATGACGACGGGTATTTTAAGCGATGGATTCCGCTGCCCGGCAATGCCACTTTGCAGCCTTCCGAAATCGCGAAGGTCGCGCTGATCCTTTTCATCTGCTGGTACTTTTTTAAATACGGCAAGCGAAATATTTTCAAGCTGCCCCGGCATACTTTCGCCGGGGAAACCGTCAAATTCGGGCTCCCTTTGCTGGTCGTCGGCCTTTACTGTTTTTTGGTTTTCCGCGAGCACCATCTGTCGGCGACCATCCTGATGCTGGTTATCGGCATGAGTGTCATGCTCATCAACGGCGCCAACAGCAAGTTTTGGACCCTTTGCGCCGCTTTTATTTTACTGGCGGTTGTCGTCGTCTACTTAAAACCGGAGATCCTGGACGAATACCAGCAGCAACGAATCGCCGGCTGGAAAGATTACGCCCTGCCGGACGGACGCAATCTGGAACAAATCGACTTTTCGTTTTTTGCCATCGCTTCAGGCGGGTTATTCGGCAAAGGCATCGGGCACTCGGTGCTGAAATGCGGTTTTCTCTCCGAGGCGCACAACGATTTTATTTTCGCCGTCATCTGCGAGGAAGCGGGCCTTTTCGGCGCCGTCGTGCTGATCCTCCTTATTGCCCTGCTGGTTTGGCGGGCTTTTATTATTGCCAAAAGTTCGCGCAACCGTTTTGAATTCGGCCTCGTCGGCGGTATCGCGCTGCACATCGCGCTGCAAAGCGCCATGCATATCGCCGTCGTTACCGGCACGCTGCCGAACACCGGCATCGGCCTGCCTTTCGTCAGCGCCGGCGGTTCGTCTATTGTTTTTCTGCTGGCCGAGGCGGGGATTGTGCTGAGCGTTTCGAGGACGATGAGAATCAACACAGCCATACGGGAGAAAAATGCGAATGGGGATTGACGGCGGAATTTTCGAGGGTAAAAATATCCTTTTTGCGGCAGGGGGGACCGGCGGCCATATCAATCCCGCTCTGGCAGTCGCCAAGCGCATCAGGGATGCGGCGCCGGCAGCGCGCATCGCCTTTGCCGGCACGAGTGAAAAAATGGAAGCCAGACTGGTGCCTGCAGCCGGGTTTGAACTGCTGACCTTTGAAATCAGCGGCTTTCAACGCAAACCGAGCGTTGAAAACATGAAACGCAATATCAAGGCGCTCGGCCAGCTGGCCTTGTCAACCGGCCGCGTCAAACGCATCCTGCGGGATTTTCAGCCCCATGCGGCCGTCGGTTTCGGCGGTTATGTCAGCGGTCCGGTGATCCGTATGGCGCACCGCATGGGCGTTCCCTGCGCAATTCACGAGCAAAACGCCTACCCGGGCATCGCGAACAAAGCGCTCGCGAAATACGCGGACGCGGTGATGCTCACCTCTCCCGAAGCGGAAAAGTATCTGAAAACAAAAAATCCCTGCATCGTCACCGGCCTGCCGGTCCGGGAAAACATCGTCACCGCCAACCGCGAAGAAGCCAGGCGGACGCTCGGCGTCGACGCGCGGCCGCTTGTTCTTTCGATGGGCGGCAGTCTCGGCGCGCGCGCCGTCAACGAGGCGGTTGCGGGTATGATCGCGCTGCTGCACGGCGGCGACAGGTGCTTCTTTCTGCACGCCACGGGCCAATACGGCCTGTGGGTACCCGACAAACTCAGGGAAGCGGGCGTCGATCCGGACACCGAGGCCACAGTGACGGTGCGCGAATATATCGACAATATGGATGTATGCCTCGCCGCCGCGGATATTGTCATCAGCCGCGCGGGGGCAAGTTCGCTCAGTGAAATACAGGCCGCCGGCAAAGCGTCCATACTGATTCCCTCCCCGAATGTGGCGGAGAATCATCAGCTGCACAACGCCATGAGTATGGCGCAGCGGGGCGCGGCCATTGTCGTTGAGGAGAAAGACCTCACCGCGCGGCGGCTTGCCGATGAAGTCAGCCGGCTGCTGGACCATCCGGAAGAACGCGAACGCCTGGCGGCCAACGCGAAAGCCATGGCGGTCACCGATTCGGCCGAGCGTATCATCGACGTCATCGCGAACCTGCTCCAAAGTCAAGGCGGTTGAAATTTGTCCGCCGGAGGTGCGTATGGATAAAAAAACAACGCCAGGCCCCGACAAACGGCTGCGCGCGGTCCCAAGTGCCGCGGCGCGCAAGCGGTCGGCAAAAAAAAATAAAAACGCCCGGCGTAAAAAGGCGGCACTTAAAACGCTGGCGGCGCTGGCGGTATGCGGTGTTCTTGCGGCGGCGGCTTACGGATTCATCGAAGGTTTCCGCATTACGGGATTTGAGGTTCAAGGCAAAACGAGGTATTCCGCCGAGCAGGTCGTTCAAGCGGCCGGCATCGCCAAGGGCAGAAATATTTTTTTTCGCGGACGGGAAAACGCGCAGGCAGCCGTGTGCGAAAAACTGCCTTATATCGGCAAAGCGGAAATCGCGCGCAAACTTCCGGGCACTGTGGTCATCAAAGTCAGCGAAACCGCGGCTTACTGTGCCATGAAAGAAGGCGGCAGCCTGCTTCTGCTTGACCGTCACGCCAAAGCGCTCGACCGCAAGGCCGCCGGCAGCCAGGGCAAACTGCCCGTGCTGCTGTGTGCCCCGCCCTCAAAAGCCGCCCCCGGCAGCGTCATCGAATTCAAGACGGCCTCGGAAACGTCGACCCAAACCGGCGAACCCCTTACCCAGCCTTCTGCGTTTAACGATACGCTTCTGTGCTATTTCGCCGTCATCAAAGCCATCGACGAAAGCGGCATCAAGGATATCACGCAGCTGGACCTTCGCGATACAATGGATGTCAGGCTGGGGTACCAGTCGAGAATCACCATCATCGTCGGCGCGCCCGAGAACATGGTGCGCCGCCTCCAGCTTGCGATGGAAGCGCTGGCCATACAGGACGCAAAATCACCGGCGCAAAAAGGGACGCTCGACGTCAGCATATCCAAAAACGTCATTTTCCGCCCGGAAACCGGCGGATGAAAAACGCCGGCAGAACGCGCAGGGCGGCGTGCCGCCGCCCCGCGCGCGGATATGTATTCAATACGTCGATTGTAAATTCAACTGCACCGGTAAAGAAAACTGCTGGTGGAAGATATTGCTTTGGATTTCCGGAATGAAGCGAAGCGGAATGGAGGGAATCCAAAGC
>Ga0116184_10002501_pt1 | contig 16011 bp, 13 predicted proteins | sample AD_JPNNA5_MetaG_FD_89886 | JGI IMG/M metagenome (GOLD analysis project Ga0116184, IMG submission 89886) | Active sludge microbial communities of municipal wastewater-treating anaerobic digesters from Japan - AD_JPNNA5_MetaG | ecosystem: Engineered > Bioreactor > Anaerobic > Digestate | place... | reverse complement strand
GCCGCGCGCGCCGCCGTGCTGGAGGAGCGCTTCGACCGCATCCGGCGCGAGCGGCAGGAGCAGGCCGAAGCCGCGGGCGCCGGCGCGCCGGAGGAAGACGGGGACTGAGCCGCGGGGCCGCGGAGGCCCCGCGGCGGAAGGAAGGATTGCATGGCGTTCTCGCGCGAAGTGCTGGAGCTGGACTGCGCCGCCGAGACGGCGCGGATCTGCGAGGAGCTGCGGCGCGCGCTACGCGACCCGCTGCGCCGGCGCGGACTGGTCGTCGCCACCTCGGGCGGCATCGACAGCACGGTGTGCGCCGCGCTGGCCGTGCGCGCCCTCGGCCCGCGGAACGTGGCGACGCTGGTCATGCCGGAGCGCGACTCATCGCCCCGGAGCAAGGAGCGCGGTTTGGCGCTGGCGGCGCACCTCGGCCTGGAACCCATCGTCGAGGATATCGCGCCCGCCTTGGAGGCCATCGGCTGCTACCGCCGGCGCGACGAGGCCATCCGCCGGGTTTTCCCCGAGTACGGCCCGGGGTGGAAAAACAAGATCACGATCTCGGGGAGCATCGACGAGAGCGACCGCGTCAACTATTTCCGCCTGCACGTCGAGGATCCCCAGGGGCGCGAGTCCGTGCGGCGCCTGCCCCTGGAGCCGTATCTCCAGATCGTGGCCTCCACGAACTTCAAGCAGCGCATCCGCAAGACGCTGGAGTATTTCCACGCCGATCGCCTCAACTACGCCGTCGCCGGAACGCCCAACCGCCTCGAGTACGACCAGGGCTTCTTCGTCAAGAACGGCGACGGCGCCGCGGACATCAAGCCCATCGCGCATCTTTACAAGACCCAGGTTTACGCCCTCGCCGCCCACCTCGGGCTGCCCGAGGACCTGCGCAGCGTGCGGCCCACCACCGACACCTACAGCATGCCGCAGGGCCAGGACGAATTCTACTTCGTCCTTCCCTACGAGCAGATGGATCTCGCGCTTTGGGCGCACAACCACGCGGTGCCCGCCCGGGAGGCCGCCGCGGTCCTGGGGTTAACGCCCGCCCAGATCGAGCGCGTCTACCGCGACATCGAGGGCAAGCGCCGGACGACGCGCTACCTGCAGTTGCCGCCCCTGCTCCTCGGCGACGTGCCCGAGATCAAGAAGTAGCGGGCCGCCGCCGCGTCACCGCACCCCGAGGATCCGCCCGATCTTCGCGACGATCTCCGCGGGCGTCCGCCCCAGCACGCGCACCATGGGCTCCTTCCCCGGGCCGCCGGTGTCGTAGATCGCATCGGGAATCCCGCTTTCCCGGGCCAACACCAAATCCGTCCCCCACTCCAGCGTCGAGCCCTCGCAATCCCTCACATCGGGCGGCTCCGCGGAACGGTCGAAGGACGCGCAGGCGAGGCCCGCGCCCCGGGCGCTCGCGATCACGTCCTTCCCATACCTGATATTCAGGCTCGCGCGGTGCTCCGGATCCCGGCGCATGGCGGTCAGAACGATCCGCGCGCAGTGCCGCGAGGCGCCGAAGGCCGGTCCGTGCGCGATCGCGATCCCGTCCCCCACCCGCACGATGCGCCCCGGAAACGCCGCCACATCCCCGGGCTCCTCGGCGAGGGGCAGCGCGTAGGCGAAGTTGCTCTGCACCTCGGGGATGAGCTGCGCGAAGGGCAGGGCGGACAGGGCGTGGAAAGCGTCCTCCAGCGCCGCGATAACCGTGTGGCGCTCGGCGTCGCGGCGCAGCGCCGCCAGGTGCTCCAGCGGGCCGTGGCCGCCGCCGATCCCGGGCGCCGCGGCCATAGCCAGACGCACGTAGGCGCGCGCCTCGGCGATGGCCGCCGCCAGACCGCGGCCGCGGGCCAGCAGCGCGGCGATCGCCGCGCTCAGCGTGCAGCCCGTGCCGTGCGTGTTGCGCGTCGCGAGGCGCCGGTGCGAGAAGTGCGTGACCATGTCGCCCTCGACGAGGACGTCGGTGACGATTTCCCCGCTCCCGTGGCCGCCCTTGACGAGCACCGCCCGCGCGCCCAGCCGGGCAGATCGCCCGGCCCGCTTCTTCCATGCCCTCGATGCCGCGCACGGGCGCGCCGCTCAGCGCCTCGGCCTCGGGGATGTTGGGCGTGACGAGGGCCGCAATGGGCAGAAGCCGCTCCCGCACGACGGCGGCGGCGGCGTCATCCAGCAACCGCGTGCCGTCCTTGGCGACCATGACGGGGTCCACCACCACCGAGCTCGCGCCGGCGACCGCCTCGGCGACGCACGCCGCGATATCCGCGGTGAAGAGCATCCCGGTCTTGACGGCGTCGGCGCCGATATCCTCGAGGATCGCGGCGATCTGCGCGGCGACGAACTCCGCCGGCACGGCATGCACGCCGCGCACGCCCAAGGTGTTCTGCGCCGTCAGCGCCGTGATCGCGGTGGATCCCCAGGCGCCGAGGGCGCTCACGGTCTTGAGGTCGGCCTGGATGCCGGCGCCGCCGCCCGAGTCCGATCCCGCCACGATCAAAACGCGTTTCACGCTTCCCCCCTGCCGCGCCCGGCGGCTCACAGCCTCACGATCTCGCCCCGCGCCTCGCCCTCCTGAACCGTGAGAATCCCGAAGGAGCAATACGGCGCGAACCGCATGTCCGTGGGGCTCCCGGGGTTGAAGAGCAGGACGCCGCCGACCTCCTCGTTGCACGGCGCGTGCGTGTGCCCGAAGACGATCACGCGGACCTTGTCCTTCGCAAACTCGCGCAGCAGCGCCGTGGGCAGCGGCGCCGGCGCTCCGAAACCGTGCGCCACCGCGATCCTGACGCCGTCGATGTCAAGGATCTCCCGCTCGGCGAGCGCCTGCCGGACGGCCGGAGGATCCATGTTGCCCGCCACGCCCACGAACGGTCCCAGCCCGCGCAACTCGTCGAGCACGGATTTCGCGGTGAAATCCCCGGCGTGAACGATCAGGTCGGCGCCGCGGGCGGCGTCGGCCACCGCCGCGGGCAGCGCCGGCGCGCGCAGCGGCATGTGCGTGTCCGAGATGACGACGATCCTCACGAGCGCCTCCGAAAGCGGCGGCGAAGGGCCGCGGCGGCGGCCGGTGGTTTTTCCGGGACTGCGTTCCGATAATAGCGAAAGCCCCCCTGCCGTTCAAGGAGAGCCCGCATTCGCCGCGCCCGGACATGGATGGTAGAATTCCCAGGAGTAAGAACGCGGCTTCCCGGGGGAAGACGGCATGAATACAGTCGACATTCGGCATTCCCAGGTCGAGGGGGGCGTTCCCGTGCTCGACGTCGCGGGAGTGCTCGATGCCCATAACTACGAGCAGCTCGAGCAGACGTTCGACTCCTTTTTCGACCGCGGGATCTACACGGTGATCGTGGAGATTCCCAAGCTCGAGTACATCTCGAGCGCCGGCGCCGGAGTCTTCATCGGGGCCGCCGGGAAGGCGCAGGCCAACGATGGCAACATCGTGGTCGTGGCGCCCCGGGAGAACGTGCAGGAGATCTTCGATCTGCTGGGCATCTGCCACGTGTTCCCCGTGGTCGAATCGCGCGAAAAGGCCCTGGAAGTCTTCGCCGTCCGGTAGCCGCCCTTGCGCGGCGGCGCCGCATTCACGGCGGGCCCGCGCGGGAAACCTCCTCGGCGCGCACGCGGCCGGTTCCGGCCGCGCGCCTCCCCAGTCGCCGTCGGCCCCGCGGAACGCATCCTATCCGCGCCCGCGGAGCCCCGCGCAAGTCGCAGGGGCGGGGTGCCGATAATGGTGAAGGATTCCCGCGCGCCGGCGGCGGGCGGCGATCCCACCGGGAGTTCCCGCACATGGAAAACTGGCTTGAGTACGGGCTGCGGCTCGGCACCGCGATCTTCGCGGGCGGGTTGATCGGCTTCGAGCGCGAGGTGCGCGGCAAGGCCGTGGGCATGCGCACGAACATCTTGATCTGCCTGGGGGCGTGTCTCCTCATGATCATTTCCCAGGAAATCACGAAGACGGCCGGCGCGCGCGGCGACCCCTCGCGCATCGCGGCGCAGGTCGTGACCGGCATCGGCTTTCTCGGAGCGGGCGCCATCATCAGGTCGCAGCTCCACGTCTCGGGGTTGACGACCGCGGCGACGATCTGGGCGCTGGCGGCCCTCGGCCTGGTGATCGGCGCGGGATACTACTGGCTCTCGGTCCTGGGCATGCTGCTCATCTTCCTCACGCTCACCCTCGTGCCCTATGTCGAACGCGCGGTGAGGCGCCGCGGGGGGGTGTACACGGTGGATCTCATTCTGGACCGGAGCAACACGGGCGGCGTGCTCGACGCCCTCAGGGCCTTGCAGATCGACCCCGACGGCATCAGCATCGAGCGGGCGGGCTCGCTGTGGAAGGCGACGCTCGAGCTCAACGTGCCGGGAGCGCTGCAGTTCGAGGCCCTCGACGCGCTCGCGCGGGTCGAGGGCGTCATCCGCATGGCGGGGCGCTGAGCGGATTCGCCCGCCGCCCGGAGGAGCGCCGAGAAGTTCCGGCGGGCCGCGCGCCTCACTCGATTTGCGGGCCTGCGATGCGCTCGCCGCGCTGCTGGCGGCGTTGCTCCTCGGGATCGAACGTGCCGTAGAAGAGCGCGTTCGCATCCATCCACGTGACCAGGCGCTCGAGGTCCTCGCCTTCCAGGGCCACGCCCCCGTGCGCGCCGTCAAGCAGCTTCATCAGGCTCGAGCCGGCGGCGCCGAAGAAACCCGGCGCGCTCAGGGGTTCGCAGTTGACGACGCGGAAATCGCCGTCCTTCCCGCCCCAGGCCGAGAACGACACGCGCGGCGCGAGCGCGTTGTACGACGCCGTGTACCGCCCTTCGGGCGCCCCCGTCAGGACGATCCCGCCCTCGGTCTTCTCCCCGCCGTGGCAGCGCACGCAGGCCCGGTCCAACACCGGCTGGACGAGCAGCGGATAGCTCAACGGCTTGGCGCCGTCGGGCGCCGGGGCGATGGCCGAGGGCTCGCGCGCGAGCGCGAGCGGCCGCCCGCCCGCCCGCGGCGCCGTCGTGCGCGGCTCGTGGCATCCGATGCAGGCCGCGCGCTCCCCCGCCTGGAGATACGTGAGGCTCCGCATGACCTGAAGCGCCCGCCCGCGCTCGTCGAGCGCCTGGAAGGCGAGCGGCACGCCCGCCGGGGCGCGGAAGAAAGCCGATCCGTCGGCCTCCACCGGCACGGTGCCCAGCACCTGCTTGCCCGGCGATGCGTGCGGGAGGCCCACCGTCGGCCGGTTGGCGCCGGGCGTCGACTTGGGAAGCACCTGGAGGATGCGCATGCGCTTCACCGCGCCGCGCGGCACGGAGGGCAGGCTCGCGTGCACATCCTGGAGCACGAAGAGCCCCTCCCGCCCTCCGTCCTCGGCGCCCGGCGCCGACAGGACGGGCGGCCGCGGGCGCGGCCGGAGCGGCATGGGCCAGAGGCTCGCGATCGCGGGATCGCGATAGAGCAGCTCCTTGGCGCCGAAGCGGTCGCACAGATAGATTCCCCACATGTTGACGGGATTGGCGGAAGGCTCGCCGATGAGGGCGTCGAAGCTGTAGGCCGCCAGGAAAAGATCCTCGTCGAGGGGGTACGGGCTGCGGTAGCAGTGCCCCGGCCAGCGCCGCTCCCCGACGGGGACGGGCGGCGGGGCGCCGATTCCCGCCGGGGCATGCCAGCCGGGCGCGACCGTCTTCTCGCTTTCCGGAAAAAGCGCATCAGGCGTGAGGCGTTCCAGCGCGCTTAGGCCGTCGACACCCCGCGCGACATCCACCAGCACGATCGAGCCGGCGGTCATGGCGTGGTGCGCGCCCGCCGTGGCGATGACGCGCTCGGAGCCGGGCACCGCCCGCGCCTCCCATAGGCCGACGGGGTTGAAGGTGTTGTTGCCGTAGTACACGGCCGGGAGCGATCCGTCGGGATGCACCGACCAGAGCTGCTCGTAGTACACGGCGTGGCGGTCGACGTAATCCCAGCGCGTGTAGATGACGCGCCCGTCGTTCAGAACGGCGGGATCCCATTCCTGGGTCTCGTGGTAGGAGATCGGCCGCGGCGCGGAGCCGTCGGCCTCGGCCTGGGCGAGCGTGTAGTTTTCGCAGCCGGGCGTGCCGCAGCGGTGCCAGCCGAGCCTCCGGGTCGAGACGAACACGATCCTCCCGTTCGGGAGGAACCGCGGCGCGAAGTCATCGAAGGCGCCGCCCGTCAGGCGCCGCGGGGCCGCGCCGTCGAGCCGCACCTCGTAGAGGTGGTAATAACGGCCGCGCTCCCCCTCGAAGGCATCGCGGGGCGGGGACGGCGTTTCGCAGTAGGCGAAGAGCAGGCGGTCGCCCTCGAAGGACACATCGAGGTGCTGGTAGCTGCCGAGCGGCAGCGCCGAGGTAAGCTCGCGGCACCGGAACGACTCGCCCGGACGTTCCAGGATGAAGACGCCGCCGCCCGGGCGCGCATAGCGTCCGTAGTACTGGGTCAGTTGGTGGCTGAAGGCGCCCGGCGCGCCCTTGACGAAGGCGATGGAGCCCAACCGGGCGCGGGGATGGGAAAGAAGCGTTGCCCGCCTGAGGCCGCGGGCGTCGCGCCAGAGGCGCTCCCAGGCGCGCGAATCCCCGCCGGCGACGCCCAAATCGACGCGCGCCCGGCGGAGCGCCGCGAGACGCGCCTGGGCCTCCGTCACGACCTCCCCCGTCGCCGCGCGAGCCGCCAAGGCCTCCGCGCAGCCTTGAAGCGCGCCATCGATGGCCGGCGCGAAGCCGCTCGGCGCCCGCGGCGTGCCGATGCCGTCCTGCATGCGCCAGTCCCATTCGATCAACACCCGCGCCAGCGCATCGCGCAGCGCGGGCGCGCGGGCGGGAACCGCCGCGGATTCGCCATCCGGCCGGACTTCCAGCGGAAACGAACGCGCCCCGACTTCCAGGGCGAAACCGTGCACGCGGGCGACGCCCTCGCCGTCCAGGCCGCGGACGCGCAGGCGCAGCGCGTGGGTCTTGCCCGGCGCGGAAGAGACCACGCGCAAGCGCACGGGCTCCTCGCCGCGGAGCGTCGCGCCTGCGCTGTCTCCGTCCAGCGTCAGAAGGACCTGGAACGCCGCGCCCGCGCAGCCCGCCGCCTCGACGGCGGCGGCCAGGCCGCCGCCCACGGCCTCGATGGGAAGATCCACGTCGATCGTCTCGCCCCCGCGGAGACAGAGCGCCAGCATGGGCGGCGGCTCCATGAACGCCGCCTGCGGGCCGTCGGCGCCGGCGACGAGGGCGAAGCCGCAGGCGCGCGGACTGGGCGACGGGGCGGAGGCGCCGTCGAGGGTCACGACCGCCCGGCCCTCCTTCGGGACGGCGAGGTCGCGCGTGAGCCGCGCTTCGACCCAATCGACGGCGTCGCACGCAATGCCGTCGCCCGCGTCGCGCGCCACGAGCACGAGTTCGCGCGCGCCGGCCAGCGGCAGCTTGAGCGGCACGGGCGCGTCGCTGTCGGCGAGCCTGGCGCTCTTGAACACGCTCTTCCCGTCAACGAGCGCCTCGAGGATGACGCTCCCCCGCCGCCCGCCTTGCCAGTGAACGCCGGCGAGAGCCTCGAACTCGGCGTACTTGCCGTTGCACCGAATCGCGATGCGGCCGGGGGCGTGGTGCCCGAGACCCTTGGCGTATTCCTTCTCGCCCAGCCTGAGCGGTGCCGCGGGCCGGCCGTCGGGCGGCTTGACGGCGGTATCCAGGCCGAGGGATCCCCATCCCTGCTCGCACGCGAGCGCAACGCGCTCGGCAATGTCGCTCACGTACCGAGTGCCGCCCTCGTCCGCCCCGAAGGCGGCGGCCGAGGCCGCCCAGAGAAGCAGCGCAAAGGCAGTCCTTTGGAGCGTCATGCTCTCGATGGTACCTGAGATCGGCGCCGGGTTGAAGGCGGGCGCGCCGGCGCGCACGTTGCCCCGCCGCACAGCCCCGGATAGCATCTTACGTGCAGGCGCGCGCGCGGGTTTCCCGCGCCGAAGAAAGGAGTCACAGATGCCATCGCCCACCTTTTCCCGGCGGAAGTTCATGGGCGCCGCCGCCGCGGCGCCCGCGTTCACGGTACTGCCGCGCCGCGTGCTCGGCGGAACGGTCGCGGCCCCTTCCGACAAGCTCTGCATCGCCGGCATCGGCGTCGGCGGCATGGGCGCCGCGAACCTCGCCAACATGGCATCCGAGAACATCGTGGCGCTCTGCGATGTCGACTTCGAATACGCGGCGCCGACCTTCAAGCGCTACCCCGCCGCGAAGAGGTACAAGGACTACCGCGTCATGCTCGCGGAGCAGGCGGACATCGACGCCGTCGTCATCGCGACGCCGGACCATACCCACGCCGTCATCGCGATGGCGGCCATGCGCGCCGGCAAGCATGTCTACTGCCAGAAGCCGCTTACCCACGACGTCTACGAGGCGCGGGCGCTCACCCTCGCGGCGCGCGAGGCCAAGGTCGCCACGCAAACGGGAAACCAGGGCATGTCCGGCGAGCCCCACCGGCTCATCTGCGAATGGATCTGGAGCGGCGCCATCGGCGCGGTCAGGGAGGTCGACGCGTGGTGCAGCCTCTCGTACTACCCCTGGGGCCACGCGAGCTGGAGCGCGCCCGCCGGCGTTCGGCCCGCCGAGACGCCCGCGCCGCCGCCGGGTCTCGACTGGGACGTGTGGATCGGCCCGGCGAAGATGCGTCCGTACCACCCCATCTACCACCCGCGCGTCTGGCGGTGTTGGTGGGACTTCGGCTCGGGCATGATGGGCGACCGCGGCGCGCACACCCTCGGCCCGGTGTTCGCGGCGCTCAAGCTCGGCGCGCCGGCGACGGTTCAGGCCGTGTCGTGCGGCAATTCCGAGGAAGTGCACCCGCTGGCGGCCATCGTCACCTACCAATTCCCCGCGCGCGGCGCCCTCCCCCCCGTGACGCTGAACTGGTACGAGGGCATGCGCGCGCCGCTTCCGGAGGGCATCGACGCCGCGGACGCGGTCGGCGATCCCGAGGGTGGCGCCACCTTCAAGGGCTCCGAGGGCATGCTCACCTGCGGCGTCTACGGCAACGGGGCGCGGCTGCTTCCCGAGGCGCGCATGCGGGAGTCCACGCCGCCGCCCAAGACCCTGCCGCGCGTGCCCGACTGCCACGAGATGGACTGGGTTCGGGCCTGCAAGGGCGGCCCGCCCGCGTGCTCCAACTTCGACATCTCGGGCCCGGTCGCGGAGACGTGTTGCCTGGGCGGCATCGCCCAGCGCGTCGAGGGCCGCATCGCCTGGGACTCCGCGAACCTCAAGGTCACCAACAACCCGGAGGCTCAGCGCTGGGTCAGGTGGGAACACCGCGAGGGCTGGAGCCTCTGAGACCGAGGCGGCCGCCCGCGGCGAACGCCGCCTACATCGCGGCCTTGCCCGCTTTGAGCGCTCCCGCGGCGGCGCTCATTTGACCCCGTGCATCATGCGCTTGAGCAGGGGCACCAGCGCCAGCAGCACGACGGCGCCCACGGCCGTGATGACGGCGATGCGCGTGAAGACGAAGTCGAACGGGCGGCCTTCGGCTGAACCGGCGACCCACGGGGCCAACACGTTGCCCAAGGCGCTGGATATGAACCAGACGCCCATGAACAGACCGACCAACCGCGCCGGCGACAACTTGGTGATCGTGGACAACCCCACGGGCGACAAGCACAGCTCGCCCGTCGTATGGAAGAAGAAGCCGAGGATCAGCCAGATCATGGCGCACTTGCCCGTGTCCGCCGCTTGGGCTTCCTTCGCACCCAGGAGCAGCATCACGAATCCCAGCGACAGGAACCCGAGCCCCAGCACGAACTTCAGCGGCGAGGACGGCTCCAGGCGCCTGCGGTCCAACCAGACCCACACCGCGGCGGCGGGGATGCACATGCCAATCACCAAGAGCGGATTGACGAAGTTGGCCAGGAACGCCGCCTGCACCTCCATGCCCAACACGTTGCGGTCCACGACCTCCTGCGTGAACAGCGTGATGGTGCTGCCGGCCAGCTCGTAGAACCCCCAGAACACCACGGAGAAACCGCACAGGACGAGGATGACGATCATCCGGCCCGCCTCTTCCCGCGTGCCCCTCGTCACTTCCCACAGGAGATAAAGCAGAACCGGACCCGCGATGATCACCGCCAGATTCTGCACCCACCCGGGTCGGGAGATCAGATAGGCGAACAGCGGGATGCACGCGGCGATCCCCAGCAGCAGAAGGATGCCGTTGGGCAGGCCGAGCCGGCCGACCTTAAGCAGGCTGGCGCCGTCCGGCGGCATCCCTCGCCCCTCGATCGTCTTTCGCCCGCACGCGAAGATGATCATGCCCACGATCATCCCGGCCCCCGCCAGCAGAAACCCCAGCTCCCAACCGAATTTCTGCGCGAAACCCGCGGAGAAGCTGGCCGCCAGCGCGCCGATGTTGATCCCCATGTAGAAGAGGTTGAACGCGGTGTCGCGCCGCGTGTCCGCCGTCTCATACAGCGCGCCCACCATGGTCGAGATGTTGGGTTTGAAGAAACCGTTCCCTGTGGAAAGCAACGACAGCCCCAGGAAGAACAGCCACTGGAGCGACTCGACGGGCGCCTCGCACCGCACCACCAGCCAGGCATGCGCCGCCAGGAGGAACTGGGCCAAGGCCATCAGCGCGCCGCCGATATAGATGGCGCGCCGTTGTCCCAGCAGCCGATCCGCCAGCATTCCACCCAGCAAGGGGGTGGCGTAGACGAATCCCAGGTAGGCTCCGTAGACCGCAACCGCGTAGGCTCCCGCCTCTTTCTCCCCCAGGGCCTTAAAGGCCACGTACGTCATGTAGAGCGTCATGATCCCGCGCATCGTGTAGAAGCTGAACCGCTCCCACAACGCGGTGAAGGAAACGACGTACAACCCCTTGGGGTGCCCCGCCAGCGCACCCGGTCTACATGTCGCGTCACTCATACGATGGCTCCTCGAGTGCCTAAAGCGCCCGGCGCGTCTTCCGGTTCGGGTCGCGTCGAACTCCGGCACATGACGGGGCAGCATACCATCTCCGGCGAGCGAAGGTCCAGGGCGCCGGCCGGGATATTGTCAATCGGCGACCGTCCACGGCCTTTCTGAATTCCTGGAAATGTCTCGGCTTCCGCAGACGAAGCGGCGATGCTACTCTCGCCGCCCAAGGTCGAGCTGCTCGCCGGGGTGTCGGTGGGGTGAGGTGTTCGCGGCGGAGGCGGGTGTGCTCGCGCGGGCCTGCCCCGAATTCCAACGGGAAACGGGACGCCCTCCGTTTTCATAACCGTCCGCCCTCGCTTCGCTCCGCCGAAAGGAAAATAATCAAATGACTCAAATCAGCGAATGATCAAGAGCCACGACGGACGGCGCGCACATAGTGGCCAAACGTCTTATCGTGGCCGCCCACGTAGCCGTAGTGGAAGCTGACGATCCACGCGTAGGGCGGATAGTGGACGTAGGTAGACGACGACCAGTAAAACGACGACACCGCGCCGAACACAGGATCAATGCTCGGATTCCGCCGCCCGTAATCCACGATGCTCTGAAGCTCCCTCACGTTCGGCAGGCGCCAGTCGTCGTGCCCCGCGAGGCTCAGATTCTCGCAATACTTGAGCGCCTCCTGCCACATATACGTGCCGAGCGCCGTCTTCTTCTGCCACATGAGCCCCGTGCGGTTGTCCGTCACCGTCCCGTCACCGTTGTCGGTGAACCGCCCCGCGGTCGGGCAGCCCGCCTGGTAGAAACCGTCCTGACCGGATAATCCGCGCTGCCGCAGGCGATCACGTTTCCAAACCTGTCGTAGCACTGGGTCTGCCCGGTCGCGGGCAGGGCGCGCGATTCCGGCGCAACTGAAATCGCGCACGAGCACAGCACCCCGCCGCCGAGAACCAAACCGACGACGAGCCTCACAAAAAACCACCGCATCGCAACCTCCTCTCCGAGGAGAAAATACGACCGAAAGGCCTGTAAGCGCAGGAAACCAAAGTACCGTGAATCCCGGAGACTTTTCCGCCATCCTAATTCCATGGCGATGGCAAATCAACGAACCCAACCGGTCAGAAAACCCCGCCTGTCGCGGCGGCGACGCCCGCGGGGTACACCCCGGTCCGTGCACGCCGCGCGGCCCAGGCCGCCCGAGGGGGCTTCGCTCGTGCCGCTTCCCGGACACCCCGAACGGCGGAGGCTTGACGGTCTCCGCCGGCGGAAGCGGCGCGTGCCCGGGTTGCGTCGCAGGCATGGGATCCTCGGTTCCGGCGCCGCGATCGCCGCCGCCATGGCGGTCGGCACCGCCGTCAGATTCGCCACCGTTTTTCCCAGGAGCGCTTTCTCGCGCTCCGGTTGTCCAATCCGAATATCCCTGTTGTCTACTTCGCCGGTGTACCACCGGCAACCGTGGAAGTCTAGACACTTCCAGGCATTCAGGCAAACGGTGAACGGCCACCGCAAACAAGGCCCGTCCCGGTTCCGAGGCAAGCTTGACTGCCGCGGGCCGCCGGAGTACATTGCGCCGCTCTAAGGACTTTGTCGTAGACTCCCGGCCCCGATCGCGAACCCGACCGGAAGAATCCGCCCGTGCTGGAGACGCCATGCCGCCCGCCTGCCGCCTGACTTTGCCTGGGGCATTTCACCGTCGGAGCCGCGTTGCGGCGGGCGCCCGCCGCTTGCGCGAGCGAACCGGCGCGGCGGCCCGCTTGACGACGCTCGTGCTTTGCGCCGCGGCGTCGGCGCAAATGCCGGATCCGCCGGGACAGGCGCGGCCGGGGGAAAAGCCGAAAAACGAGGCTTACCTGTTCGCGCACATGATGGACGACGACTACTGGCGGCTCTATTACAGCGTCAGCCTCGATGGCTTGCACTGGACGCTCCTGAACGGCGGCAAACGGGTATTCGAGGACTACCGCGGCCACGCGGACATCTGCCGCGGCCCGGACGGGCGCTATTATCTCGTGGGCAACCGGGGCGATGACCGGCCCGATATCAACTTCTGGGTCTCCGACGACTTGATCGCGTGGAAGAAGTTCGGCGATTACACGCCCGATCTCAAAGGGATTCCGGATTACCCCAAGGCCCTGTCGCGCATCGGGGCGCCGAAGCTGTTCTTCGATGAAGCCGCTTCGCGGTTCCTGCTGACTTGGCACACGCCGCACGATTTGGGCAAGACGGATCTGCCCGAGCCTTATTGGGCGAGCCAGCGGACCATCTACGTCCTTTCGCGGGACTTGAAGACCTTCTCCGATCCGCCGCGCCGCCTGTTCGATTGGGACATGGCCACCATCGACACCATCGTCCGCCGGGAAGGGGAGCGCTACTATGCCTTCGTCAAGGACGAACGCTATCCGACGCTGGACTGGACGACAGGCAAGACGATTCGGATCTGCAGCGCCGCGACTTTGCTGGGGCCTTACACGGAGCCCGGTCCGCCGGTCAGTCCGGGATTCCGCGAGGCCCCGACGCTGATTCCCTCGCCCGACGGCAGCGCGTGGTATCTCTACTACGAGCAATACCCCGGCGTCTCCTACGGCTTGTCGGTGGCGGCACGCTTGAGCGGCCCGTGGTTCCAGGCGTCGGGAGGAACCCCGCGCAAGGAGTTCAACAAGTACGAGGTGACCGCCAAGGCGCGCCACGGTTCGATGCGGCCGATTTCGCGCAAAGAATACGACGCGCTGACGGCGCACTTCGGCAAGTAATCCGGCCGCCGAGGAGCGGAGGGGGGGACGAGGGGCACGCGGAGGGCGGGCCTTCCCTGCTCGCCCGCGGACGCCTCCGACGCCCCAATGTATAATGGACGGCCCGCGAACGGTCGCGCGGCACAACGAGGTGGCGTATGGCAAGGCTATGGTCCCGGCGGCGGTTTCTCGCCGGCAGCGGCGCCGCCGGGCTGGCGGCGATCGCGTTTCCCCGCATCGCCCGCGGCCTGGGCGCGAACGACAAACTCGCCGTCGCCTGCGTCGGCGTCGGGGGCATGGGCTGGACCGATCTCCACGCCGTCGCGCGCAGCCCGCGCGTCTCCATCGCGGCCCTGTGCGACATCGATGCCGAGCGCCTGGCCCGGGCGGCGCGCGCCTTCCCCGGCGCGCGCACGTATGTCGACTGGCGCGAGCTGTTTGCCAAGGACGGCGCCGCCGTCGACGCCGTCGCGATCGCGACGCCCGACCACATGCACGCGCCCATCGCCATGACGGCGCTCCGCGCCGGCAAGCACGTCTATTGCCAGAAACCTCTCGCGCACGACGTGTACGAGGCTCGGCGCCTCGCGGCGGCCGCCGCCGGCGCGAAAGCCGTCACGCAGATGGGCATTCAGCACAGCTCGAGGAGCGCCAACCGCGGCGCGGTTCAATTGATTCACGAAGGCGCCATCGGGAAGGTGCGGGAAGTCCATCTCTGGTCCAACAAGCCGCCCGAGCGCTATCGGCCCACCGGCCCGCGGCCCGCGGCGGTGGATCCCGTGCCCGCCGGCGTCGCTTGGGATCTGTGGCTCGGCACGGCGCCGGCGCGGCCGTTCGCGGCGGACACGTACCACCCGACCTGGTGGCGGGGATGGCAGGATTTCGGCACCGGCTGGCTCGGCGACATGGGCTGCCACATCTGGGCCGCGCCCTACATGGCGCTGCGGCTCCAGGCGCCGCTCAGCGTCAAGGCCCAGGTGGAACCCGCGTGGGCCGCCGCGCCCGCCCGGCGGTCCGAGACCTGGCCCACGTGGGAGATCGTCCAGTACGAATTCCCCGGCACCGATCTCACCGCCGGAAAGACAATCAAGATCGTGTGGTCGGACGGCGGCAAGTATCCGCGCCGCCGCGTGAAGCTGGTCCTGGGCGGCAAAGATTTTCCCACCCAAGGCGCCCTCTTCCTCGGCGAGGACGGCGCGCTGCTCCTGCCCCACGGAGGCGACGCCAAGCTGCTGCCCGAGAAGAAGTTCAAGGACCGCGGAATGCCCGCGCCGCCCCCCGCCGACCATTACCTCGCCTGGGTGGACGCGTGCCGCGGCGGCGGCGCGACCATCGCGCCCTTCGAGCGCTCTGGCCCCCTCGCCGAGATCGTGCTCCTGGGCACCGTCGCCCTGCGCTGCCCCGGCGAGACGCTGCTGTGGGACGGCCCCGCCATGCAGGTGACGAACATCGCGGACGCGAACGCCTTCCTCAAGCGGTCCTACCGCGCGGGCTGGGAGGTCGAGGGATTGTAGACGGGCGGGTCACGCCCTGCACCGGCGCGGAGAGCGCGCGGCGCGAAGACCTTCCCCGGGCGCTGCCGTCCCGCGCGGCCGCGGGGCGGTAAGGGCGCGCTGCGCGGCGGTCGGCCGCCTCACGCTCGGTCGCCCTCGGGCGGCGCGGCCTCGTCGCCGCCCCCGCCCAGGACGGCGTAGAGCCGCACCCGGTTGACGAGCTTCGCCAGCCTGAGGGCGATCAGTCCCTGCCGCGCGGCGTTGAGCGTCCTCTGCGCGTCGAGGACTCCGAGGAAGCTGTCGATCCCCTTCGCATAGCGCGTGTCAGCCAGACGATGCGTTTCCGCGACGGCCGCAACCAGCGCTTCCTGCGCCGCCAGTTGCTCCGCGACCGTGCCCCGGGCGGCCAGCGCGTCGGCGACTTCCCGGAAGGCCGCCTGGACGGCCTTCTCGTACCGGGCCACGGCGAGCTCCCGTTGCGCCTTCATTACGTCCAGCGCCGACCACGTGCGAAGGTCGAAGATCGGCCACACGATCCGCCCGCCGTAATTCCAGGCCTCCGAGCCCGATTCGAAAAGCCCCTTCAGCTCGTCGCTTGCCGTTCCGATGGCGCCCGTGAGCGAGATGCGCGGGAAGAACGCCGCCCGCGCGACGCCGATGTCGGCGTTCGCGGCCTTGAGACCGCTTTCCGCCTGAAGGACGTCCGGGCGCAGGAGCAGCACCTCGGAGGAGACGCCCGGCGAGATTTCCACGGGGGGCACGACGTCGCCCAGGCCGGCCGGCAGGAGTTCCTCGGGCACGGGAGCGCCCGCCAGGAGATTCAGCGCGTTCCTTCCCTGCGCGACGAGGCGGGTGTAGAAGGCGATATCCACCCGCGCCGCCTCGACGGTGGTCTGCGCGCGGCGGAAGTCGAGCTCGGTGGCCAACCCGACCTCGAACCGCCTGCGGATCAAG
>Ga0116184_10002491_pt1 | contig 16052 bp, 16 predicted proteins | sample AD_JPNNA5_MetaG_FD_89886 | JGI IMG/M metagenome (GOLD analysis project Ga0116184, IMG submission 89886) | Active sludge microbial communities of municipal wastewater-treating anaerobic digesters from Japan - AD_JPNNA5_MetaG | ecosystem: Engineered > Bioreactor > Anaerobic > Digestate | place... | reverse complement strand
GTGGTCGTGCGGGCCCATGGTGAGTTGCCGCCGCGACCGAGTGGTGCTGACATCGTGGCGACCGCGCGCGGGCTGCTCGGCATCCGCTACCTGTGGGCGGGGGTGTCGTCCTTCGGGTACGACTGCTCCGGCTTTACCTACACCTGCTATCGGCACCACGGGCTCTTGCTCAACCGTGACGCCGAGCCACAGCGGACCAACTCGGGTGGTCAGGTCATCGAGTCCGGTGAGTTGACGCCTGACGCTTCGGTCGACCGGGAGGCGTGGAATGTGGGCCAGTGGCAGGCGGCGGACCTGGCGTTCTTCGGGAGTCGGCGTGAGTCGACGGGGCTGCTTCGGGCCAGCCACGTCGGCATGGTCGCGGAGCCGGATGCGGTCGATCCTCTGATCATCCACTCGCCGAGTTCGGACACGACGGTGAAGGAACAGCGACTGTCGGAGTTGCTCGCCGGCGGTCGTCAGGTCGTGGGCATCCGCCGCTACCTGTGACTTTCGGGCCCGTGGGACAAGTGGAGCCGGTGACGGGAATCGAACCCGCGTGTCCAGCTTGGGAATCAGACGATGTTGGTTTGTAGGTCGCGCTCAGCGAGCACGATTTGTGCTCAGTTCTGCCCCGTCAGCCTATGGCCTCAGCGTCTGAGATGTCGTTCGGTGTCATCGGCATTTGTCACGCAATGTCACGCGGGGTTGCGCCTTGGTTGGCTGTCAGTGGCTAGTCCTACGGTGGCGTCATGGACGACGACGGCGCCAGCAACCCAACGCGCGACGACGGCATCGCGTGGGTGGATGAACGCATGCTGGGCCGGTACATCGAGAAGAAGTACGGCCGCCGGGCTGAGGGGGTCCAGGTCCATCTGCTGCGGTATCTGATTGAGCACGGCCACGAAGGGCTTGAGCTGCATCGTCATGAGCGGTTCAACGCAGCGGGCGAGCGCATTGGGCCTGACTTGAAGATGCCCCTCCAGTCGGCAGTGCTCTTCTTGGACCTCGTCGACGCCGCGGCCAGGGCTATCGCAAAGTTGTTGGACGAACGCTCCGATGGAATAGAACCCAAGCCGACCACGAGTCGGATGATGGCCGTTCTGGACCTGATGCTGGAAGCCGGATGCGAGGCTCCTGCATCGGAGTAGGACGCCAGAGGGGAGGACGCCGGTTGGCGGCCCTCCCCTCTGGCGTTCGGTCGGAAATGCTATGAGCGCATCGGGTGGTAGGTGTCCCCCAAGAGCCGGTCGGCCTCGGAGGCAGGGATGTAGATCGAACGTCCGATCTTGTGGAACGCGAGGCGCTCCGTCCTGCGCAGCTCCCGGACGAGAGTCACGGGGAGCCCCACGAGGGCGGCGAACTCCTTGGCGGTCAGGAGTTCCGCACGTGGGGCGCGGCAGTGAGCAACTGGGTACCGGACGCTTGGGCAGCGTCCCCGGTTTTCGTTCGTGCGGCGGGTGCGGCGGCAGCAGGACGGTTCGCCCGCTGCGACGCATGATGACTCGATCATGGGTTTGTCTTTCTGCACCGCGAGCACATCCCGCTTGAGTGCAGAGGAATCAGATCAAGGGTTGAGTGCTTGTGTCGCGTCCTCATCACACGACGCCGAGAACCTGCGGTGAGCGTCGTGGATTCGAGCCAGGATCGTGGCCGGGCTGACCAGATCCGCGCTGAAGGTTTCCGTCCAGCCTTCCGTTTCCGTCGGGCCGAGGTGGCGTGGAAGCCCGAGATCTCGACGAACCCAGCGCAGGACCTCTTGCTCAACCGCTAACGCCTCGAGACCTGTGCGAAAGGGGGTGGTGGCCAGACACGACCATCCAAAGCGACGCTTGAGGCGCCGGATCCTGGGTTCGGTCAGGACCTCACGGCCAGTGACGCCCACCTTCATGCTCTGCAACTCGTGATGCTCGAGCAGGTAGACCATCGCGGGCTTGTCCAAGTGCAGCCCGTACATTCCGCAGACGCGGCAGCCGCGACCAAGCCTCCGGGCGTTGGTCAACGTTGGGAAAACGTGGGAGTTGCACCCCGAGCAGATGCACTCCCACGGGATGTCCGCGCCGGGGTAGGTCGTCACCGGCGTTAGTCCCGCGTTCAGCATGACCCCAGCGGCGGCGTCGGCGTTCAGGCGTCGTTTGGTCCCGCGGACCCTGCGGGCGCACCAATCGCATCCGGTTCCGCGCGACTTGAGATTTGCGAGGCGCGGACGACCCTCGTGCCCGCATCCGAGGCAACGACACAACCACGGTCTTCCGCCGCCAGGGTATGGCTCCAAAGGTTCCATCCCCGCTGCCCGAGCTTGGTTGACTGCGGTCGCCTCGTCCTTGATCAGTTTCGCTCGTCGCTCGCGGTAACTGCACTTCAGGCATCCTCGACTTCGAAGCCTTGGTGCCAGTTGGACGGCGTTGAGGTGCAATTCTCCTCCGCAGTCCAAACACATCACGAGCACGCCCGCTCCCTGGGAGCGGTCGTCCCTGACCAGCTGCACCTTCAGCCGTTCCAGGCGTCGCTGCAGTTCGGGCTGGTCGAGAGGCTTGGCCATGGGTACTCCCCATCGTTCGAGAGTGGCCACCCCAGACACGACAGAGCCGATCGCATCCTTGGTGACCGGACGCAATCGGCTGATGCAGACAGGGTACGCCGTGGGCCGGCTCGGGCGAAGCCGGGAAGCCAGATAACTCCGTGGATTCCACTGCTGGCGACACCTCTGAAGCCCCGTTCGCGAGGACGCGACGTTAACCATGTCGGTCCCCCACTCTCTGTCGCGGTTCGGTCAAAGGGTCCTCCAGTGCCGAACTGCCAGGGGCCTTCGCACTCCCCGGGCCACAACCGAATGCCCTTCCGGATTACGGGAACCGGAGTAGCAAACCTCGCCGTTGAGAGGTGATCGGAGGCCCCCACTCCGTATGCAAAGGGGCGGTCAGCCGCGGCGACCAAGGGCGCGCGGGTCTCCGAGGACGAGAGACACCCCGGTAAAGGCACGCCCGGGCGGGGGTTCCGCGCAGAGCGGATCGCGAAGCGAACGTTGTCTCCGTCCAAACCCTGGCAGGAAGTGAGTGATCCAGGGAGCCCGGCCGTGTCTGCAACTTGAGTAATTCCCAGACCGCAGAGCTCGACGTGCTGAATCGACCGACCAACCCGACTGACGGTGGTGCAGCGCAGAGAGTTTCCCCTTCACAGGGGGGCTCTCTGTGCCCACTCCCTCCCGGGCCCTCCATCCGGTGGTGCCCCAGAGCAAGTGCGGGGTTGCCTTGGAGGTGACCACAAGAGGGAGAACCCGGCCCGAGAGCCGTCGATCACCAGACGGCTCGGCAACTCGGCTGGTCCAAGTATTGCTAGTTGACGATCGACGCGATGTCGGATGCGACGACGATCGCCAAGGGAGTCTCGTGTGACTTGCCCGAACTCGTGATGATCAACGCCGTCAGGGGCTTGCCGCTCTCCGCCGCCAGGGCGAAGTCTCGTGCTGCTTCTAGGGTGGTCAGACTGTCGGGGCGCACGAGAACCGCTTCAGTCGCCTCGCGGTGCGCCAGCACGGCGCCAACATTGGCCTCACCGGCAAGTCCACCGTTCAGCGTGAACTCGGCGCTGAGCCACCTAGCGATGGTGTTTGTGGTGAGAAGTTGGACGTATTTGCCACGGTCGTCGCAAACGAGGAGTTGTGAAAAGTCATGCCGAGCCATGAGCTGTAGTGCGTCGCTGATCCCGGTCTCCGGAGACACTGCTGCCGGGGTCGGGAGCTTCAGGTGCAGTCGGATCCTAGGTGGATGAACAAAGTCTGCGCGTACCCGGCGGACCGCGTCGACAGCAGCCTCGGTGGGCACCGCCATCCGCCTGTCGGAGGATGTGCGACCGTGTGTCAGCGCATTCCGCAATTCGCCAAGCATCCGCAACTCGGCAACCTGTGCATCGCTTATTCGGCGCGGTTGCTTTCGCTTGAACTCGTCCAAGGCCTTGGCGAATCCACTCGGGGCACGGTCGGGATCCCCGTATGCGCCGACCCTGAGGTGGTGCTCGATATCGTTGAACGCCGCCATGAACTGGTCATACGCGCTGGGGTCGGTCATGCCGATGCTTCCTTGCGGAACTCGTCGTAGGTGCCGGCGAGGTAGTTGAGCAGGGACACCTGGAAGTCGGGGTTGGCGAAGAACATGTCGAAGAGGACGCCGTTCTTGTCGTGCCGGTCGATGAGCAGGTCTTTGATCTTCTGTTGCAGGACCATCTCGTATTGGCTGCGGTCGTTGTTCTCGGCGACTGCGCGCATCTCGTCGTCGCCCTTGACGACGGTCCATTGCTGGTCGACCCAGACCTTGTCGGCCTCGCCCAGTTCGGCGCCGTAGCGGTCGTTCATGGCCGCGATCAGGGCGGAGAGTTTGTCTAGGAGCGGCTCGGTTTTCGATCCCTTGCCTTCACCCGGGAGCGCGGTCCCGGGCTCGTCTGACCCGGCCAACTCGATTGCCGCATCCGAGGTGACGGCGATCCGCAGGTGCGTCAACTGAACCGACTTGGACAACTGCGGCATGGGGTCGTTCTCGCCCGCAGGCAGCTCGGTGAGCAGCAACTTCCCGTAGAGGAACAGTCGCTCGAGCTCGGTGTCAGCCCAGGGCATCACCTGAGCCACGAACGCATACGCCCGACAGAAGTGGGTCAGCGTCCCTCGGAACGACTCCTGCGCCTCCTCGTCCAACGCCACGAACCGCCCTACCGCCGGCTGCAGGTTGGCATAGAGCACCGACTGCTGCGCTGGATCCCCCGACAGCAGGGCAGTCACCGTCGCGTCCATCTCCGGCCCGGACAACACGTGTGCGGCCATCAGGTCGTGCTGCATCGCATAGAGCACGTTCGGCTCGGTCGGGGTCGCGAACGACTCCTCGAAGAATGGCTCGAACGCGTCTTTGATCTCCTCGGCCGTGTTCGCGAAGTCGAGGACGAACGTGTCGTCCTTGCCCGGGTGGGTCCGGTTCAGCCGAGACAGGGTCTGCACCGCAGCGACACCGGAGAGCTTCTTGTCGACGTACATCGTGTGCAGCAGCGGCTCGTCGAACCCGGTCTGATACTTCTCCGCCACCACCAGCACCTGGTAGTCATCGCCGTGGAACTGCTTGGGCAGTTGCGACTCGGGGAACCCGTTCATCGACGCCTCGGTCAACGACAACTCCGGCGCCTCAGGGTCCACGACGGTCCCGGAGAACGCCACCAGCGCCCGCAACGGCCGCTCCCCAACGTCGTAGCCCTTCTTGGCGATGTAGGCGTCGATCGCCTGCTTCGTCCGCACCGCGTGCAGCCGTGACCGGGTCACCACCATCGCCTTGGCCCGCCCGTCGATCTTGCCGGCCGACTTCTGTCGGAAGTGCTCGACGATCACTTCGGCCTTCGCGTCCAGCATGTAGGGATGTAGCGACGCGAAGCGCGCCAACGCCGCCCGGCCCTTGCTCGACTCCATCTCCGGGTCGTTGCGCGGGTGCGCATTCGCGAGCTTGTAGTACACCCCGTACGTCGTGTAGCCGGAGAGCACGTCGAGGATGAACCCCTCCGCGATCGCCTGCCGCATCGAATACGTGTGGAACGGCCGCTTGAACCCCTCCGCATCGGTCTGTCCGAACGTGTCCAACGTCTTCGGCTTCGGCGTCGCCGTGAACGCGAAGAACGACAGGTTCGAGTGCTTTCCCCGATTCCGTGCACTTTCCAAAAGGGCCGCATCCGGCTCGTATGCCGTCTCGGCGGCCGTCTCGCTCGCCTCCGCTTCGTCGAGCGCGTCCTGGCCGGGCGAGAGGACCTTCTTCAACTGCGACACCGAGTCGCCAGTCGTCGAGGAGTGCGCCTCGTCCACGATCACCGCGAACCGCTGCCCCACCACCTCGGTCGCCTCGCCCTCGGCCGCCTTCGCCTTCGCGATCTCGGCGACCACGGGGAACTTCTGCAGGGTCGTGATGATGACGCGAGCAGCGTTGCCCATCAACGCATCCCGCAACTGCGCCGAGTTCTCATCGATCCGCACGATCGTGCCCGGCGTGTGATCCAACCCCGAGACCGTCTCCTGCAACTGCCGGTCCAGGACCTTGCGGTCGGTGATGACCACGACCTTGTCGAAGATCGGCTGATCATCGGCCCCGTGCAGTCGCGACAGCGAATGCGCGCTCCACGCAATGGTGTTCGACTTCCCCGACCCTGCCGAGTGCTGGATCAACCGATCCACGCCAGCCCCGTCCGCGACGGTCGCCGCAAGGATCGACCGGACGGCATGCCACTGATGGAACCGCGGAAACAACACCCGCCCGCCCCCAACGTGGACGAACGATCCGAGCAGGTCCAACCACGCGTCGCGCTGCCAGACCTGCTCCCACAGGTATGCCGTCTGGTACCCATTCTTGGTCGCTGGGTTCCCCGCCGTCCCCGGTAAACCAGCACCCGCACTGCCCTGGTCGAACGGCAAGAACACGGTCTCCTGACCGGCCAGCTTGGTGGTCATCGACACCCGATGCGGATCGACCGCGAAATGGACCAGCATCCGCTTGGCAAAGATCTTGTCGTGCGGGTTGCGGTCCGAGCGGTACTGCGCCATCGCCTGCTCGATGCCCTGCCCCGTCAACGGATTCTTCAACTCCGCCGCCGCCACCGGCATCCCGTTGACCACCAACGCCAAGTCCAGTGAGTCCATCGGCTTGGACTCCGAATGATGCAACTGTCGCACCACCCCGAGCCGATTCGCGGCATACCGCTGCGACTGCTCCTCATTCAGGCCGCTCGCCGGCTTGAAATAGCAGAGCCGCACAGCGACACCGGAGTCCTTGACCGGCTCCCGCAACACACTGATCGTGCCCCGGTGATCGATCGCGTCCGCGACCACCTTGAGGAACTTCTCCCGCGCCGTCTGCTCCCCACCGTGCCGGGTCACGAGTTGCGCCCACGCCTTCGGCTGCGACGCCTGGACGAACGCGATCACCTCAGAACCGAACAACCCCAACGACTTGTCGTATGCCGCGGGGCTGAGTTTGTCCCACCCGTCACCCACCAGGTGGGCCTCGATGTTGCCCTCGAACGCCGACTCCTGCGTGATGCTCATGCCCACATCATCCCGGGATCCGATTGCCAGCAGTCGTCACATCGAGTTCGCCCGTCACCGCGGCAGTGATCAACGACTGCTTGTACTCGCTGAGCAGGCTCATCTGGTTGCTCAGCGCTTCCGACCACTGGGAACGATCCCGGGCGGCTTCTGCCACGGATGCGACGGCGTCCGCCTGGCGACCCAACGACGGTACCGGGATTCGTATATCCATCAGATCAGGGAAGTAGATGGTCTTGTGAGTGGATCCCATCGAGAGATAGCCCAGCAAGAATGGCCGCATCACTCGAAGCGATTGTAAGAGGAACTCGGGAAGGAGGTCCTCGCCGCAAGTCCACGTCGCGAAGTCCTGACTCGTGGCCATGTCGCGCCCCATGATGATCGAGAACCCGGCGGACGCGGTGCGACTGAGTGCGACGGTGCGGGCTGGGTGGAGAACAGCCGCGCTGTTGGCCAGGCCCAGTTCGCTGATCTCAATCTCCGTCTCATTGATCTCGTCGATCTGATCGCTGCGGAAGCGATGCACATCCGAGGTGGTCAGCCAGGGGATGTCGCAGTTCACCCAGTAGTCCGGTTCACTTCGGCTTGGTGTGTGTCCCGTACCCATGCGAGCAAGCTGGCTGAGCCGACGCACACTCCACTCGGAGCCGATCTTCCGAGCCCAGCGGAGCGGCGATGGCTGAGTGGTTTGGCCAGCGCCGAGAACGGCTGAGCGTCGATCGGCTACGAACCGTCCTTCGACCGCCTCTACTTGGGCACGGCGGGCGGTGATGATCTGGTCGATGCGGGCGACGCGGTCGTCGAGGAAGTCCGCGATCCGCCGCTGCTCGTCCCTGGGCCAATCTGGTACCAGCAACGCGCGGTACTTCGAGGCGGAGAAGTTGTCGATCGTCGATCGGACTGCTCCCTTGTCGATCTGCGCCCAGTAGTCCTTTGACTGCATCCAGTAGGCGATAAACCTTGCGTCGGTAGAGGCCTTTAGTCGGATGCGAACAAGGAATCCCGCATAGCAAGCGACGGTCGCCTCCCGATAGAGGAGGCTCTTTCCGATGGTCGCGCCAGCGGCAGTCGCAACGATGTCGCCGGGCAGCAAAGGGGCGCCCTTGGCTACGTCAGGAGGCTGAGATGCGAAGACATCGCCTCGTAGCGTTGTGGGTGAAGCGATGTCGGTAGTGCGTACGTATCGGGGCCAATCGGGGTTGTCGTGCTCTCCCGGAAGGCCGAGCCCGTTTTGGATGGGCACCTGAGCCAGGTGTTGAAGGCGGATGCGCCTCACAAGCCGATTCCAATCATCCAGGACTGGATCTGGGTTTCGAGGACTTTGATCTCAGCAGCGATTTCGTCGACGGGGCGTGGTGGGGTGTAGACGTAGAACTGGCGGGTGAAGGGGATCTCGAAGCCGACCTTGGTTTTCGAATGGTCGATCCAGGCGTCGGGGACATAGGGCCGGATCTCGTTCTCCAGGTGGGCTTCTGCGTCTGCGGTCAGCGCTCTCTCGCGAGGCTCCTCATCGAGGGCGAGCCAGCCAGCGGGCAGGGGGACGTTCTCCTGGTCGCGCAGGTCCGCGTCGGGCTCGACCTTGCCACCGCGCCCGGTCACGATCGGCGCCTCGGGGTCAGCGACGGCACAGGCCTTGGCGAACACCTTCTTCTGAGCAGTCGTGAGGTCTGCGACTTCGGCGAGCAACGCCTTCTCTGAGGCGAAACGCTCACCCAGCAACCCGGCATACCGGCTGTATGGCTCTTCGGCGACGGCCTCGGGGGTGACCTCCCAACGACGGCGGAGGGGTCGTTCGACGGTGACGCGTTGGAAGCCGAAGGTCTCGTTGGTGAGGACCTTGACGCGGGCGTCGTCGGCGAACTCGTCGTGGGCGCCGCCGTAGAGCCGGACGATGTCGTCGATCGCAGTGGAGGTGAGTTCTTTGCGCTTGTCTCCCAACGACTTCCGCATCTTGGAGCCGAGATCGCGGGCGTCGATGAGTTTGACGACGCCACGGTCGGCGGCGGCCTTGTCGTTGGTGAGGACCCAGACGTAGGTGGAGATTCCGGTGTTGTAAAACATCTGGTCGGGGAGGGCGACGATGCCTTCGAGCCAGTCGTTCTCGAGGATCCAGCGGCGGATCTCGGACTCGCCCGACCCGGCCTGCCCGGAGAACAGCGGCGAGCCGGACAGCACGATCGCGACGCGGGAGCCGGTGGGCTTCATGTGGGAGAGCATGTGTTGGAGGAAGAGGAAGGAGCCGTCGGAGACGCGGGGGAGGCCGGCGCCGAAGCGGCCGTTCATGCCCTGCTTGGCGTGCTCGTCCTTGATGGGGGCGGCGTAGGCCTTCCAGTCCACGCCGTAGGGCGGGTTGGCGAGGATGAAGTCGAACTTCTCGGTGGGGAACGCGTCGGCGGTGAGGGTGTTGCCGTTGCGCATCCGCTTGGGGTCGATGTCCTGCATCATCAGGTCGGATTGGGCGATGGCCCAGGTCTCGTCGTTGAGTTCCTGACCGGCGACGTTGACGATTGCTTCGGTGTTGAGTTCCTTGATGCGGGTCATGGCTGTCATGAGCATGCCGCCGGTGCCGGCGGCCGGGTCGTAGACGGTGCGGACCGGCTTTGGGTTGTCGGTGAGTTCCTTGGCGGTGGCGCCGGAGACGAGGAGGTCGACCATGAGACGGATGACCTCGCGCGGTGTGTAGTGCTCACCGGCGGTCTCGTTGCTCATTTCGGAGAACTTCCGGAGCAGCTCTTCGAAGATGTAACCCATCGCCTCGTTGGAAACGGTGGTCGGGCGCAGGTCGAGGTCAGCGAAATCGGCCAGCACGGCATACAGAATCCCGGCGCGGTCGAGGCGCTCGATCTTGGCGTCGAAGCCGTAGGCCTCGATGACGCGGTAGGCGTCGGGGGAGAGCTTGCGGATGTAGGCCGCGAGGTTGTCGGCGAGGTTCTTGTCGTCGTTGAGGAGGGTCTGGAAGGTCAGCGGGCTGGTGTTGTAGAAGCGGCGCTGGGCCGTCTTCTTCAGGATCGCGTCGGTGCCCTCGTTGATGTCCGTAATCGTCTTGGCGGCGTCGAGGACGGCCTGCTTGGTTGGGGCCAGGACGGCATCCATGCGGCGCAGGACGAGCAGGGGCAGCATGACCGAGCCGTACTCGTGCTGCTTGAAGGTGCCGCGCAACTTATCGGCGACCTTCCACACGAAGGCGACCTTGTCCTCGAACCCCGTTGGCGACATAGGCCCATTGAACACGCAGGCCCGTGCGCTCAGCCTTCGGGTTGGGAATCATGGTGATCAGGAGTGAGACGGGCATCAACGAGTGAGGTTGGAACCGATCGGCAAGATGAGCAGCCCTACCCACCGCATACAGAGGGCTTCATGGTGCTGAGGGGCGCTTTCCCGTGCCGGTACGTCGGATCGGGACAAGAGTTGGTGCTCTTCCTCGGATCCGAGGAAGAGATTCTTGGGGCGAGTGACTGGTGAGGTGAGATGCGGGCAACTGCGGTTGTACGTCTGAACCTCATCCGACCTGGGACCGCCTGACGGTCCACCTCCCGCGGGAATGGAGTGTCAGCCGTAGTAGTCGGCGGCGCTCATCATGCCTTGCAGGACCGCCCGCGGCAGGTGGCCGACGTGCCACCCCCCGCAAACGTCGCAAAAGTACTCGCGGAGGTGCTGACCTCGCAGGGACCGTGCATGGGCCTTGGCTGAGTGCCTATCAGCATGTGACCGCTTGCCGGAGGAACAGATGCCAGTCACCCATCGAGCGCCAGGCTGGACGGTGGACTTGCGGCCGCGGCTCATCGAAAGCACCCGTCACAGACGACTCCCCCGGCGATCCAAGTCCGATGCCCGGGAGGGATGCGGCAACCGCACTCCGAACATGTGGCGTTTCGGTTGTCGTAGCACGTCGCGAACCGGTCCCAGGCGATGGTTCGCCGCAGCTGGTAGGCGGGTCCGTCGAGAGTGAGAATGTCGGGAATGACGCCGTCGGGCAGAACATCACCCCGGCAATGGGCGCACTGGGTTGCAGCGAGATCGCTGCGGGGACAGGTGGTATTCACTTGATCTCCTTGGTGAAATGCGAAAGCCCCAGCCGGATGGCTGGGGCTTGGTTTGTTGCTGGGTTGAGGCGACTAGAGCAGGAGCTGGCTTTCAATGAGCAGGTGGGTCGTTCCTGATCAGTCCTCTATTAGGTTCCGGACAGGGGGGGTGGCGGAAACACTCCGGCCAGACTCCCTGCCCTCTAACAGGTGTGCGCCCGAGGTTCGGCGCAGCCCGCGCTGGGAGGGTGAATCCCCGCACCAGGAATTGGTTCAGGGGGTGGCGGAAACACTTTCAAGTACGTCGCCGGCTCAGCTTTGGTCCCTCTACCTACGTAGACCGTTCGGGCCGAACCCGGGCGACCGAGACCGAATTGTGATCTAAGGAGAACGCCGGTCGCCGACTGAGTGCAGAAAGGGCGCTCCTAAGCGCTGAGTGTGGCAACGACGGCCTCAGCAAAGGCCAAGGTCTCGTCCGTCAGCTGCTCAGCCGGCATGGTGTGTTTGAGAACCCACCGGGACACGTAGAGATACCGGCCGTCGCCAGCATCGACGGTCACGTTCGCTGTCCATCGATTGCCGTAGGTCATCACGAGTGCTGCCGCACGACCGGCAATTCGAATGGGCTGGGCGCGTTCCGGCATGTCACCACCGGAGACGGCGTTGGTGAGTGCCTTCGCGGAGTCGAACGCGGTGACCGAGTATCCGACGTTCTTGGTGCTACTGCCGGGCACAACTAGGAAGTAGCACGTCTGCTCATCGGCTGAGGTGCCATATGGCTCCACCTGAGTGATTCCCAACCGTGTCTGTTCCTCCGTGGCAACGAGCTGACAAAGCCCCTCCTTGCTGGGAAGCGAAATCGCAGTCGGCTGTCCAGTCCCTTGGGACTCAGGGGCTTGTGACCTGCTTGCTGGCGTGGCCGTGACTGTCACCGTTGCCGTGCTTGAGGCTGAGGGGACTGGTTCAGCACCACCGGATGGTCCTGCGGCGCAGCCGGCCAGGAGAATCCCTCCAAGCCCTGCCATCGCAAACTTGTTGAACATCAGCGGAGTGCGCATGGTGGTCCTCTCGGCGGAAGCCTTGACTTGCTCGAAGGTGGGAAACGGCGACGACGGATCCCCACCGAGATCCCCCCAAGGGAACGTTGGGTTATTCCTACCCCCTTGCACACTCGCGGCGTCTTCGACAGACCGCGGCTGGTGCTACTTCTTGTACATCGCCTCAACGGGTGACTGCCAGAGACTCCGCCCTGAGTGTGACGCAAGGACACCCTGCACAGCCGAGGTGGCCCATCGGTTCGAGCCGCGGGCGGTCGGGATCCCATCGTCGGTGAGTGACTCTGCAATGGCTCGTAGAGTCGCACCTTCGGCGCGTTGGCGGACGATTCGTTCGACCACCGCCAGGGAAAGAGTCCGTGGTCGGCCGACATGAACTCCCTCGGCTCGGCGCTGCGCCATCCCTTCCTTGGTCCTAGCGCTCACCAGGTCGCGCTCGTACTCCGCCGCAGCTGCGAGGACGTGAGCGGTGAACTTGCCTGCGGCTTCTTCCGTGTCGAGATTGGGTGACAGAAGGACGAGGCGCCACTTCTTGCTTCGGGCTCGAGCGAGGAGCCCAGCGAAGTCGGCCACCGAGCGGGAGATGCGATCCAATCGCACAGCCAGAAGTGCGTCTGCTTCACCTCGATCGAGGCGAGCCAAAGCCTCTGCCAGTCCAGGGCGCCTCAGGTCCTTTCCGCTGAATCCCTCGTCGGCGACGATCTCCACGTTCCAACCACGCCTTGCCGCCTCGTCGACGAGGGCAGCACGCTGACTGTCGAGACTCGCACCCTCAGTCGCCTGTTCGTCCGTGGACACCCTCACGTATGCCAAGGCGAGAGGTTCTGATCGGGTGTCCCGTCGCCGCGTCATGCCTTGAGTGTGCTCGAGGCGTTACGAAAAGGGAACCCTTTTCGTAAAATGACCGGAGGATTTGTCAGCTCACGTGCGGGGTGCGGACTCAACGCGATACCGATGGTCAGTCGTCGCAAGTCTGCGGATCGGTCGGGCCGATCCAGCATTGAGCGTGCAGCGTTCAAGATGGTGCTCGCCACTTCGTCAGGCGTCGAAGTGGGAACGGAAATTTGGCTGCGGATCCTCCCAAGGCTCCGCGTGCCGAAACAGCCACGCATCGATCGTCTCAGCCGTTCCCATGGGGTCTGGGTCATGCGGCAATCCGGTGGTGTGGTCGCCGAAGAGGTTTGGGTCCAGATCATCAGCGGCCAGATTTGACTTCCACACCTCCCAGGTGTGGCGGTAACGACGCTCCACCTCTTCTGCAGGGATCCCGAGTGCATCACTCAGTTCCTGCCAATCTGCACCCTCAAGCAACTCGAGAAGGACAGTACGGTCGAGCACAACCAAGGACAGCATTCTCAGTCGGCGGGCATTCCTGATTCGTTCGCCAGTCGGGTGGGACGTTGGGACATCCCTCGTGAAGTTTCTCGCGAAATCGGCAGCGTCTCGTCCGGCGACGGCCAATGCCACAGCAGCTCGCGGGTTCGATGTCATTCTTGAAGTCTGGCGCCTGACGAAGAACCATGCCGCGGGCCGGCGTGTCGCACCTTTCACCCACATCCCGGGCGCGGGCGCGGGTGACCCCAGCAGAAACCACATCTCACGCCCAACTCGGCTCAGGCCGCAACGAGAGCGCCCAACTCGAGATCCAAGTACCGGACTGGGCCATCAGGGGGCGCCAAGTGGAAAGCCACATCGGCGGGTGTCAGGCCGCTCTCGGCCGCCCACCGACGGTACTTCTTGACCGTGACATTGCCCTCCGGGGAAGTGACGCCGAGGGCGTCAAGATGCAACTGACCAATCAAACCCCGAAGGTCGGCCAGCGGACGTTGGGCCATGCTCTCGGCAGCGAGTTGCAACTTCTCCCCGAATGGCCCGACTGGAGCGTCAAACCTTGACCTTCGAAAATGAGCACGGAGTTCCTCGCCAAGCCAGACTGAACCGGCGAGTTCCCCAACGCTGCGAACCTGATGGTGACGCAGACGATCCCCTCGCAGTTGCAACTCGAATCGAACACACTCCGACTCACGATCCGCAGCATGGGGTTCACCACGAACATAGAGGCGACCGCACCATCGCTTGGTCTTGCGATAGACCGTGGTGGCACCGAGGCAGTCATCGCTCTGATGCGTCTCCGTTCGCGCCCGGACTGCCGGAATGTGGCTTAGGCCGAGCAGATGACGGTCCCCCTGGCCTGGCGACAGGAAGTCCCGGACGAGATCCAAACGGGTCACGGAGAGGGAATCGACCGGCCCAATCCAGGCGACTATGGCTGATGCCTCTTCAGCCACCTCACGGACAGCACAAAGCGCATCCTCCAGAGGGACCGGCGATGCGTTCGATCCATGAAGGTACTTCGGCGCGGAGATCTCAAAACTAGCCTCGGGTCTGCCGCGCCACGAGTCCACCCGCAACTGAACGCCGCTCTCCATCGGGAACACGAGACGCCCTTCGACGAATGAGCGCTCGGAGCAGGCGCTGCGGACGCTCAAGTCAGGGATGCGCTGGATGGGGCCGCGCACGGCAATGGTGTCGATCAGGGGCTGGCGCGCAAGATCTATACCACTGCGGGAACTGTTAGTTGGCGGAACGCTCCATGAGGCCCCTGAGCCATCCATCAGTATCGCGCGTTCCTGATGGGCCGGATGGCCACGATCGTGCACTCGCGGATGAGGCGTTCACATTCGGAGCGCCGGACGCGTTCAGCGCCGCAGATGTCGGTGATGGAGACTTGCCGATGGGAGATCAGCCGACTCAAGGTCCTTGGACCGATGTTCAAGTACGCAGCTGCCTGCGTGCGGTTCAGCAGAGGATCAGCGTTCAGTTCCGGCCCCGCGAGTTCCGGGGTGCGGGGGGTGGTTGCTCCGAGAAGCTGATCGAGGACCGAGCGACGGACCCCAAGTTGCGTTTCAAACTTGACGTTTTCCAACTGGCCGGCGTGAACCATCCTGCGCAGGTGTGACTCGCTGATGTTCAGATACTCCGCGGCCTGCTTGACCTTGAGCACCGGGTCCGGGTTGGATCCCTGATCCCGTGTGGGGGTAGGGGTGGCAGACTTGGAGTGCTTGGATGATCGCGCCATAACGGCTCCTCGAGGGACTGGCGCAGCCTGAGTGGCTGCGCTCGAGGAGGAAGGTGCAGTGCGCGTTTGGTTAGTGTCTTGTCCTCGTTCGGAGCCTCTAGGTGGACTTGAGGAAGTCGCTGAGTCTCTGACCCACGTGGGAGACCGACTGCTCTGACGCATGCAGGTAGATTTCGGATGCCCGGGTGGTGGTGTGGCCGAGCATGAACTTCAGCTCGGCGAGCGTCGCCCCTGATCGCGCGGCCCAGGTTGCCGCCGTGTGACGGAGGTCGTGCCAGCGAAGGTCCGGCCGACCATGCTTGTCCGCTGCGCGCTTGAACATGAAGGTCCTGCGGGAACTGGGAACGGGCCTGCCGCTCGAGGTACAGAAGACGAGATCATCCGGGTCAGCGCCCGTGAAGCGCTCGAGGTGGTGTTGGAGATCGGGCCGGATGATCTCTGGAATGGGTACCCAACGCCGGGCGGCAGCGGACTTGGGTGGACCGAAGTTGGAAGCGCTGCCCAGCTTCTTCCGAGTCAGGGTGCGGCGCACGTAGATCCGGCCCAACTCAAGGTCCACGTCCCGCCGCGTCAAGGCGAACTGCTCACCAGCTCGCAGGGTGCACACGCCTGCCAGCAAGACGGCAAACCGATACCTGTCGGGCACGTCCTGCGCCAGAGCCCTTAGGGCAGGCAGGCCCTCGAGTACCGGCCGATGCGAACGCTGAATGGTGGATGCCCCCTTGAGTTTGCATGGGTTGGCCGAGAGCAGACCATCGCAAACGGCACTGTTCAGGGCCGCCGAGACCATGGAGTAGCACTGCCGCCGCACCGCCCTCCCGGCCTGGGATCCTTCGGCGGGCGGACACAATTCG
>Ga0116184_10002488_pt1 | contig 16057 bp, 16 predicted proteins | sample AD_JPNNA5_MetaG_FD_89886 | JGI IMG/M metagenome (GOLD analysis project Ga0116184, IMG submission 89886) | Active sludge microbial communities of municipal wastewater-treating anaerobic digesters from Japan - AD_JPNNA5_MetaG | ecosystem: Engineered > Bioreactor > Anaerobic > Digestate | place... | reverse complement strand
TCAGTTTTACTCCAAAAACTAGAGAAGCTACAGCAGAGCTATTACCGATCAGTAGAGCGTATACGAAAGTGCAAATTGGATTTATCGAATGCAGAAGTGGCTTCAATCCTGGAAATACCCAAACCTACTGTTGATTCCGGTTTGTTGAGACTTAAAAAGCTGTTTGAAAAAGTAAACGTAGTTCAACTAAATTAGCAATATTTTTTAGCTTACTAGCTGCAACATACGGTATGTTACTATCAGCATAACATTTTATAACTTTGCAGTGTCGTATGTATTTAACATTCTTATACCTATTTAATATTTCTAGAACTGTGCTTTCTGCAACACCATCTAGTTTTAATTTTTTATGCTGAGATGTCTGACCAGAAATTATACTAATATTACTCTTTGAAATGTTTAATAATTCTGAAAGAAAATCAATAAGAACAGCATTGGCTTTACCTTTTTCTGGTTGAGCCTGTATTTTAAAAACATGTTCATCACCACGTATCCCAACATACTCATTTTTGGGTGCATTGGGAATTACTTTAATGAAGAGTATCATAACTCTACCACTATTAGCACAATCAGCTACTTTTTATCATTAAAAGAAAATTATCTTCGCTAATTACCGGAATTCCTAATTTTTTAGCCTGCATATTTTTTGAAGAACCTGAATTGGGATCATTTGTCACAAGGTATGATAAATCTTTTGTTACACTAGATTTAACAGTCCCACCATACTGTCTTACAAGAGATTCTGCTTCGGCCCGTTTCATTGTTTTTAATTCGCCAGTAAAACAAAATGATAGTCCCTGTAAAGATCCTTGATTTGTTTGCTCAATACTGATGTATAACAGCAATTCATTTAGGGTCGATTCAAGTTCTTTTAGTCCCTGCACCAGGTTTTCTGCAAGAATCGTTCCAAAACCTGGAATCCGGACAAAATCCATACTTGTTGCTTGCTTTAATTTCTCGAGTGTTGTGAATCCAGCACTAATTAACTTTTCTGCCATGAGTGGCCCTATTCCATCAATATCAAGACCAGCTAATAATACAGAAATTTTTATACTTTTCTTTACATTAATATTTGCAATTATTTTCTTTGCAAGTATTTCTCCCATTCGTTCTATTTCAATTAAATCAGCAATAGTAAGTTTGTATAAATCTGCTATCGTACGTACTTTGCCGGTTTCGAATAGTCGTTTTAATACTGTCGGACCGATGTCCATTATTCCCATTGTCTGAATCCACTTTTCTAACCGATGATACAATTTCCCCGGGCAGCTTGAGTTAGGGCAATATAACCGCGTTCCTTCATCAATTAGCCTGGTGTTGCACTGGCCACAAAATTCTGGAATTGTAATTGATACAGCACCTGGCTCATCATCAATTTTTCCTTCTATTTTAGGAATAATTTCACCACGCTTTACTACAATTACACGCGATCCAATTTTTAATCCCATGCCATTGATAGCATTTGTATTTACAAGATTGGCTCTTTTTACTACCGTACCTGCTAATTGCACTGGATCGATAAGCGCTATTGGGGTATACAGTATTCCAGATTCGCTCCACTCAATACTGCGAAGCGTGCTTACAGCTTCTTCAAGTGGAAACTTAAAAGCAATTTGTTTTTCCGGTCGTGGTTGCGCCATATCATTGATATCTACAACACGGCCTTTTACAACAAGTCCGTCAATATCATACGGGATGAGCTCTCGTTCTGCTACAACTTTAGCGCGGTAATCGATAACTTCATATGCACCATTGCAGACTACAGCAGGAACTACGGAAAACCCCTGTTCTTTAAGCCACTCAAGTTTTGAAATTTCATCATTAAATGGTGATTCAGGCTGCTGTACTGCTTTTCCTTTATTAAATACACCTTCTGGTACTGCATCATAGCAAAGCACAGAAAGATGCTCAGATCCTTTTCCGTCTTTGCGTTTCATTACTCCATTTGCAGCATTACGACAGTTAGCTTTATCGGAAAAGAATTGAGAGTGAATACTTTTTAACATTATCACTTCACCTCTAACCGCACCGCTCCATGAATTTTTAAGTCGTAATACAACACCCTGCATTTTGCGGACATTCTCTGTTATGTCATCGCCAATGGTTCCATCACCGCGGGTAACTGCGTATTGCAGAACTCCATCTCGGTATTGCAGTTCCAAACTTGCACCATCTAGTTTATATTCAACAACAAACTCACGAAATTGCTGTTTTTGTGCCCATGCCAGAAACTCCTCGGGATCTGCAGCTTTATCCTGACTTCCCATAGGCATAATGTGTTCCCGTTTCAAAAAGCCATCTGCACTATCTTTACCAACTTCTGAAAATATTTTATTACCAGGATCGAGTGTCTTAAGTTCATCCCAGAGAGCATCAAACTCGGCATCGGTTATTTCTGGCATTCCATTGTAATAAGCATTTTGATGATACTTAACAAGATTTTCAAGTTCCTGTATACGCTTCTGTTTATCCATTTTTACTCTCCATGTTCATTGCAATGGTATGACAATTAAACTAAAAATTCCGATTCTTTATGGATTTTCCTTTATTACTTTGAGTAGTTTGCATTGTAATCTCCAAGATAAAAAAGCTCAATGGTATTGTCTAAAAAATTTGAGAAACAGAGATACTTTCCATTATTGCTAATATCAAGTCCGGTTGGCTGATTTCCTCCTGAAAACATTGCAACAACGCGTTTTTGTTCAACATCGATTACAACAATATACCCACTTCGCGGACTCCGTATTAGATATGAAACAGGATTATTTGGTCCCCTGCATGAAACGATAAGCAGCTTTCCATCTGGACTAATATCAATGGTATTGGGATTATGATCAACTTCATACCATTCAGTAATTGTAAATGTATCCATGGCAATTTCATATACCATATTGTTTCCCATATCACTGACATATAGGAAACGATCATTAGGACTGAGTACGGCATGGCGCATATTCGATCCTGCTTTTTGTATGTATTTTATTTCTTTCCAGGTATCGGTATCAAAAAGAGAAATTCTTCCTCCTTCAAAAGCGGTAACTACTAAATACTTCCCATCTTTTGTAAATGCAAGTCCCCGCGGAACAGCTGCTGTAGGTAATTTTTTTATAATATCGCCGCTCTCCGGATTAATTATTGATACTGTATTGCTTAACCAATTTGAAATTGCTGCTATTTTTTTTTCAGAATGCCAGGTTATATACTTTGACCATACTCCACCTGTCGGGATAGTTCGTTTGTATTCAAGAGCTGGCCATGAATATTCATAAATACTACTTGTTGTCATTTGACTTACCCAGAAAACATTTCGTTCTTTAAGAAACAATCCTTCAGGATATCCCGTCTGTTTGCTGGGATCGGGTGGCTCGATTCGCTTTATCATCCTTAATTTTGATAGCGAAAACACATCGAAACCACGCTCACCTAATAGTGGGATAAGAATATAATCATCGTCAGGACTAAAAATTACCTGTTTAGGCTGAACACCGCATGAAAAAATCCCCATAGCTTGAAATGGTGTACCTTCTTTATGGTGCTGAAAAGTATACGAACCATTCTCCCGTACATCGATTCTACAGGTTTCATCAGCGTAGTCTGTACGAGAGAGAGTTAGTACATGCATCCCGTATTCGAGTACAACATCACAGGGAGTCTGTCCCAGTAATCTATTCTGCTCATACACAGCAGAGCTCCCCACAACGGTTTCTATATGCACAGAAAATGTTTTCTTGTGTAATGTAATTACATACTGGTTTTTCCCAAATGCTTTATTAACAAACTGCTCTTCGAATGGTTGGTACCCTTCAGCTTCAGCTCTAACCAGTACTACTTTTTCACGAGTTCTAACCATTGCACCATTTTCGACAGGTAATCCGTCTACGGTAATGGTTGCCATTTTAGGCTCAACGGCAACCTGTACTGAATAAGAACACGAGAATAGCAACCAACATATCACTGATACGAGCACGCCATATTTTGTACGCATACTTATGCATTATACCATTTTATTACTTATCCTGTGTATTTGTATCTATATCCAGTTCTTTATATCCCTCTAAAAGATTTTGTTCTTTTCGTTTTCTTCCCATTTCAATAATTATAAATGCAAGTGCACCAAAGGTAACAGAAAGATCGGCTACATTTAGAATTCCAGTTCGGAGTTTACCGATACCGAAATTGAGGAAATCAACAACAATAAAATTATTAACCAGCCTATCGATTAAATTACCAAGTCCACCACCAATAATACATGCAAGAGATACAATGTGCGAATACCGTTTTTCTTTGATGAAAATATAGTATATACCATAACAACACAGTAGTAATGGAATAATGAGTAGCAGTATATATTTTATGATAGAAGGCCAACCAGCACCAGCACTTAAAAAAGCACCTGTGTTTTCAGCATAGATTAGTATAAAAAAATCTCCAATTACATTGACAATTCCCTTTCCTTTTAAGGTAAGAATAGCCCACTGTTTTGATATTCTATCTGCTGCATAATTAACAATAATAATAGTAAATCCTAGCAAGGCACGTCGTATCTGATTTTTTTCTATGTGCACAATGACCTCCGCTGCATCATCATACATAAATACCGAATCTTATACAATAATAAAAAATTTTTTGATTTCTCAATAATAGTGGCGTATACTGGTACTATGCATATAATAGAAAACAAAACTCAATGGGAAGATCTGGTTGGTCACATTTTAACATTCAAGTACCTCAACAAACAGGAACTCAGTATCATTCTTAAAGCAGGTTCTATAATAACCTATGAAACTGATGAAATTCTTGCAAAAGAAGGTGAACTTGAACCATGGTTTTTCGGTATTCTGGAAGGCACAGTCAGTGTTTCAGTTTCCGAAAAAAATAAAAAGGAAACTTATATGAATTCGCTGGGACCCGGGGATATATTTGGTGAAGCAGGTATTTTCCTCAATGTGCCTCGAACTGCTACCATTACCGCAATGGGACCATGCACTGTTTTTAGAATTCACAGAAATGATCTCTCAGCCTTTTTTAAGCAGAATCCAGTTGCTACCAATAAAATGCTACTCGTAATCATTTATGGTCTCTTGCGCAAACTTCGTGCAGCAAACCTGGAACTGGCATTTGAACGGCGGGAAGATATAGATCAATCGGATATCGATGCAATGGTTGATAGAATCCTGAATACATAATTTTTTCTATAAAATTTTTCTTGCAAAATTTTTCTTGCAATTTTTCACTTTCTCGCTCATAATTACTTATCGAGTGAAAATAATTACTCATACAAATCTCGTATTTGCATTACAGTAATGTTACGTTACTGATATGGAGGAAATCAATGGAAGGAAAAGTCTTAAAAACAAGGAATTGTGTTGCCTATGGCCTTGGTGATTTATATGGGGGTGGCGCATTCCTGCTGATTAGTACTTTTACAATGTACTATCTTGTAGCTGTAATTGGATTAAACCCTATACTTGCAGGACTCATCCCTGGACTTGGTAAGATATGGGATGCGGTATCCGATCCGCTTATGGGCTATATCTCTGATAGAACCAGAAGTAAACTGGGCAAGCGTCGTGTATGGTTTCTCATTGGAATCATCCCCATTTTCGTTTCTATGGTGCTTATCTGGCTGCCCGTAAAATTTTCTACTGATTTCGGCCTCTTTATCTATTACTTTCTGGCATATATTTTCTTCTACACTGTTTCAACAATGGTGCTAGTTCCTTATGGAGCTCTTTCTGCAGAAATGGCAGAACAATTTAAGGATAGAAATAAACTTACTGGATTTAGAATGTTTTTCTCTATGCTGGCAGCATTATTGTGTGGAACAGTACCAGAGATGATTATAAACCGTTTCCAGGATCCAAAAACAGGGCACCTCGTTATGGGAATCATTTTTGGTGTTTTTTTCATGCTCCCCTGGATATTTGTTTATTTTGGAACATGGGATAAACAGGAAGACCCTGGTAGTCAAAAGAAAACCAATTTTGTAACAAACTTTGCCAGCATATTCAAAAATAAATCATTCCGTATCCATATTGCTATGTATATTTTTGCATATGCAACGATGGATGTGCTCATGGGATGGATAAAATTTTATCTTGCTGATTACCTGCACAAGCCAGGATTTCTCACAATCGGCATGGGATCAATCCTCATCACACAGATAGCATGCCTTCCACTCTATATTGCTATCGCTAACAAAAAAGGTCATGCGACTGCATTCCGTATTGGTCTTTTAATAATGGCTATTGGACTGGCTGCAATGTACCTCCATGGACCTTCCACTCCAACCATTGTACTGATTATTAATTGTATAATAATTGGTATGGGACAATCTGCTGCTGTGTTAGTACCATTCCAGCTTCTGCCATTTGTAGCTGATGTTGATGAGCTTATGACTGGTGAAAAACGTGCAGGCACCTATGCGGGAGCTATGACACTTATCAGAAAACTCATTCAAGGCGCCGCTGTTTTGCCACTCCTTGGGCTCATACTTTCAATCATTGGGTATCTTGGTCCTCTCCCAAAATCGTTTACGATTGAGGATTTTGAAAACAATATAAAACCACAAGTAGCACTTAAAGCTCCGCAATACGAATCTGCAGTTTCTGATGCATATACAAAGGATGATTCATTATATAAACTTAACGAAAAGGCTGATACTGCTGTATTGCGACAAACACGTATTGCTTTTGATACCATAAAATATAAAGGAACAGGCGCATCATTAAAAACATTTGCCACTCCACAAACCGACAGTACCCAGGAGTCTATTCATCTTTTATTTTCATTAATTCCCATTCTTTTCCTGACTGCAGGAATCCTGGCCTCACTCAAATTTAAATTAAATCCTGAAACACACAAAGTTCTGAGGAATGAGATGGACCGGCTTAATGCAGGAGGTAACAAAGAACAGGCACCGCCAGAAGTAAAAGAGATCTGTAAAGTGCTGTCTGGTATGGATTATGAAAAAATAAGAATTTAATTTCTGGATACACGCTACTGTGTGTGCTTTTTTAGAGTACACACAGTAGATTTCTATTAGATTTGCTATAATTGTAAAAGTTGCACTGCAATTGTAAGCTTATTGTTTATCAATTTTTATTTTTTCAATTTTTTTCGACCGTTCCAGGATTGACTTCTATCTTAGCTGCCTTATACCACAGGGATTCAAGGTCATAAAAAGATCTCGTTTTGCTGCTCATGATATGAACAATAAAATTTCCATAATCAATGAGGCACCATTCATCTTCATCATCAAGCGATGGCTTCCTCATACTGGAAATGCCATGCTGTGCAGTAAATTCCTCACATGTCCGCAATAATCCTTTAAGGTGGGTAAAACTTGAAGCTGTTGTTATTATAAAATAATCAGTCCAATCAAGCATTGCTCGTACATCCAGAATGAGTGTATTCTCGCCTTTTGAGTTAGCTAATTCAAGCGCACATTGCTGAATGATTTCGAAATTGTTATTTGACACAGTACCTCCCATTAAAATCTTTTCCAATTATTATTATAAAATCGGTATTGCTGTTTGTTATTAATGCATCATCATACAAAATCATATCGCACTTAATAACTCGTGCTACATTTTCTGCTGCATTTTGATATTGAGTTTTTGCGATAATACGAGTCTTTGTTTCTTCATTTGATTCATAATTGCTTACATTCATAACTTCGTAACCAAAACTGCTATATACTTCAGATGCTTTTTTTGCAAGTCCATTTACTGGTGTACCATTTAATATTGTTATGGTAAATATTTTATCTTCCACAACAAACGATTCAGCATTAGAAAGTGCATTAAGTGTTTGCTTTACAATATCACGAACGAGCTCACCGTCATACAACGGGAAAATCATATTCTTATTATCAACAACTCTATTTATGCCTGTGAGCCTTTGATAAATAATTTTTTCTGTATCAACTTGAACAAAAGAAGTAAACATGGAAAACAGTGATCGCTCTGGCAAATTCGTTTTAATGTTTTTTAACAGTGCACGTTTAACAGAAGAATTTTTTAAATTCTCATTTAACAAACTAATATTTTTAATGAGCGCTTTTACTGTATCCTGATATCTTCCAACATATTCCCAATCAGGTCTGCTTATATCTTTATACAAAACATAATATAGCATTTTTTCACCATCAAGCGTTACGGTTCCATATGGCAAGTGTACCTGCTTTCCATCAAGATCATATGTTACTGCTTCTGGAATAAAAACACTGCAGCCTTCAAGTAAATCTATAAAATGGACAAACTGATTTTCATCCATTACAATATAGTAATCTACAGTGGTCTGTAAAATATCCTCTATCTGACTCAAGTATTTTTCTGGATGCTTGCTCTCATATAACGCATCTATTCTATCGGTTCTGTTTAGACGTTTAATAATGAGTCCGGTTTCAACCGGAATATCAAGCAAAGCAGCTCGAGCATTCTGCGGATAATATAAAAATATTTCTGTAAATACTGGCTTACTTTCTTTTTCTAATATAAACGCAATATTGATGATTGAACCATTTTTCACTGCTTCATCAAACGGTTCAACAATTGTTTTTGCAATTACCACAATGAGTGTAACTATAGTTATAATGATGATTATAACCAGGAAAATAATATTTTTATCAATTGCTTTCTTTAGTTTCATAATGTTCTCTCAATAGCTTCCTTTAAAAGTAGTAGTCGTTTATTTATTTCCTGAACTTCGTCACATTCTAGCTTTTCTGTATTATTTTTTTCAATAAGATCAAGAATGATTCTTAATGTTAAAAGCTGTAAAGCCTGATTTTTCGAATCGCTGCAATACTGTTTCCAGAGTGGTACATAATGCGCATATGCTTCACCTCGACCAGGTTCAATCTTATCTGCGCAGTATACAATCATGTCTAAAGCATTCATTTGTTCACTGCCAATTGTATGAAATGCAATTGCATGAAGTTCCATGTATGAAAACGGGTAATTACCTGCATATAAAAATCCTGCAGCAGCAAATCCATGCAATCGGTGTCTATTTTCAAACGCATAGGTAGGTACTGGGAATGGGCATGTATGTGCGTATTCTTTTTGTGTATCAAACGAAAACTCTTTTGCAATGTCATGCAAAAGCGCTGATCTAAAAGCACTTTGCTCATCAAAACCGCTATCATGCGCTAGCTCATAAGCCATAAATGCTGAACCAATACAATGTGTTAATCTTTTTTCACTCAACATCGATGCCAGGAGTGGTTTGTAACGAGAAAGCTCAATTTCTATATGAGTATTACTTACCTGTTCCATATAAGTTTTTATCCTTGATATACTCGCTGATAGATTTCGGACAAAGCCATTCCCAGCCTTTTTTCTCCTGAATTCTCTTACGTACCATTGTTGAGGATATTTCAATGAGCGGATTATGTGCTCTTTCATGCGGAAAATCTATTGAGGCTGCAATAGCACTTCTTCGTGCTACAATTATTCGAGCAAGCTCGAGAATTTTTTGTGGGTTTTTCCAGGTAAAAAATTTATCCGCCAGATCATCACCAATGATGAGGTATGGAGGCTGTGCAGTGCAATAGCCGCTATACTGAGAAGATCCATACAAATTCTCAAGTGTTGTGATAGTATACGAAATATCCTGTGCTTTTATTTCCCAATCCAGGACTTCGAGACGTGCATCATACTGTTTAAGCAATTCAGTCATTGCAAGCCTCTCATCTGCACCAGGATCAGCTTCGAGCATTTTGTGTGGAGGAATATAGCATGGAACAAGAAGCAATTTTGAAAGATTAAATTCACTGATTATTTCCTGAGCTAAAATAATGTGTCCCAGATGTGGAGGATTAAACGTGCCCCCTAAAATCCCTAACGTCATCTCACCATGCCTTCTCGGTATTAAATTGTTCTTCATACTTAACAAGCTGCTCAGCGAAATAGCGAGACAGTTCTTTGAGTCCTATTCCATTCACAACCGATATTCCTAGGACCGTTTCCTGGTTATATTTCTTTTTCAGCTCCTCCAGTCTTTCTTGTGTTGCTTCTAAATCAAGTTTAGTTCCTACAATTACTCGCGGTTTTTGAGCAAGATCAGGAGAGTAGCTCTTAAGCTCCTCAATCAATACATCAAATGCTTCTAAATAATCATCGAGCGATAAATCGATGAGAAATGCAAGGGCTGCAGTTCGCGCAATGTGTTTTAAAAATTTTAGTCCCAACCCCAATCCCTCATGAGCTCCTTCGATAATTCCAGGAATATCAGCTATAATGATATCTCTGTCACCGATGGTAAGAACACCTAGATTGGGAATTTTTGTTGTGAAGGGATAGGGTGCAATTTTAGGTCTGGCATTGGTAAACGCATTGAGCAGGCTTGATTTGCCAGCATTGGGAAACCCAACTAAACCAATATCAGCCATAAGCTGCAGTTCCACTTTGAGAACTCTTGTCTCTCCCGGTTTTCCTGGTAACGCAATACGCGGTGCCTGATTGGTACTAGTTTTAAAATGCGTATTACCCCATCCGCCATTTCCACCACGCAAAAAAACCCAGCCTTCCTGTTCAGTACCAGTAAACTCGCGAATGATCTCTCCAGTTTCAGCATCCTTAATTATTGTGCCAGGTGGTACTGGAACAATTACATCTTCACCATCTTTACCATGACAATTTTTTCCCATACCATCTTGACCATTTTTCGCAAAAAATGTCTGACGATACCGTAAATGTGCAAGTGTACGTAAATTATGTTTTACAACAAAAACAACATCCCCGCCCCTGCCACCATCTCCGCCAGCAGGGCCGCCATATGGGATGTACTTTTCTCGCCGAAAAGCTATACAACCATTCCCGCCTTTTCCAGAGCCTACGGTTATTGTTGCTTCATCTGCAAATTTGTTCATAGATATTCCAAGTATAACAAATAATAGTGATAAAAAAAAACACCCCGGCTGTATCCGCGGTGTCTTTCTCACATGCATGTGAATACAAAAAATTCAGTATCGTATCAGATAAGCTTACTGAATTGCTTCGACATGTACAAACTTTTTGCCCTTTACTTCTTTGAAAGAAACTTTACCATCAACAAGAGCAAATAAGGTATAATCTGTACCCATGCCGACATTTTTACCGGGATGAATACGGGTTCCACGCTGTCGCACGATAATCGCTCCAGCATTGATTACTTCGTTTGCATATGCCTTTATTCCCATGCTATGGGGATTAGAATCACGGCCATTAACACCTTTATGCGGCATGTCAACCTCCAGTATATTGTATAACCATCTGTACTGCCTCAGGATATTCCCGCTGCACTACTGTAAATCCTTTAATCAAAAATTCTGTAATACTTTGAAGTTTTTCTGTATATTCTGTTCTATACATACCAACTTCAAACCAGAGCTTGCCTGGTTCAGGAGCATCTCCTTGTAACGTAATGCCCCTTACATCGCGTATTGTCTCATAGGCAGTCTTTGCTAAAAGCGTTACTGCCCCGCATGCTACATTACTGCCTCGCTTTTCATTACCTGCATGACCAGTAATATTGATTGCATGCAAAACGCTCTGGCTGTCAAGCACAATCTGAACTGTTACGTGATCAGACTCCGACAATTTCCTTTACCCTGAGCGTTGTATATTGCTGCCGATGCCCATAGGTTCTTCGATAATTTTTCTTTGATTTATACTTAAAAACAATAAGCTTTTTGCCTTTAACATGGTTTTCGACAACAGCTTTTACTTTTGCACCAGCAATATACGGAGCACCTACCTTAACTTCCTGATCAGAAAAAAGCATAACCGTATCAAACTCAAGATTTGCTCCAGGTTCAGCATCAATCTTATCAACCTTGATCAGTTTATCCTGCTCTACTTTATACTGTTTGCCTTTAACATCTACAATTGCGTACATATCTATCCTCATTCAAAAAAATTACTACAAAAATCGGTTATTGTTTATACTATAAAAACAATATGTTTGTCAACCAAACTTCACCATAGCACTACTACATTCTGTCTATTACATGTATACCAAGAAGTCCCATACAGAGCTCTAATACCTGTGCAGTTCCTTTTGCTAAGGCAAGCCGTCTCTGTTTATCATGTGGAGCAGCAGTAAGCACTGGACACTTTTCATAAAAAGCATGAAATAACGAAGCAAGGTTATAGAGATACCCACACAGTCTATGCGGCTCAAGACTCCGCTCTACCTGATGCAGGTAATCACCTGCTTTAAGCAATTCCAATGCAAGCTGGCGTTCTTCGGGAACAGCAAAAGTATCAACCAATGCAGTAAAGGTTGATTCGTCGAGTCCTGCCTTCCGGAAAATACTTTTAATTCTTACATATGCATTCTGTAGGTAGGGAGCAGTGTTACCATCAAATGATAGCATACGATCCCAGTTAAATACATAATCTTTTACTCTATCATTACTCAAATCTGCATATTTTACTGCGCCAATACCAATTGCCTGAGCAATTTTTTTCTGTTCATCGAGCGGAATATCTTTTGCCTTCTCATGCACAATTGCGAAGGCACGGTTAATTGCTTCGGTTAAAACATCATAGAGTTTTACGCTCTCTCCACTCCGAGTCTTAAAAGGCTTGCCGTCTTCACCCAGGATACTGCCAAAGGCAACATGTTCTGCACGTACTGGTTCCTGTAACCAGCCAGCTTTTTTTGCTGCTGCAAAAATCATTGCAAAATGCTGTGCCTGAGGAGCACCTACCACATACAGGAGACGAGATGCATGTAAATCCAGAATACGATGCCGAATTGCTGCTAAATCTGTAGTGTCATAACCAAAACCGCCATCACTCTTCTGTACAATGAGTGGCACCGGTTCCTTGTTTTTCCCGGTTATTTCATCAATAAACACACAAACCGCACCATTACTCATGACAGCAATGCCTTTACCGAGGAGTTCCTGAACAATACCTGGCAGCATGTCATTGTAAAAACTTTCCGGATAATAATCGCTCTCTTCAAGCGTAACATCCAGCATGTGGTAAATTTCCGCAAAATGACGTTTTGATTCCTCAATTAAAGCTCTCCAGAGTTTCAGTGTTGTCTCATCGCCACTCTGCAAGAGCACTACACGTTTTCTTGCACGCTCTGCAAATGCAGGGTCTGTATCAAAGCGCTGTTTTGCTTCCTGGTATAGTGCATTTAAGTCACTTATTTGGTGATCGCTCGCAAGATCCCATGATGTATCTACAAGGTTTTCGATGAGCATACCAAACTGAGTGCCCCAGTCTCCAAGATGATTCCGTTTTAATACTGTATGCCCAAGAAATTCCAGAATCCGCACTAACGCATCTCCAATAATTGTTGAACGGAGATGACCGATATGCATTTCTTTTGCAACATTCGGTGCTGAATAGTCAATAGCTATGATATCGTGTTTTTGACTCTCAGGAATACCACAGCGTGAGTCATTGAGCATCGCGCTTATACACGTTCCAATATACGCATCAGCCAATGTAATATTGATAAAACCAGGTCCGGCTATTTCGGTCTTTACAATAATCGAATTCTGAGGAAGAGCCTGCGCAATTTTTTCTGCTATTTCTCGCGGTGCTTTCCCAAATGTCTTTGCAAGTTGCATAGCACAGTTTATTTGCACATCACCAAAACGTGAATCTGCTGCAAATCGCACAACGGGATCAAAGCTGCTATATTCAGGACCACACACCTCTATCAGCGCTTGTTGTACAAGCATACGAATATCATTGAGAACCTGTACCATACTGTTTCCTTACCATAAAAATTGAGTGGATATTGTACTCTGAAAACCCATTGCAATACAAGGTTACTGAAGTATTAACCTGCGATTTAGAAAATATACGTTCTGGGAAAGATGTATTATGCTGAACATAGTTATTAAAAAGAACGTAATACGTTTGCTATATCTTATCGTAAAATAGATTCAAATGCATGTAATACGTGCGGTTTTAGATCTTCCAATGTGCTCTGTACATAAGCCCCTGCAGCATGTTTGTGTCCCCCTCCTCCAAAACTTTCAGCAATTTTTCCAACATCTACCCATGCTTTAGAGCGGAGACCTATTGTACAGTAATCCGGTTTTTCCTGCCGGATAATGACTACCACTTCACTGTTTTCTACTGTCATGAGAAGCTGATAGAGCATATCGGAATCACGCGACTCAACACCATATCGTTCTTGATCACTCAGTGTAAGCCAGGAAAATAACAGCTGATTGTTATAGTATGACTCTGTTCGGAGGAGAAGCTCACCCAGCAACTTTCGGTTTCCAAGCTGTTTGCCCCCGCTCATGGCATAAAATGCCTGTTTTGGAGAAGCTCCTGCATCTACAAGCCGTGCAACTGCGTTAAAATATTTTCCGCTACCTGTTTCCAAATGTCTAAAAAACCCTGTATCAGTTGCTACACCGAAAAAGAGAAGCTCAGCTATTTCTTTTGATAAAGCATAGTGAGCTTCTTCAAGTATTTCCTGTATCAAAAATGCTGTTGCAGGAGCTTGAATATCGACAAAACAAATCTGCCCTTCTGGTCTCCCGGAAGCATGGTGATCTATAAAAAGCATGGGAAGAATTTCAGGGAACTCCGTTGACTCAAAACCAGTTCGAGATATGTTCGAACAGTCAATAATGATGAGAGCAGTGCTGTCTGAAAATACCGGCAGCGTTTTCTCAAAATAACACTCAAAAGATTTTATCTCTGTCCGTAAAAAGGGACCAGCTGAAACTATATGAACATGTTTCCCTTGCTGGGTAAGATATCGGCCTAGAGCCAGCTGGCTTCCAATGCAATCGCCATCAGGTTCTTTATGCCCAATAATGACATACTGTTCATATTTTGACAGGAAACTCAATATTTCCGGTATGAGTTCACTAGTTTGTTGAAAACACTGCACAATTATACCTTAGGGAGTCAGTTTTATTGCATCAACCTTGAACTTATCTCCCGGATCGCCTTCCAGCGTGCCCCATGTTGGATCATTGAAGTTATCTTTTACATATAATTTTACATGGCTAAATGATCCATCGGAACGATAGTAAATGACTGCGTATGGTCCAATGGGACCCCGAACGCGTATCATGACCGCTTTTCCACCAGCCTTAAACCACGATGCCGGTACATAAAAATCAGCAAAAGTGCTTTCACTTTTCTGATAGATTACTCGATAGCCCTGTGCATGCACAAAAATTTTAACAACATTTACTGTTATAGGATATAAATCTGACGGAGACCGTATCGAATTGCTTTTATCAAGCTGGCTACTTCCTGGATTTGATTGCGCAAGTGCAAACGGCAGTACAGCAACACATACAATTACAGCTAGTACACCAAGTATCTTCTTCATTCCGACACCTCCGAAATTGGTAATTTGCCCCAAAATTTAGTATTACTGTAAGTATACTTGAGGATATTAAATATTGCAAGCAAAAGAAAAAGTATGATTAGCTTTATCTATTAGTAATTTTATGCAATACTATCATCATGCAGCTTATAATCCAGAGTAAGGCACTTGCTGATGCAATACTTGCTGTACTCCTGACACAGTGGCCGGGTGTTGGTACAGATCTACAGTATAAGAACTGTTTTGAGCTCATTATTGCTGTCATTCTTTCTGCACAATGTACCGATGAACAGGTCAACAAGGTAACACCTGCTCTCTTTGCTAACTGGCCAGATCCAGCATCGCTTGCAACGGCCCCTCTCGAAGCACTTGAAAAGGCTGTGTATTCCACAGGGTTTTATAAACATAAAGCGCAGCACATAAAAGAGACAGCGCGTATTATAGCAGAAACCTATAGTGGCAGGGTGCCAGAAACATTTGAAGCACTGCTTGAGCTACCTGGCGTGGGAAGAAAAACAGCCCACCTCGTGCAAAGTCTCTGTCATAATAAACCAGGGCTCATCATCGATACCCATGTACTCAGGATAACACAACGCACTGGACTTGCGCTCTCCAGTAATCCATATAAAACTGAAAAAATTCTCGCATCAATCATTACAGAGGAACTCCATGCCAGAGCTTCGTTTGCTCTCAACCGTCAGGCAAAACATATTTGCACTGCCCGAAAACCTCAATGCGAAAT
>Ga0116184_10002487_pt1 | contig 16068 bp, 13 predicted proteins | sample AD_JPNNA5_MetaG_FD_89886 | JGI IMG/M metagenome (GOLD analysis project Ga0116184, IMG submission 89886) | Active sludge microbial communities of municipal wastewater-treating anaerobic digesters from Japan - AD_JPNNA5_MetaG | ecosystem: Engineered > Bioreactor > Anaerobic > Digestate | place... | reverse complement strand
TCTTGTTCCTGATTAATTGCAAAAGTTAAAATATCTTGTATGTTTTCGAATTCTTTCATTTTTAACTATTTTTTTCGTTATTCAATAATTCAACATATTTATCTTCAAAATATTTGACTAAGGCGTCACATCCGTAATCAAATAGTCGGCATCTATTTTCATCTGTTGTTTCAGCAAAAGAATATTTTTTAGTATTATTTGGTTCGGGTAACATTTGAATAATTTCTGATATAACTTCCGACGGTTCTATTACTCCTTTTATCCCAAATTTTTCGATTAGCTTTATTAACTGTGCGTTTGAATCATATTCCATATTTGATTGGAATTGTTTTTCAAATTTTTGAATTACTTTTTGCGTATTGGTAAATGTACCTCCCGTTTCGAAAGGGAAAGAAGCAGGTAAAATTAAATTCGCCTGTTTAGTTGTTTCGGTTAAAAAATAATCCTGAACAACTACAAACTCGGCCTTAGCAAACCAATTACGTACTGCTTCCGGTTCTATAGCACATCCAATAGGGTCTTCTCCAAATACAACTATATTTTTAAATTTCCCTTGATGTAATTGCTCTTTCACATTTATATCTCTCGATTGGGGTAATTCATTTATACCCCATTGCGTTTTCATTTTTTCAATTAATCCTTTATCGGTAATCGAAATACCGCCAACACCCCGTTCCGGACTTATTCCCATATCTAATAACCCTTGCGAATTATTTTTTTCTTTTAATGAAATAATTCCATTAGCTGTTTTCCCTAATTTTCCGGTAAGGATAGATAGATTAAATATTTCCTGACATGCATTTGCAGATAATTCCTTTTCCGAAAAAATAAGAATGGCATTTAATTCTTTATTATAATCCTGTGCAAATTTAGTGACTAATTCATTCGTAATTCCTGCTTTTTTCACCAGTTCCGAATAATTTTCTTTCAATAAATTTGTTCTATATTTATCAAATCCATCGCAATTATTCTTAATAAACAATTTATTTTCTAATTCGTTGGAAAGGATATAATGATTAAGTGCTTTTACGAAATAATAATATGATTTTATTTGAAGTAGCTTATCTACTTTATTAATCAACCTACTATTTGTTTTATTGGTTATTAATTCAACAGGAATATTATTTTTAACTCTTGTATTTTGAATCATGAAGCCCACAACCGCATTATCCATATTTATTTCAGAACCCAATAAATAAATTCGACTTGCTTCTTTTATCTGATTAAAAGGAACGTTTGCACACGAATTATTAAGAAGTCCGTTCTCTCTATTTAAATAATGGAATGATGCTACCTGATTTGTTTTTGCTCCCGCTCTTGCCAATTTTTGGATAAGGTACATTTCTTCGTTCGACAAGCGCGCACCGGCAAAAAAAACATTTTCATCGGCTTTTACATTTTTAATTTTTTCTTCTATAATCCCGAATGCTTTTTCAAAAGAAATTTCAGTAAACTTATTTCCTTCTTTAATAAGTGGTTTTGTTATTCTGTTTTTATCATTTATATAGGTATAACCGAATTTAGCGTATTTACAAATATTTCCATCTGTATTAACGATTCCTTCTCTGCCGGTTATTTTCATGGCAAAGCCATTTTTATGATGAATTGTTATTGCACAACCTACCGAACAATAATTACAAATTGTTTCTATTTTATCGAGTTTAACGGGGCCCGGTTTAAACAATACATTTTCAGTAATAGCACCTGTAGGACACGCAGAGATACATAATCCACATGATTCACAGGTTGTATCTTGCAATCTTTTGCCCATGGATGGAGCCACATACGTATCGAATCCTCTATTTACTAAGCCCAATGCGTTTGCACCTACCACTTCTTTACAAATACGAATACATCGGGAACAAAGAACACATTTGTTATTATCTATTTCAATAAATGGATGATGAAAATCGACCGGCGATTCGTTATATTTTCCTTGAAATTTATTCTGTTCAGCACCATACTCCGTTGCATATTTTTTTAAATCGCAATCATAATATTCAACACAGCCACATTCAAGACATCTGGCTGCTTCATGTTGAGCTATCTTTTCATTTTTATATCCTAATTCAACTTCTTTAAAATTGTTCCGTTCTTTTGGATTTAAGGTAGGCATTTCTTCGCGCATTTGTGTTAGAAATTTCCCTACATAATCTTCTGCAATTTGAAGTTTAAAATTATCTTTTTTACTGATAAATTCTTTTTGTAAAGGTTGAATTGGAAGATTTGTTAAATACTGATGACAACTTAAAGACGCTATTTTAGCTTGTGCTACTGCCTGAATTAATGTAGCCGGTCCGCTTACTCCATCACCACAGGCAAAAACAGAGGCTATCCCGGTTTGTAATGTTAGCGGGTTTGCATCTACATCGCCCCATTTTGTTGCATTTAACTCCCCTTTATCGCAATTTGTATTTATATCTTCTAAAAAATTAATATTTGTTTTTTGTCCTATTGCGGCGATGGCATAATCCATTTCCATATTAAATTCAGAGCCTTCCACAACAACCGGTCTTCTCCTTCCAGATGCGTCCGGTTCTCCTAATTCCATCTTAACACAGGTCATGGATTTAATTTTTCCTTCTTTATCCTTATTCACTTTTACAGGAGCTGTAAGGAAAATATATTCTACCCCTTCTAATTTCGATTCATGAATTTCAATGGGATTAGCAGGCATTTCTTTTTCTGTTCTTCTATAAATTACATACACTTTTTTTGCTCCGCAACGTATAGAAGACCGACAGCAGTCCATCGCCGTATTTCCACCCCCAACAACAGCAACTGTTTTCCCTTTAAAATCATATCTTTTACCACTAAGTTCCATTGCTTTTAAGAAATCGATACCCGACAAGCAATTGATAGCATCGTCGCCTTCGCAACCAATTGATGTTCCTTTTTGAGAACCGATAGCAAGAACCAAAGAATCATATTTATTTTTTAATGTTTTATATGAGATATTCTCTCCTAGTTTCTGATTAAAGAAAATACGAACACCCATTTCTGTAATATTATCGACTTCTTTTTGTAAAATATCGTTAGGTAGTCGATATTCGGGGATGCCATATCTTAGCCAACCTCCGGCTAAAGGAGCTGCTTCGTAAATATCTACTTCATGTCCGTATTTGCGAAGGAAAAAGGCAGCAGATAATCCTCCAGGGCCTGCACCAATAATGGCAATTTTTTTCCCGGTAGCTGCTGGTATAGAAGGTTTATATTTATTTGAAGAAAACAAATCATAATCGGCAGCAAATCGTTTCATGTAGTCAATTCCAACCGCAGTTCCTTCGTTTAGCAAATTTCTTCTACAAGCAACTTCACAGGGGCGAACGCAAACACGTCCGCATATAGCAGGAAGTGGATTTGTTTCTTTTATTAAGGCAACAGCCTCATGATACATTCCTTTTTCAATATAAGAAATATATCCTTGTACATCAACACCGGCAGGGCATGTTTGTTTACAGGGGCCTAAACAATCAGCATAATGATTACTTAACAACAATTCTAAGGCTGTTTTCCGTGCTTTAAATACTTTTTCGTTGATAGTATTTATTTTCATTCCTTCCATAATTCGGGTGGAACAAGCCGGTTGTAAGTTTTTCATTCCTTCTATTTCAACTACACAAACGAAACAAGAAGAATACGGGTCTAACCTTTCATCGAAACATAAAGAAGGTATTTCAAATCCATTTCTTTTTGCAAGAGAAAGAATATATTCTCCTTTATTTCCTTTTATATTCTTTCCGTTTAAAACAACATTTATATCATTCATAACTACTATTATTCTTTAAAAAATCATTTTAAAAATGTTATCCAATTGTAATCGCTTGGAATTTACATTTACTATAACACATACCACATTTTGTACAAAGCGATTGATCTATTAAATGAGGTAATTTACGTTCTCCGGAGATAGCCGAAACGGGGCATGCTTTTTTACATGCAGTACAACCGGTACATTTTCCGGAATTTATTTCATACGTTATTAAAGGCTTGCATTTTTTTGCCGGACATTTTTTATCTCTAATATGTGCTTCGTACTCATGTTTAAAATATTTTAATGTAGTAAGAACCGGATTTGGCGCTGTTTGCCCAAGCCCGCAGAGACTGCTTTTAGTTATCTGTTCGCTTAGCTCTTCTAATAATTCGATATCCCCTTGTTTCCCTTCCCCTTGAGTAATTCTAAGCAATATTTCAAGCATTCTTTTGCTCCCAATACGACAAAAGGTGCATTTTCCACAACTTTCTTTCTGTGTGAAATCGAGGAAAAACCTTGCCATATCAACCATACACGTATTTTCGTCCATCACCACCAAGCCTCCGGAGCCCATAATAGCACCAGTTGCAATAACTGAATCATAATCAACAATAGTATCGAGAAGATGCTCTGGGATACAACCACCCGAAGGGCCACCCATTTGTACGGCTTTAAACTTAATTGTTTCTCCTGATACTGTTTTATCTACAATTCCACCTCCAACGTTGTATATAATTTCACGAAGGGTAGTGCCAAAAGGCACTTCTATAAGTCCGGTATTGGCAACATGACCTGTTAGGGCAAATATTTTAGTTCCTTTCGATTTCTCTGTACCAATTGAATTAATCCATTCGGGGCCGTTTTTAATAATTAAAGGAACAGTCGCCAATGTTTCTACATTGTTTATTACCGTTGATTTCCCAAAAAGTCCTTTTTGAGATGGATAAGGAGGTTTTCGATTAGGCATTCCTCTATGTCCTTCAATAGAACCGATTAATGCTGTTTCTTCTCCACAGACAAAGGCACCGGCTCCTTCCATAACATGAATATTAATATGCTGCTTTGAACCAAAAACATGACTCCCTAAAATTCCCATTTTATGAGCGTCTTCAATGGCTTTTTTCATACGCTTCACGGCAAGGGGGTATTCTGCTCTTACATATACATAAGCTTCATCTGCATTTATCGCTTTAGCAGCTATCATAATACCCTCCACAATTCGGTGTGGATTCCCCTCCATAAGACTTCTATCCATAAAAGCACCCGGATCCCCTTCATCTCCATTACAAATTACATATTTTTTATCACTCTGTGCTAAGCGCGTAAGTTCCCATTTTTGACCGGTAGAAAATCCACCACCACCACGACCTCTAAGCCCCGATTGAAGAATCATATCGCAGATTTCTTTATCGGTAAGTTGATTAAAAGCTTTTTCGGCTGCAATATATCCACCATGTGAAATATATTCTTCAATACTTTCTGGATCTACCTTTCCACATTCTCCTAAAACAAGCCTATTTTGTTGATTATAAAAAGGAATTTCCGATGGCCCTTTACTAATTTCTTCATTGGAAGGATTAATATATAAAAGGCGGTCAATTAATTCTTTTTTGACAAGCGTTTTTTGTATAATTTCTAGTGCATCTTCCGGTTTCACTTTTACGTACATTATCTCATCGGGGAAAATAGTAACTAAAGGTCCCTGTGCGCAAAACCCTTGACATCCGCTGCGAGAGAGGTAAACAGAATTATCATCTTCATGAATATCAAGTGTTAAATCTACCACCTTAGATAAGCCCGTTACTTCGAGTGCTTCTATCATTGCTTGATAAACCAACAAAGAACCATTTGCAATACATCCTGTACCGGCACAAATAACAATATGTTTATGAATTAGAGAAGCTTTCTTTAAATAACGTTCTTTAATATCTTCAATATCTTTTTTACTAATATATTTCATAACCCATTATTTTACTGCTACTGATTTTCTTTTTTAATAATATCTTCAACAATTTCTTCACACATTTTTGAAGTAACTTTTCCATATACTTTTTCGTTTATCACCATTACCGGAGCTAAGCCACATGCACCAAGACAGCTTACTATTTCTACTGTAAATAAACCATCTTCGGTAGTATGTTTTGTTTCGCTTGTTTTTAATTTTTCGTGAATAAATTCAACGAGCGTATTTGACCCTTTTACATGACAAGCAGTTCCTGTGCACATTTTAATGATATATTTTCCTTTTGGGAACAAGGAAAACTGAGCATAAAAACTGGCAACACCATACATATCGTTTAATGTTAATTGAGTTTCCCTTTCTAATTTGTGAAAAGCTTCTTGCGGCAAATAGCCGTATAGCTCTTGTGCATGCTGAAGTAAAGGGATTAAATTTCCTTTTTCGTTTTTGTATTTTTTAATAAATGGATCTAATAACGACACATCTATTTTTTTTTCTAGCTTTTCTTCTTTTTTATTTTTTATTCTTGAAACTCGCATAATATTTATTTGTTGCTCTTTTTTAAAAATTCTTTCTTTTGGAATAATTTCATATTACAAAGGAAGAAATAAAAAAACGAAGAATAAAATTTATTCTTCGTTTAATTATTAAAAATTATTAAAATAATACCTACAACGAGCCCATTAAAGTAAGAACTTCAGCTTCTGTAGATTTCTGCATAACTAAATCTATTATAATAGAAGAAGTTGATATGGTATAATTCTGTTTAAAATAATACATACTTGCATCGGTATCTTTAGCTATTGCAAATACGGTAACAGGCTCACCAACAGGCAAATTAGATACTGTTAAGTTGTTTACTTTTATATACGAATGTAAATTGTTGAACACAATAAAAATGTCGATGAAGTTCGTATTTGTTCCGACAGCAGTAAAAGTTATTCCCGAAGTAGAAGTAAATGTATTAAGTTTACATACACTTAACCAGCCTAATTTAGCTATTTTCATGCCATATCCTTTTCCCAGAACGCCAATTTTTGTCACGGTATCTTGTGTAAATAAATAATCGGTTAGCGTAACATCATTATTCCAATCGCTTGTTGTTCCGGCAGTAAATCCGTAAAATACATCCATTGCATTATCGGGGGTTGCTGCAGGAGCCCACATAAGCAAGCCACAATTTTCTTTTAATGCTAACTCATTATTATTTTTCCATGCCGTAACTTTTAATTCGCCGGCCGATTTTAATATATTGTTTTGCGCTACATTCGGCAACCTCGATAAAATCATATCTTTCATAGAATAAGCTTCTATTAATCGTAATTCAAAGGGATAAGTAATGTCTTGAAAATTACTTTTGTACATAAAAATGGTTTTGGGTACATCGACAATAATTGTTCCTTCCTTTCCAATGATGGTATCTCCTGCAATAGAGTCGATTAAAAAAGATTGTTCTTCAGGAGCATTATTTAAATAAAACTCATCGAGAGAAGCATACGCTGTTGCTTTTTCTTCTGTTCTTTCTTTAGAACATGATGCAAATAAAATGAATAAACAGGATATACATATCCCCATTTTTATTTTAATATTTGTTTTCATATATTTCATTTTAATATTTTAAATCTCTTTTCAGTTATAGTACACAATAACTAATTTATACCCTTATTTAAAAAAATTAAAACCCAGGACATTTTTTTACTTGTTTCTTTTTTGAATAAAAACACTCACCAAATTTTAACATTAATCCAACACCCAACGAGCCTTCTTTCCATTTGGCATCATACCTATATTCAGCATACGGATAAAAACATTTAAATGATAATACAATACCTACTCCTGCTTCGTAAACCAAATTATTTTTTTTGGCTACACTATTATGAAACTCAGCGCTGTTAAACCAATCGTCGTAATAACCTCCGGCAAAAATATAGGGTGTAGCATTTCGAAAAGCAGGTAAATCAATGCCTAAATCGGTTCCAGCATATAATTCATGAACATTGTTAAACGAAGGGAAATAAGATAAACGTGGAGAGATAAATAATTTTTTAAAAATAGGAATCTTCGCTCTTCCATCGAAAGCAATCCCTTCGGTTTGAAAATTATATAAACCTCCTATTCCAAATAGTGTTTTAAACTCTTTATTTTGGGAAAATGTATGATAGGAAGAAAACAGGATAAGTAAAAGAAAAACTTTTTTCATTTTAATTTTTTTAAAATATACTCAAAACTATAAAAAAGTAGGATATAATTAAAAAGAATATCAATAATTATACCAATAACATAGATGTTATAGTACAATTTATTGGACTATTACATATATGCAATCGGTATTATTCCATTTCTTATTTATTATTAAGGGTGTTTATCTGTAATGTTTATTAACTTAGAATGTTTATATGTGTTTTTGAATGTGTATTACTTGTAAATTTTTTTTATATTTGTTTTTATAAACTAAAAAAATAAAAACTATGGCTTTTGAATTACCAAAATTACCTTATGCTCCTACAGCTCTCGAACCTCATATTTCGGCTAAAACGATTGAATTCCATTATGGAAAACATCATCAGGCTTATGTTAATAACCTTAATAACCTGATTAAAGGAAGCGAGTTTGAAAATGCAACACTGGAAGATATTATAAAAAAATCGACTGGTGGTATTTTTAATAATGCCGCTCAAATATGGAATCATACTTTTTATTGGGAATCTTTTGCTCCTAATGCAGGCGGAGAGCCTAGCGGAATTATTAAAGATGCAATAGATAAATCGTTTGGCTCTTTTGCGCAATTTAAAGAAAAATTTACAGCTGCCTCAGCTACTTTATTTGGCTCCGGTTGGGCTTGGTTAGTTAAAAAACAAGATGGTTCGCTTGATATAATTCAGGAAAGTAATGCAGGAAATCCTTTAACCAAAGGTCATATTCCGTTATTAACGTGTGACGTTTGGGAACATGCATATTACTTAGATTACCAGAATAAAAGACCTGATTATATTGCCGCTTTTTGGAATTTAATTAATTGGAAGAAAATAGAAGAACGCTTTTCAAAATAAGTATCTTCCTCTTTCTTTTTTAAAAAATGCCCTATTCACGGGCATTTTTTATGTTATTTTTCATTTTTTCGAACCCAATTCTTTTAACAGCCGATTTATTAAAAATTTTATTAAACGTTTTCTCATCGAGGGTTTCCCATTGTTTTGAAGTCATATTAAGAATATCGGGATTAGGAGAAAATGCTTTTTCTTTAGTAAAAGGAATATGTTGATTCCATGGACAAACATCCTGACAAACATCGCAACCGTATATCCATTTTTCCGAATTGATTATTTCTTCTGAAGTTTTATTTTCTATGGTATGATAGGCTATACATTTGGAAGCATTTAAATGAAAAGGCGCTTCGATAGCCTTGGCAGGACAAGCATCTATACATGCGTTGCAATTGCCACAATTATCTTCTAGCATTTCATTATAATTGAGTTCCAAATCGGTAAGCACAATACATATAAACAGAAATGAGCCATTTTCTTTATTAATTAAAAGTGTATTTTTCCCTATCCAACCTAATCCACATCGTGCTGCCCATGCTTTTTCCAGTATTGTATTACTATCGACAAAAATTTTAAATTTTGCTTTTTTATATTTCGTTTGTAATGTTTCAATAAATGCATTTGCCTTTTCTTTCATAACAGTATGGTAATCGTTACCCCATGCATATTTGGCAATTTTATAATATGCATTTTCGTTTTGTTTTTTTTCAGGATAATAATTTTGTATAAGAGCTATTACTGATTTCGTATTTTCTAAAAGCTTACGGATATCGGTTTTTTGTTCAATATTTTTTTCGAGGTATTTTATATTTCCCTGTTTATTTTCGGATAACCATTGTTTAAGGTATTGACTATCTTTTTCGAGAATGGTGGGAGATGCAATTCCACAAGCATCGAATCCTGCTTTTTTAGCGGCATCTTTTATATATTGAACATTCTTTGAATTTTCTCTCATTATTTTTATTATTAATAGTAAATGTAGTCTTTATTTGTACTTCAATTTGTTTTGCCAGCTACAAATCTATGTAATACTGTAAATACTAATTATTCAATGCTTCAAGCATACTTCTTTTATTCGGAATTTTGAAATTATTTTTAAAATAAGATAAGAACTACTAATAAGATGGTTATAAAATCAATTCCAAGATTTTTCCAATCCGTAAAAAAAATAAAGTTAAGAAAATTTTAGAAAAGGTTGCCTTGTTTGGCAGGATTAATTTTTCCTAAATGCAGGTATGCTTTTTCGGTTGCTTCTCTTCCGCGTGCAGTACGTTGTATATACCCTTCCTGAACTAAAAAAGGTTCATAAACTTCTTCAATGGTACCAGCATCTTCGCCAACCGCTGTTGCTATAGTAGATATTCCAACCGGTCCACCTTTAAATTTTTCGATAATGGTTGATAATATTTTATTATCCATTTCATCTAATCCGTTTTCATCTACATTTAATGCTTTTAGAGCATAATGCGAAATATCTAAATTAATAGTACCATCTCCTTTTATTTGAGCAAAATCTCTTACCCTGCGAAGTAAAGCATTTGCTATACGAGGGGTTCCACGACTTCGGCGAGCTATTTCTTGAGCGGCATCAGGATTTATTTCTATTTTTAAAATAGATGCCGATCTGTTTACAATCTTCATTATTAAAGAAGAATCATAATACGATAAACGCGAATTAATTCCGAAACGAGCTCGTAAAGGAGATGTAAGCAAGCCTGAACGAGTAGTAGCCCCAATTAAGGTAAACGGGTTTAAGGATATTTGAATACTTCGGGCATTCGGTCCCGTTTCAATCATAATATCAATGCGGTAATCTTCCATAGCAGAATATAAATATTCTTCAACTACCGGACTAAGGCGATGTATTTCATCAATAAATAAAACATCATTTTTTTCGAGACCAGTTAATAATCCGGCTAAATCGCCCGGTTTATCGAGTACAGGTCCGGAAGTAATTTTTATTCCTACTCCCATTTCGTTGGCAATAATATGTGCCAAGGTTGTTTTTCCTAATCCCGGAGGTCCGTGTAAAAGCACATGATCTAATGCTTCTTCTCGCATTTTTGCAGCCTTTACAAAAACGATGAGGTTATCCACTACCTGTTTCTGTCCCACAAAGTCAATAAAATCGGCCGGGCGTAACATTTTTTCTAATTCACGCTCAACAGGGGTTAAATTTTCCGATTCCGGATCTAAATTTGGGTTCATTAATAATGGAATATACGCAAAGATATGAAAATTCTAAAAATGAAAGAATCTCTTTCTGAATTTATACTTCTTTTGGTTGTTGTTATTATTCATCTAAAGAATAAAATCGGTCAATGCTATTCAGGTATGGTCACTTTTATAACCAATGCCTGCAAACATATATTATCCATAATCTTTTTTATTCTGAACATTAGATTGTGTAAAAAAATATTAAATATCATATATCATAATAGTTTTTGTATATTATTTTTATTTAAAATTAAAAAAACTAAAATGACATACAGTCGACATAAAATATGGATTTATTTAAGTTTCTTTTTATTTGTTTGCTTACTTTCTTGTCGTACCGCCAAAAATACGTATCCAGTTAAAAAGAAAGCTCCAGATACGACCGGTTTTTATTCGGAATATGCTAAAAAATTAGGGGTTGTTTTATCTGGAACGGAAGATAAACAATTAGTTAAAGAAATAAATTCGTGGGTAGGTGTTCCTTATAAAAGCGGAGGCGATACCAAAAAAGGGACCGATTGTTCGGGTTTTGTTCAAGCCGTTTACAAAACAGTGTATCAGGTTAGTCTTTATAGAACAGTAGTAGATTTATTAAAAAATTGCGATTTAATAAAAAAGGAAGAATTAAGCGCAGGCGATTTGGTTTTTTTTAAAATTAACAATACCCAAGTTTCGCATGTTGGAATATATATAAACGAGGATAAATTTATTCATGCGTCTTCTTCAAAAGGAGTAATGGTAAGCGATTTAAACGAAACATATTATAAAAAATATTTCTATTCGGGAGGCAGAATAAAATCAGTAAAAAAGTAAATTCGCTAGCTAATGCCGATTGCATATATGTAATAGTCCAATAAATTGTACTATAACATCTATGTTATCGGCATTACCATTGTAAAATTTAAAATATCCGTTGGATTATTTTAAATTTACAATTGGTATAATACATACCGTTATTTTCTTTATTGATAGGTTAATTTAATTACTCCCATTATCTTTGCTTTTTTATTTTTTATGAAGAACTACAAAGCACATATAGCTCTTTTAGTGGCAAATATATTTTTTGGCATCAATTTTCCTATTGCCAAAAGTTTAATGCCGGAATTTCTTCAACCTATTGAAATCATTATATTGAGGGCCAGTATATCGACTATTCTTTTTTGGATAGTTTCTTATTTCTTAAAGAAAGATGCTATTCAGCGAAAAGATTATTTTATGTTGGCTTTATGCGGTTTGTTTGGGGTTAGTATAAATCAGCTTTTATTTTTCGAAGGACTAAATTTAAGTAATCCTGTAGATGCCTCTATTATTATGGCTACCATACCAGTAATGGTATTTATTTTTTCAGTTATAGGAAAGCTTGAAAAATTAAACATATCTAAAACAATTGGTATTTTATTGGGAGCTTTTGGTGCTATTATTACCATTTTATTTGGCAAAGAAGTTAATTCTGGTACAAATCCAATACTAGGAAATTTATTTTTATTTATAAACGCATTATCATACAGTATATATTTTATTATTGTAAAACCTCTTTTAGAAAAATATCAGGCGTTTACAGTAATGAAATGGACTTTTTTATTTGGTTTTTTATTTATTCTTCCTTTCATTGGAAGTGCTTTTACAAAGGTAAATTGGGAATCATTCAACGAATATACGTGGATGTCGTTAGCATATGTTATTGTGGCCACTACCTTTTTAGCGTATTTATTAATAGCCTATTCAATGAAATTTGTAAAGTCGAGTGTGGCGAGTTATTATAAGTATTTTCAGCCTATTGTTGCCGGTTTATTGGCGGTATGGATGTTTAATGAAAAAATTACAATCATAAAAATAATATCAACACTTATGATATTTACTGGGGTTTATTTAATTGGATTTAGAACACGGATTAAAAAAGATGGCGTAAAGGAATAAGTAATCTTTCAAAAATACGTTGTGTTAATGTGCGTTTTTCCCATTTATCATAGTCGAAAGGGGTACAATCTTTTATTGTTTCTTCAATATGTTTACATAGTAAGGAAATAATACGTTTTTCTTTTCCGCAAAGATTAATTTCGTGCATAAAACGAAAACTCCGGTAATCAAAATTAGAAGAACCAATTATAAAAATACGTTTATCTACTAAAAATATTTTTGAGTGAAGGTTACGTGGTGTGTAAAATAATATTTCTACATTTCCTTTATACATTTCGCCTAAATACCGGTTTCGAAGTATGTCAACCACTGTTACGTCAGAATGACGGGGAGAAATTATTTTTACCGATACATTTCGTTGAGCTGCTTCTATCAATGCTTTTCTCATATAACTGCCGGGTAAAAAATAAGGTGTTTCAATAATAATCTCATTTTTGGCGGCTTTTATAAGTTCCAGATATTTTTTACGGGTAGGTTGAAGCACAGTAGAAGGAACATCGCGAATAATTTCGAAATTATGATAAAAGAATGATTTGGTGCTGCTAAATTTATCGTAAATATATTTATTATAAATTCGAAAACTTTCCAAAAACGCTTCTTTAAAAACCGGTGTAATTTCTCCAAACATACGTAATGAAGACTCTCTCCAATTTAAGGCATATGAGGAAATATTAGCCGAACTAATATAAGTGATGGTATCATCAATCAAAATCAATTTTCGGTGATTTCGACGATGGTTTTTTGTAAAAGCATCAAAACGTAGTCGAACTTTTTTAAAAAAACGGACTTCCCCTCCCAATCGAATAATGTCGGAAAAGAAGCTATTCGATACATAAGCACCCCACGAATCGATTAGAATTTTTATTTGGACACCTTCTTTGGCTTTTTTAGTGAGAACATCACGAAATTTGACTCCTATCGAATCATTTCCGTATTTATACGTTTCAATATATATGTATTCTTTCGCCATTTCAATATCTTGAAGCATTGCATTGTACATTTGCAATGGATCATCATAAAACCGATATTGAGGACTCTTATTTAACGTCATAAAACAAATAAATATTAAAATTTATACGTAAATATTTACTTTTTGTTTTAAAAAAACTATTTTTGTTTATTCATCAAATGTAATTAAATTATGAAACATTATATAAGTACTGCTATTATTGCTTTAGCAATAATTATTACGGCATGTGTTCTAGGTGGAGCATGGAAATACACCCATAAAGGAAACGAATCGATAAGTGTTATAGGCATGTCTAAAAAAGATTTTGTTTCCGATCTTATTGTTTGGGATGGCTATTTTACGGCAAAATCTCAATCAACGAAAGAAGCCTATACGAAACTAAAAAAAGATGCTGATATAATTAAAAAATATTTAGTTGGTAAAGGAATTAAAGAAAAGGAAATTGTTTTTTCTTCGGTCGATATTAATACCGATTATGAATATATTTATAATAAAGATGGCAGTTCTACAAGCGTATTTAAAGGGTACACCCTTTCGCAGAATGTTAAAATTGAATCGAAAGAAGTCGATAAGATTGAAAATATTTCGAGAGAAGTTAGTGCATTAATAGATTTAGGAGTAAACTTTTTTTCTTCATCGCCTGAATATTTTTACACAAAATTAGCAGAATTGAAAATTGAAATGCTTTCCGATGCTACTGAAGACGCACGCCTACGTGCCGAAGCCATTGCCACAAATGCAAAATCAAAACTTGGAAAATTGAAAAAAGCCGATATGGGAATTTTTCAAATAACAGCACAAAACACGTCTGAAGAATATACTTATGGCGGAGCGTTTAATACATCATCCAAAAATAAGTCTGCTTCTATTACAGTAAGATTGAATTTTGCTACAAGATAAGTAATTTAAAGAAAAGGGTTTATTTATACGTATTTTATTAAATAAAAATAAACTTCTTTTTTTAATAAGTTATTTCAGCTTGCTATTCCCATTTTTCATATCTAAAAACAGCTATTATTCGAAATAACAAGATATTTCATATATTTGTTTATAAAATTTATTTCTATGATAAAATCCATGACCGGTTTCGGTAAAGCAACAGCAGAACAAAAAGGGAAGAAATTATGTATTGAAATACGTACGCTTAACAGCAAACAACTTGATATTAATCTTCGATTAAATCATTTATATAAAGATAAAGAGTCGGAGATACGCACTATAATTTCAAAAGAATTAGAAAGAGGAAAAATAGATATATCTGTTTATTTTGAAAACAACGAAGATATTTCAGCCTATAATATTAATAAAAGCCTTTTACTAAAATATTATAACGAATTAAAAGCGATATCTATTGAAGCAAAGAATGAAGCATCTTCCGATATTTTTTCCTTAGCACTAAGAATGCCCGATATTATGACTACCGGTAGTCAAGAGTTAGAAGAAGACGAATGGAATCAGTTTAAAAAAGTATTTCAAGAAACCTTAAATCAAGTAAACAACTTTAGAATTCATGAAGGCGAAATACTAGGGAACGATATTAAAAAACGAATTCAAGGAATCATTCAATTACTAAACCTTATTGATCCCTTTGAAAAACAACGAATGGAAGATATTAAAAAAAGAATTCATTCAAATCTAGAAGAATCTATTGGAATGGGAAAAGTAGATCCAAATCGGTTTGAAGAAGAATTGATTTATTATCTCGAGAAAATCGATATTACCGAAGAAAAAATACGTTTAAGAAAACATGGAGATTATTTTATAGAAACAATGAAACAAAATGAAGCCAACGGACGTAAACTAGCTTTTATATCGCAAGAAATAGGAAGAGAAATTAATACCATTGGTTCTAAAGCGAATAATGCGGATATACAAAAACTAGTTGTGCAGATGAAAGATGAACTCGAAAAAGTAAAAGAACAATTATTAAATATTTTATAAATTCATGAAAGGAAAGCTTATCATTTTAAGTGCGCCTAGTGGCTCAGGAAAAACAACCATAGTACATCGAATATTAGCTTCCAGAAAAGATGTTGAATTCTCTGTTTCTGCTTGTAGTAGAGCTAAAAGGCCCAACGAAATTGATGGGAAAGATTATTATTTTTTTACTGCAGAAGAGTTTAAAAAAAGAATAAATAACAATGAGTTTCTGGAGTGGGAAGAGGTTTATCAAGGGGCTTATTATGGCACCTTAAAATCGGTGGTG
>Ga0116184_10002483_pt1 | contig 16079 bp, 17 predicted proteins | sample AD_JPNNA5_MetaG_FD_89886 | JGI IMG/M metagenome (GOLD analysis project Ga0116184, IMG submission 89886) | Active sludge microbial communities of municipal wastewater-treating anaerobic digesters from Japan - AD_JPNNA5_MetaG | ecosystem: Engineered > Bioreactor > Anaerobic > Digestate | place... | reverse complement strand
TGTTCCGCTTTATTTCACCGCAGTCCATATTCAAAGAACGACCTTTTAAAATCCCTATCAATCCTGTAAAACAGCTGCCTTTAATCTGTTGCCCGCCTGAATTGCTTATAACGCCTGGCGGTGTGCTGTTCGGTGGCTCATCACTAAACTTTCTACGAAGAACTACTATTCCAACATGCTCGTCACTGTCATACGAAGGACTGCCCCGCCACTGACAGCAACCGCCTGTTACCAACTGGCCGTCTTTAAATGTATCCGTTAAAGTCAACACTAATCTCATTTTTAAAAAGATAATTCTCAATATTTTTGCTTTCACATTCCAAACTCAGTTTTAATCTTTTTTGATGCCGGAATACTTCATGGAAAGGTAACCCCAAGCATATCGTTTTCCCTTTTAATCTGAATTTGATGTAAGAGGTTATTACCTCAAAGAACTTTTTTTTATACATCTCAGGTTTGATGCCAAAGGGTTTATTTGAAAGATAAATACAATAATTGCTAAACTCTTCATTTTCAAAAAACCTGTCATCTATTGTGCAATAAGAAAACCATAGATTACTATTTACCTCTTCTTGCAAGCTGTATGTCCACGAGATTCCTTTTTCAGAGTATGCTTTATTGAGAATACAGCACGGATATTTATTGCGTAAATAATATTTATCAAGAATTTCAATTTGTCGATATTTCAGGCTCTCCATTTTCGTCTGTTTCAAATGTTAATGAATCGGTCTCTGTTTCAAGGCGAAAAAGCTCATTTGCAACAAAAACTTTATTGTGAAAATATTCAATTCTCTTTTCTTCAAAAAAATACCAGTAGTATTTCTCGTACCAGTCGGGCATTCTGTCAACATTTGGCTTTGCCTGATATCGTAAGGTCTTTTTGGTAAGCATTGGAAAAGCAGAATCAGAATAAAATGGATTTTCTCCATATAAATAATCTCTTGAAAGGCTCATCCATGTTGAATTGATTGAGTTTATTTCTGTGATTTGCTTTTTGATTTTTTCCTTTATGCTGGTTTCAGAATAGCCAACAAAATAAGGAATGAAGTTACCTGTAAATGGATGTTTGAAGCCCCAAATGAAAAAGCCGGAAGAATTTCTTCTTTCTGAATGCCCTGTGAATTCTCCTTGAAAATTTACAATGTCAGAGAAATGAAGCTCAAGCATAAATCTTAATCTGTATAAATTGGACCAAAATCGTGGTAGAGATAACCATAATAAATATTCTTATTTAAGTCAAATTCTATTTTTGATCTTTTGTTTTTGCTATCGTAGGGTTGAGAATGGAAAATATTAAAGAAACACTCTGCATGTCCTCTGTTATTTGTGCAAGTAATATCAAACAAAATACCACTGCTTTTTAATTTTTTAAAAGAGATTTCAGCGGTGCTTATTGTGTTGCTTTTTATGCAAAATTTCACCGCTGCTTCTGCATGTTCTAAAATGTTTTTAGTAGGTTCCTTCAATGAAGCGAAACAAATATATAAATTATCAGGTGTAAAAACAGTATTGATAATATCTTTTATTCCGGTGTTATGGTTCAATTGGTCTATTCTGTCTGAACTTGTTTCCTTTGTTACAATATGATTATATTTTTTCAAAATAAAAGAAGGATTATTTAAATAGGCTATATCGCTTGTAAGCTTTGGGAAACTTCTATATGGCTGCGAGTTTCTTTTTACTTTGTTTAGAAAGCAAAGAAGATTATTATAGACCGCTTGTTCCAAAATCATATAGGTGTTTTTAGCACTATGTATAGTGCCGTAGTGTTCATTCACTCTTTTATAAATGCTGCTCTCTGATTTACCAACATAATATGGAATAAATGGTTTGCTACAAAAGTCTGATGTCCTATCCCAATGCTCCGGGTCATTGTCCATGAACCCCAAAATATAAATACCTGGTTGGTTTGCCTTGTCTGACTCCGTTTTGAGAAAATCATTGTATTTAAACGGTCCTTTAAAATCAAGTTTTATCATAGTTTGGATTTTTTGATTGTTTTTACGGTGTATATTATATCAACTCAAAAGCAGGAAGATACAAGTTGCTAGCAATACTGCCCTCAACAGAAAATCCCGCAATTATTATTGAATCTTTGTGTATAGAACTCTTTCCTGCTTCATTTCTTTTCATCACTCTGAGAAATCCCTGGTTCCACTTGTTTATTCTCATATCCGCATGCATGCTGCCGAAATGTAAAATAACCAGCACACACGGTTGTGTATTGTCTATTGCTTCTGCAACCTTTTTAAGAACAAATTCATCATCAGTTGCTTTAATTTTAATGAATTTACCATGTTGATCGGAAAGGGATTTCGATATACAATCAAAAAAATAGTAACGCAATTTGACATCTCCAGCTGATTTTCTCTTTAGATCCCGAGCAACATTCATGGTTAAAAGCTGCAACGTTTCAATGTCTTTATAAAAAATCAAAAAATCTGAGCCCAAAGGTCTTTTCCGAATTTCTTCTGTTGCTTCTTCAATGTTGAATTTTGCTAAATCATTTTCCATTGTGTTTTTTTTTAGGGTTAAACAATTCCGATATTTCTTGCTAAACCAGCTCCCCGATTTTTATTAATCAATTCTGCAAGTTCATCATATTTGTGATTTTTCAAAAAGTCAATTGCTTGTATGTTGAAGAGCGGATGACTAATAACTCCAAGAATTATTTCCATGCCTGTCGGTTCTTCACTTATGTAATTCACTTTTTGAATTAGTGAATTAAAATTGATTTTCAATTCCACTGATAGAAAATATTTCATTTCTTCCCTTGTTCCTTCATTTTCAACAAATCGATATTTTACAAGCAGGATGTCCTTTGTATTTTCTTTTATTTCAGCAGTTATATCCTGCTTGCTGTTTTCAATGATCTTTTCAATCATTTTTATCATTTTTTGATTTTCCATTGTAAATAGTTTAAAAGTTTCTAAAACGATTCTTGCAAATAATAGCCGCTACCTTGCATTCCATGTGCATCATGTATGATATTGCACCCAAACTCCCTGAGAATGTCAATATCTCTATGAATGGTCTTATCGCTTACATCAAATATTGTTGAGTAATGGTAAGTATTCACACAGCCATTCTTCTTTATTAGTTCATTGTAGATGTACCAAACTCTGAAAATGCGCTTTTTAGTGTGGTCAAATTTCCTGTAATCATATTTCTCATTCATTAACATACCCTGATAAACAGGATTCAGTACCCTTGCGTCATTTATGTACTTCATCAATTCAATTTCTGAAGGTATGTTGTCAATACGTTTAATGAATTTTAGCAATCGCTTTGGTATTCTTTGTGATGATTCGCCGATTAGTAAAATTCTCTGCTCATTATCGGACATTACTTCTGCCATCTCATGGAGCAGATCTATTGATTCTTTGCTCAGCTTTGACACATCAATGATAATATAGAAGCATGGTATGGCAATCAAATCAGTAGCACAATCTGCTTCTTTAAGCAGTAAGTCTAGTTTGTTAATGACCTTTTCCGTTAAAGCCATCAATTCTTTGTTCTCTGTCCAGATTAAAACTGAGTTTTCCATTTTCTTTTTTTAGCAAAAATAATTACACAATCTCTTTTTTAAAAATATGGTTCCCCAATATATTGTCTGTGCTTTTCTGTTAGGCTTGTTGGTAACGCTTGTGCTTCAATATTACCGTTATTTTTACTATAGTTTTGTCGTAGCAGCAATCTTTTTTGTATTTATAAATATTTGAAGATTAGTGTTTTAATTTTTTTATCAAATTCAATTGCAAGCAATTGTTTCAGTTTGGAGGCGGTTAAAAAGCTTATTAAATATACGTACAAATATATAAATAAATGATAAGAGAAAAAATAAATTTACGAAATTTGTACAACGAACAAAGCCCCAATAAGTCTGCTTCTTTTTTAATAAATTGGCATGGGTTTGGCAAGCCAGAGTTTCTGTCCCTGCCGCGGCTGTGTGCCCTGTTTCATGCGGTTTTTCCTGTACAACTCTTTCATCTGAACAGCATATAACTGCGAGATGTCCTGCATGGTTTCACCTGACCTGGCTACATGAAAGTCAATGGCCGCGGATTTCTTTTTTGATTCTATATAAACCTTTTCGCCGGGTACCAGCGGCTTTTTGTTTTTTATATCATTGTACCGCAAAATATCAAATTCGGCAAGTCCAAAATAGTCCGCCACAGACTGATAGGAATCTTGCTTTTCAGCTACAATATATTTCACGCCATTATTTACAAAAACTTCCCTTTTTTTGCCAGACAACTGTATGTCGGGAAAATCGCCAGGGCCATTGTTTATTTCCTTTATCTTTTCTACTTTTTTCAAACTGTCGGGAATTCTTTTTGCTTCGAACTGAGAAACAACGGGCTGATTGGACACAATTAAATTATTTTCCACTACCGCCTCCGGAACGCCGAATAATTGTCCGGAATCAAGCTTAAATAACAAATTTTCTTCGATGATTTTTATGAGCATCTCGGCATATTTAGGCTCGGTGGCATAGCCCGCATTTTTCAGTCCATAAGCCCAGGCTTTATAATCCATTATATCAAGAGAAAACAAACCGGTATAGTATTTTCGTTTGGTCAAAAAAAGCGAGTGGTCGCGATAGGAATCCCTGTCGGTTTTGTATTTGCGGAAACATTCGTTATCGGCATCGTCATCATAGTAATATTTGTCGCCGGTCCATTCCGCCTTACATTTTATACCAAAATGGTTGTTGGCATTGCGGGCAAGTTCGCTATTACCGTTGGCCGACTCCAGTATCCCCTGAGCCAGTGTAATACTTGCCGGTATTTTATAAAGCTTCATTTCCTCAACAGCAATATGCTGATACTTCTGAATATACCCGGCCACTGTCATTTTGGACTGCCCTGAAACATTCAGCGCCAATACCAATCCAACAAATAAAACAACATACTTTTTCACTCACAAAACTTTGTTCAAAAGTATTACAGTTTTTGTTGCCACTACCGGTTGTTTTTATGTAATTTTCCACATCAATTTGTTAAAACCATGGATTTGATTAAAAAATATTTTCCCGGCATGAGCGAACAGCAACAACAGCTTTTCGCAAAGCTTGGCCCTCTTTACAGGGAATGGAATGAAAAAATAAATGTCATTTCCCGTCAGGATATTGACAATCTTTATCTTCATCATGTACTGCATTCGTTGAGTATTGCCCGGCTGATACAGTTTGCCGAAGGCACCACCATTATGGACGTGGGCACCGGCGGAGGGTTCCCGGGGATACCGCTGGCCATTATGTTTCCTGAAAGCGATTTTTACCTGATTGATTCCACCGGAAAAAAAATTACCGTTGTCAACGAAATCGTAAAATCACTTGGCCTCGAAAATGTTACCGCCGAACAAAAGAGAGCCGAAGAAGTGGATGTAACTTTTGATTTTATCGTTTCGCGGGCCGTTACCAGCCTGCCCGATTTTATCAAGCTGGTAAAGAAAAATATCAGTACAGAAAATTTTCAATACCCTTACCAACGGGATACTGTATTTAAAGGGCGATGATGCCGGCAAAGAAATAAAAAAACTAAAAGCCGGAAAATTTATTTTTGATATTTATCATTACTTCCCGGAAGAATATTTTGAAACCAAGAAAATTATTTATTTGTATAACCTGTAGCCGAAATATAAGCCCAGGAGCCGCAGCCGCTAAATTTTCTGATACCAGCTATAAATAACAGGGTTTCCGGCCCGGCGGGAAATGATGAAATTATCTATTACAAAGCGGTTTTTGCCCGGATTCCAGATATAAATTTTTATCACAAGATTTCTTTTTTCCACGGGAACATCCGAAAGCATTATTGAATGATGTATTTTGATCCAATGAGGTTTTGTGCAGTTATTGTCCTTAAAATCGCTGAATACCGAGGAGCTCCAGTTGACTACCGAATCGCCATCCTGGATGCAGGACACTAACAATGCCGTGTTCAGAACATCTTCCTTCAGGGTTTCTACCGACACGTCAATGAAATCTTTTTCGTCTGCAATGTCCTTTAACGGCCGCATGTACGTTAATGACCACTCATCAGTGCTATCAATCAGGTAAGCATGCTTTCCTGTGTAACTTATGCTATCAACAAACCTGCTTGTATCCACCGACGACCAGAATTTTTTTTCATCGGTCTCGAAACCGTAACCTTCAATAATGTTTTCTGCCGTATCTTCACCTTTTGAGAACAAAAAGGTAGTGCCGCCGAAATAGTTTTTTTGTGCTATCAATTTTGGGTAATAATCCCTGATTAGAGCTACACTTACCGGATCGTTGGTTGACAAGCACCCAAAATAGAAGTACCGTGTCTTACGGCTTTGTTCGTCAAGAAAAGCCACCAGGTGCTTACGGGTAAAGGCGGTGTCAACAAAGGTAAAATCGGCAGAATACGATACTTTCTGCAGATAATAGTCCGAAATTTCTTTATCGGTATCAATAAGTGTTGCCACATTCTTGAAGTTATTCACTGCATCCTCTCCATCTTGCAATATATGCAGGTATGCCGACTCGTACAACGATGAATAGTGTTTGCGTTCAAAAACCAACGCACTTACATTCACGCAAAGTATCAAAAAAACCAACAGCAGATTGATTATGGTTTTCTGCTTAGGTATATGCCCGAACATCAGAAACAGCAAATAAGGGAAACTGAAAATCAGCACAGAATACTGCATTACATTATTAACAAATACAGAATACAGTACACCAACCAACAGCGGAAGGATAAACCAACACAGAAACAACAGCGCCGTCCTTGTGTTGAAATCACTTTTTTTGTATCCAATAATTCCAAAAACAATCAGGAAAGCCACCATCATAAAGCTTACCGTCGAGAACTGAAAAATGTACCGGATGTAATTGTACAAAAAACTCCACTTAAATGTACCGAGCCAATTTTCATTTCCTCCCATTTGTAACTGGGCAAGAATAATGTTTATATGAGGCAGGTACAGTACTACTATGATAAGACATCCGGCAAGATATTTTACCAAGAATTCTTTTCGAATCATGAATAACCCGCTAAAACCTGCGATAGCAGCGAACAGCAGGCTGAAATGATGGTTATACGCGCAGGCAGCCGCGGCCAGAATGAAGACCAAACTATTCAGGTAATATCTTTTTTCCGGGGTTTTTATCAGATTGGTCAGGGCATTAACCATCAGCAACGAAAAAAACAGTCCGGAAATATACGGCCGCGCCACCTGGCTGTAAAAAACCGTGTACTGCAGGCTTGCAAGAAAAGCGGCCGCAATGAGAGCAACAGTTTCGTTGTACCATTTTTTGGCCAGGCTATATGCAAAGTAAACTGCACCCAAGCCAAACAGCAGAAAAGGAAGTTTTACTATCCATTCGGCTTCTCCAAAAATCTTTATCCAATAAAACAAAAACACCTGTATACCCGCAGGCAGCGTATCTACTTTAACACCTTTGTCTATCAGGTCGGCGAAAGTATTAAACCGTGTACGGAAAAGCGCACTGAATTCATCATGAGTATAGGGAATATCAACAAAATCATAGAAACGCAGCGCACAAGCTACAATCATTATCAGTATAAAAATTACCTTATTGCCGGATTTCATTGGTGTATTTTCTCATTAAAAAAGATGAAGATAGTGCAAAAACCGCGGTCATCACCTGCCAAAAACACTTACAAATATAAAAATAATACCGATACGGTATCTGTAATCGTCCAATAGTGCATTTGCACTTTGAACTATAACAGTTACTCTATCGGCCTAAACAATACTAAATCAAAATTTCGCTTTGGGCTCATTTAGATTAAGTCATCGTATAAACCGGAATCATTACAACGGAATTTCCAAACCAGTGCGCTATGCACGGAATATTACAGGCGATGGCATGGTGCTTAGTCGGGTTCAAGCACATCTATTCGCAGGCAATACAACTCATACCACAGCGCAAAACTATAAGTACACCATGGTCAAAATAAAAAAATAATGAATTTTGGAGATAAGGGCTGAAAGACTATTATTCTGCCGTATCAGATTTGGGGGGGACAATCAGAAAAATATCTTCTGACTTTTTCTTCATCTGATAGTTTTCGCGGCCATAACGTTCCATTGCTTCCTTGTCATTTTTCAGCGATTGCGAAAGTTCTTTCATCCGTTGAATTTCTTCGGTATAAAACTTTTTTTGTTCCAGCAACCCGTTCATTTCTTTACGCTGCGAAATCTGACTCATCAGGTTGTCGGTGTCTAAAAAGCCTACCCATACAACAAATACCACGGAGGCAAGGACGTAATAATTTTTCAGGACACTCCATATCTTTAAAAAAACCTTTTTCATAATAGCACAAATATAAATAATGCCTGTGGATTATCCGCCAATTAAAATAAAAAAATTTTACAGGTTAAAAGACTTCAATTGTTCTTCGGTAAACTTACAGTTTATCCATGTATCATCTAACACTGCGTTGTACTTCTGATAAAAATTTATTGCCGGTTTATTCCACTCCAACACCTGCCAATGCATGCGTTTTGCCCCGGTTTCGTGGGCTTTCCTGATAACAGCTTCAAACAACAGCTTACCTGCCTGATTTCCCCGAAACTGTTCTTTTACGATGATATCTTCCAGGTAGAGGCATTTGCCTTTCCACGTGGAGTAACTGAAATAATAAAATGCCATTCCGAGCAACTGCTCATCATTGAATGCAAGCAGAACTTCAAATGCCGGATTGTCGCCAAATCCATCCTTTTCCAGGTCTTCTGCCGAAACGGTGACCTCCTGTGGTGCACGTTCATAGGTGGCCAGCTCACTGATCAGGGCAATAATTTCAGGTATGTCTTTCTTGTCAGCTTTTCGCAATGTAATGTTCATCATTATGTCGGATTAATTTTTTATTCTATTATGGTAACCTTTTTTGAAACTATAGTGTTTCCTGTAACAATACTGCAAAAATAAATTCCTGAAGGAATTCCATCAACATTCACTTCTATCGAATTTATACCCGTTCTATTCATTTTTTTCCTGGTTTTGTAAACCAACTCTCCATCAATGCCAGTAAGGGTAACGTCAACGATTTTACTGCTATAGTCAAATAGTTGAATAATGAACTTTCCGGCCGCTGGATTTGGATATACCACTGGCTCATTATTCGCAACAGGCAGGGTATTAAAGGAATTGAAGTTGTCATCATTGGTTAAAACAGAGGTCTGGCAAAAATACTCCACCAGAAAAATCATGTTGTTTTTACAAAACAGGTTTTGCACGCCATATTGGTTCGGAAGTCTTCTGTAATCAAGGCCTCCTCGATACCAACCCGTTTGCGTTAGGGTGCTATGGTCATAAGCAAATAAGCCGTAAAGCCTGTAGGCGCAATATAATCCGAAAGTATCGGCAGCCATGATTGTAGGAGTGCCATTTACCAAAGAAGTTATGCTTACCTCCTGCAAATCAAATCCGGGGTTTAAAAAATCAAGAGAATATTTCACCAGACCTTTATTTGCCACATAAGCGTAACAAAAATTATTATAAACAGCGATGCATTTGGCATCTTGATTTCCACTCAATGCAACGGAGGCGATCTGTTGAAAGTTGTTGCCACTTACATCAAAAACAGCAATGCTATCGTTACCGGCAACAAAAAGTTTTTCATCCACTGCCGCCATATCGTTAATGCCTATACTAATCGTCGTATCGACAAAAGGCATATAAGGATTGCTGACATCAATAATCACCAGGCTATTGTTCAATTCTGAAAAGATACGGTGGTTAACTACAATGAATCGGCCGTTACACACTGCCTGTTGTATATATCCGGTTTGTATCAGCGAATCGGCCTTATAAATCCTAAGTCCCTGGTAGGTCAGGTTTCCGGAATATATGTACTTCCCATCCGATGAAAACTTTATATGTACACAAAAGCCGAGGTCTTCGTTTTGCCTCACCAGTACCGGAAATGCCGGATCTGAGATATCATAAAGTTTGTATCCAAAGCCCTCATTGGCAACAGCCATTTTGTTTCCATAAACATCCGCGTCACAATTCCAGCCGCCGGTCGTGGTTTTTCCCAGCACCTGTGGATGCTGAAAATCTTGAAGGTCAACGGAAAGTATGCCATACCATTCCGAAGCAACATACATTTTTTTTCCGTTCAACGTCATATCAAAATTCCACAAACCGCCGGGCAGGTATTTTATAAGATGGACATTTGCAGGGTTAGAGGCATCATAAGCCCTGATATAGCACGTATCAAGCGGGCCATTGGGCTTTATGGCTCCCCAGTTTGCCACATATATGGTGTCGTTAATATTTTCAGCATTATATGGCAACGCAATGGCCGCAAGGTATATTCCGTTGACTGTATCTGAATATATCTTTTGTGGCGATGCTGGGTTGCTCACATCAAGTGTATAGAAAAGACCGTCCGGTGCAAACTGATTGATGCTGGTGCCGCTCATCACATGGAGTAAATTATTGTTTTTTCCAAAGATGACATTTTCAGATAAAAAAGCCCCCTGTTGGTAAAATGAAATGAAGGCAAAAGTATTGGCATCATACAGCCATACACCGTTTTGATTGCCCCAATGTTGTTGAGAAACCGCACACAGGCTATTTTTAACATCCACCCCAACTACTGTGCTGCCAAACTGAGGAATAGCAAAATTTGCAATTTTTGTATATGTATTGCCGTGATCCTTGTAAGCACACATTTTATTGTATTGTGCAAGATAAATAGTATCCCCTTTGATTGCAACCCCTTGTGTTGCCATGCCTGCACTGTCAGGCTGAATGTCGAAAATCCTCACCGGATGGGCAGGGTCAGCGATATCCCATTTTGTCAGCCCGTCGTAATTGGCACAAACAAACAAATAATGGTTGTATATCCTCATGCGGATAATCTCAGATTTATAGCGACATTCAAAACTGTAAGAATAAGGCATAACAGATCCGCTACCTACATAATAGGACCGCAGTGTAGAGCCTGTACCCGTGAAAATATAATCCTGGAAATATTTTACTGACTGACAGGCAGCACCTGTTGTGGCCCCAAGAAATTGCAGGGTATTCTGGGAATGCGCCTGGAATAAAAAAAATAAAGCAGTAACCAGTAAAAATACTTTTTTCATCAAATTCGGTGGTACGTAATTTTTGCAGGTTATAATTAATGAATTTACAAAAAAAATGATTACAAGCCTATTTGAGCAGCAATATTTTTCATGGCGTTGACCGATATTTCGGCAAACTCCGACATCGGTATACCTATCAGCTCGCATTCCAAAATGTTTTCGCGTTTCACCGATGCTGCAAAGGCTTTTTCTTTCATGCGTTTCATCACTGACTTTGATTTCACGGCAAAAAGTTTTTTTTCAGGATACACCAGGGTTGTAGCAGTAATTAACCCGGTGATGGTTTCTCCGGCAGCCAGGGCATGATGGAATGCCTTGCACCTTGGCTGATTGGTCGATTCCTCATTATGCAGACTTATAGCATCAATTATTTCTTCATCAACACCATGTTTGCTGAGTATTTCTATTGCTACCTGGCCATGTGTTTTAGGGTTGGCATAGGTAATCTCCACATCAATATCGTGAAGAAGGCCGGCTATACCCCATTTTTGGTCATCTTCACCAAGCCTTTGAGCCAGGGCTTTCATCACAGCCTCCGAAGCCAGGCAGTGGTTAATCATGTTTTCTTTTTTTATGTATTTCTGAAGCAGTTCAAATGCTTTATCTCTTGTTATTCCTGTTGACATTTTTAGGTTATTTAGGTTATTTAAGTTTTTTAGGCTGTTCCGATACCTATCGGGAGGTTGTTAGGTTTCATTTCACTTCCGACTTCTGACTTCTGACTCCCGGCTTCTGACTCCCAACTCCCGACTTCCAACTCCCGACTCCCAACTCCCGACCTCTCAATGAAAATCCAAACTATGCAGCATATAAATCAAATGTTCCAACATGTTTGTAATCTCCGTCATATATTCCTCCACAGCTTTTACGCTGCCCGGTAATGTAAAAATCAATGTTTTTCCTGTTACCCCTGCCACCGACCTGCTCACAAGGGCATTGGGTTTTTGCATTCCGTATTTCAAACGTATCATGTCCATAATACCGGGAATTTCCTTTTCCAGCATGGGTTTAACCACATCAGGAGTAAAATCTCTCGGGCCTATGCCTGTGCCGCCGGTAGTAATGATGATATCATATTTGCCAACCGAATCCTTAAGCAGTTGCTCTAAGAAGACTGCATCATCGGGAATTAGTGTTTTCTGAATTTCGATTTGTCGTTTTTTTTCAACAAAAAATGTTTCTGTAATTTCAGCAATGCGTTTCCCGCTTAGATCTTCGTACACTCCCTGGCTGGCCCGGTCGCTAAGGGTGATGATATGAACCTTAAAAATCTTGGGCTCATAAGTTCCTTCATCGCCTGCCCTAATACTGCCTCCATGCACCACACGACAAAAAATACCTTCTTTGGGCATAACGCACTCGCCCACCTCATTAAAAATGGCACATGTACTGCCATGACATTTTTTGCCTATCTGTGTCACCTCCAGTTTCACATCGTTAATGATAAACCTGTCGAGCGGAGCTGTTGCCACCAGATTCATTCCCGAAATGGTAAGGTTTTCCGCAAACTCACCAAAGTTGATCTTTCGTTTTGCTTTTTCCTCAGACTTAGCAATACTTTGAGTTGACAACATACTAACCTGCCGGTGCCAGTTGCCGGAATGGGCGTCATTTTCAATGCCTGAAGTGCTGATAATAATTTTTTCAACAGGGTGTTTTATCGTACCTTTTTTTTCGGAAATATTTACCGATTCAATTTTTATTTTCATGGTTATTTGAAAATTCATTTATAACATAGTCTGCGATATAGTCATGTGGCGGCAATCCCTTATGGCCTTTGCGAATTTTTCCAAGCCGGACCACCACTATATTTTTATCAGGAACAACAATAATATACTGGCCTAATATTCCCCTTGCATAAAAATAGTTGACAGTATCCACGTCGGATAGCCACCAGGAATAGCCGTAATAATCCACGGCATTACCATCTTCATCAGTGGCACTTATTGGTTCCAGAGATTTTTTTACATAATCTTCTGAAACAATTCTTTGACCGTTTAAAATACCTTTATGAAGATAGAGCAACCCAATTCTGGAAAAATCGCGTGCGTTAGAGTTAAAACAGCAATATGCCTTTTCCATACCATCTTTTTCGTCGAGGCTCCATAGAGCATCATTCTTTGCTCCCAGGGGTTTCCACAATTTTTCCGAGGCATATTCACTTAAAGTCTTGCCTGTGGCTTTTTCCAGTATATAAGTCAGCACCAACTGATTTGAACTTTGATACTTAAAGGTTTTTCCGGGAGTATCAGTAACTTCAAAATCCAGCAGCATCTTTTTCAGGTCTCGGCCATAATAAGCTTTTGTGGTTTTTGAAAACAAACCTTCGTAACTCTCATCCCAATCAAAAGAAGCTGTCATGGTGAGCAAATGTTTAATCGTAAGGTCTGCATTTAATCCATGATAATATTCAGGAATAAAATCTGATACTTTCTGATCAACACTTTTGATTTTCCCCTCATCAATGGCTATCCCTATAAGAATACTGACAATGCTTTTAGCCGCTGAAAAAGAATTGGAAAGCGAATTGGTATCATAACCATCCCAGTATTCCTCATAGTACACCGAATCATTTTTCAGCACCAGAAAAGCTATGGTTTGTGTTTCTACAAGGTACTTTTTGAATTCAGGTGAAAGCTTTGTCTTGTTATAAAGAGAAGCTTCAGGGATTGGGACAGGGATCCCTGCCTCAATAGTCCTGTTGTCAAACAGGGTATAATCGTCTATTCCCACATAAGTATTAATAGTCGCCTTGTAGAGATAGGTATTGCCCGACACGACTATTCCAAGATTAATCAGAATGATTAATGCCAGAAGTACAAGAAGGATTTTTTTAATTATTTTCATTTGCAACCGACTATAAGATGAAGCCGCAGACACAGAGACGAAGCTCTTCTGCGTATTATGATATCAGTATTTTTCCTTGCTTAACAATTGTACATCCGAAATCACCATTGTCTTATCCACGGCCTTGCACATATCATAAACCGTAAGCAAAGCCACACTCACGGCGGTGAGAGCCTCCATTTCCACCCCTGTCTGACCTATACATTTCACCAGACTTTCGGCCATAACACCATTTTTTTTCAACGTGCATTTCACATCAATTTTTGTCAAGAGCAACGGATGACATAAAGGTATCAGCATGGCATTCTGCTTGGCAGCCTGTATGCCGGCAACCTCGGCCACGGTGAGGACATCTCCTTTTTTCATTTCGTTATCCTTTATCAGTTTCAGGGTTTCCTTTTGCAATATGATCATTCCGCTTGCTTTGGCAATACGGGTTTGCTGGGGTTTATGGCCCACATCCACCATGTTGGCCCTGCCTGATGAATCGGTATGTGAGAGTTTTGGCATAACTTAAAATTGGATATTCAAAAATAGTATTTTTAATGTTACCATCCATGTTTTAACCGCAAAGAATGCAAAGTAAGATTATGTTTTTTTTCACGCGAAGACGCGAAGCTTTTTCTCAATATCTCTCATTTGTGTAAAGTCACCAGACTTAGCACCCTAAACAAGCCGGAGTGCAATATAAAATAGCAACACTGAATTCACTATTACGTTAAAATAAAGTGTCAATCAGCAAATAAACATTCAGTCCTGAAACAACAGCCGCCAAAGCAAACAACACCACTTTCAGTAATAATCCGTTAGCATATTTTCCCATCACTTTTTTTGATGAGGTAAGATAAATCTGAATAAAAATGGTAAACGGAAGAGCTACACTCAGGGCCATTTGTGAATAGATCAATGCCATAAAAGGATTGGCCACAAACATGATGATAATCACGGCAAGTACCAAAGAAATAAGTACCCCCAAACGGGAATGATTGTCTTTTATATCAAAAGGTTCCTGAAAGATGCCTGAAAAAATAGTGCCACCGGCCATACCCGAAGTGATACCCGATGCAATGCCCGAAAACAAGAGGGCGATGGCAAAAATCAATGCGGAACTGCTGCCCAACAAGGGTTCTAAAATACTTTTTGCCTGTTCCAGCTCATCGACGGCTATTCCGTTTTTAAAAAAAGTGGATGCGGCAAGCAAAATAATCGCACAATTGATAGCCCACCCAATAATCATAGAGAGCAAGGTATCTGCAAACTCATATTTCAGTTGTTTTCTGATTACCTTTTCATCCTTGAGGTTCCATTGGCGGCTTTGAATTACCTCGGAGTGCAGGTACAAATTGTGCGGCATAATTACAGCTCCCAGCACACCCATAATAAAAACGATGGAATGATCGGGTATTGCCGGTTTGACAAAGTTGATGGCCACAGAAGGCCATTCGACATCAATGAGGTATAACTCATAAATGAAGGAAAGTCCGACAATAGAAACGAAAGCAATAATCCATTTTTCGATTTTTTTGTACGAGTTGGTAAACAACAATACCAGCACAAATACGGCACTGATAATTGCTCCGGCCTGTATGGAAATACCAAAGATCATTTTCAGGGCTATTGCCGCACCAAGTATCACTGCAAGCGAAGTACTTATGGAAGCAAGCATAGCCAGAACAAGGGAAGGCCGGGACACCCAGCCCGGGGTATATTTTGTGGTGGCTTCCGAAAGGCATAGACCTGTAGCAATACCCAGATGTGCCACATTATGCTGAAGGATAATCAACATTATCGTGGATAGAGTAACCACCCATAACAGGGAATACCCAAATTCGGAACCTGCGGCAATATTGGTTGCCCAGTTGCCCGGATCAATAAAACCGGCGGTTACCAACAATCCAGGGCCGATATATTTTAGGATTTCCAGTCCGCCAAGACGTGGTTTGTGATTTTTTTTATCGAAAAGCTTTTTCCACATTATCCGCCGATATTGTTAAAGCGACCGTTTTTATTGAAGGTTCCGCATTCAGGTTTGATTTTAATGGCTTCGACTATGGCCTTTTCGGCACCCATCGCCTTCACATCAAACTCTACATCGTTGAACAAGCAGGGCTTTATTTTTCCATCGGCTGTCAATCGCA
>Ga0116184_10002479_pt1 | contig 16109 bp, 13 predicted proteins | sample AD_JPNNA5_MetaG_FD_89886 | JGI IMG/M metagenome (GOLD analysis project Ga0116184, IMG submission 89886) | Active sludge microbial communities of municipal wastewater-treating anaerobic digesters from Japan - AD_JPNNA5_MetaG | ecosystem: Engineered > Bioreactor > Anaerobic > Digestate | place... | reverse complement strand
CGGACGATCCCGAACTGCGTTCGGCGCGACGACGAGCTCACCGGGAGGGGCCCATTGCGGCCATCCTCGAGCAGATGCATCCGGAAGGGTGGTGGGCCAAGCCTAACGCGGGCTACAGCCCCAAGTATCGCTCCACAGACTGGTCGGTGATCCTGCTGGCGCAGCTTGGTGCTACTCTGACCGAGGATGCCCGCATCGCCGCTGCCTGTACCTACGTGCTCGAGCACGCCCTCTCACCTGGTGGCCAGTTCTCCGTTTCCGGTTCGCCGTCTGGCACCATTGACTGCCTCCAGGGCAACCTCTGTTGGGCCCTGCACGAACTTGGCTGTTCTGACCCAAGGCTGAGGCTGGCGTATGAATGGATGGCCCGCTCCGTCACGGGAGAAGGGGTTGCCCCGTCGACAGAGCGCAACGCTTCCAGGCGATACCTGGGCATCAAGTGCGGCCCTGGCTTTGGCTGCGCAGCGAACAACCGCCGGCCCTGCGCGTGGGGGGCGGTCAAGGTTATGATGGCATTCAGCGTGCTTCCCGCCACTGAGCGGACGCCGCTGATCGACCAGGCCATCAGGCAGGGCGTCGAGTTCCTGCTGGCGGGCGATGCGGCTTCGGCCAGCTACCCGACTCTGAGTGGCAGCAAACCGAACAGGAGCTGGTGGAAGTTCGGGTTTCCTGTTTTCTATGTGACCGACGTGCTGCAGAATGTGCAGGTTCTGGCGAGCCTGGGTTGTGGAGCGGAGCCTCGTTTGCAGGCAGCAGTCCGACTTGTGCGTGACAAGCAGGACGCCCTGGGCCGCTGGTCGCTCGAGTACGACTATGCCGGCAAGACCTGGGTCGATTTCGGAGCGCGCAAGCAGCCCTCCAAATGGGTCACATTGCGTGCGCTGCGAGCACTCAAGACCGTCAGCCAGAGCAGGCCCTAGCGCATGACTCGCAGAGACCCAGAGCGGCTCGCCGCTCGTCCTCCCGCTTTGATCAAGCCCCAGAGGCTCCATGCCGGCGACAGGGTCGCCGCAGTGACGCTCTCTTGGGGAGGCCCGGGCCAGTTTCCGCAACGGTACCTGGCCGGAAAACGGCAGCTCGAAGAAGAGTTCGGGGTAGAGCTGGTCGAAATGGACCATACACTGGCCGATGCCGACTGGCTGCACCGGCACCCCGAAGCCAGGGCCGAGGACCTGATGGCCGCTTTCGCCGATGCGTCGGTCAAGGGGATCATCAGCACCATTGGTGGAGATGACTCGATCAGGATACTGCCCTACCTCGACCTCCGAGTGATCCATGACAATCCCAAGGTCCTGATGGGCTTTTCGGACACTACGATCACGCACCTGGCGTGCCTCAAAGCCGGGCTGACCACATTCTACGGACCGGCGATTATGGCCGGGTTTGCCGAAAACGGGGGATTGTTCCCCTACATGGTTGACTCTGTTCGCCGCACTCTGTTCGAACTGGACCCGGTGGGTGAGGTCACACCGAACACCGGAGGTTGGACGGCGGAGCTCCTCACCTGGGCTGTGCCCGAGAATCAGAACAAGCGGCGCAGCCTGAACCAGAGTGAGGGCTGGAAATGGCTCCAGGGAACGGGAAGGCACAGGGGGCCTCTCATCGGCGGGTGCTTCGAAGTCTTCGACTGGCTGCGCGGTACCGAGTACTGGCCGGATGCCGCCTGGTGGGACGGGGCGCTGCTCTTCCTGGAGACCTCGGAGGAGGCACCCCCTCCCTCTCTGCTCGGTTACACGCTGAGAGTCTACGGTGCCATGGGTCTGCTGCAACGGCTCGGAGCGATCCTGCTCGCCCGCCCAGGCGGAGAGGTGGCCCCGGCTGACTTTTGCAAGTACGATCAAGTGGTGCTAGAGGTGGTATCGGACGAGCTCGGCCTGACGAATCTGCCGGTGGTGGCGGGTATGGACTTGGGCCACACTGACCCCGTCTTTGTGCTGCCCTACGGAACGATGGCCGAAGTGGATTGTGACCAGCGGCGGTTCTCCATTGTGGAGAGCGCCGTCACTGAATAGACACCGGCTCTCACTCCAGACGCAGCATAGGCTCCTCTTACTTGTCAAGCAGAGTGATGCCAAAGACGTACCTGGACCCGTCCCAGCGGTAGACATCCGTATTCGTTGCGGCGGGGCCGTAGGACGCCAGAATCTCGGACAGGCCATCGTGATCGAGATCCTCCAACCTCACGCCAGCCTCCCCGAAGTAGTCCAGGCCGTCGAACTTGCCTCCAGACGGTTTCAGCCAGCGCGGGCTGCCCGACGCCAACCCGAGCACGTAGAGCATCTCTCCCGACGCGCCAGTCGACTGCAGCGAGAGCACCTCCGCCACGCCATCTCCGTTGATGTCGCGAACTTGAAGGGCCCCGGCGCGGTGGCCCAGGGTTGGGCCGCTGGTCCAGATCGGGGAGAGGATTGTCGGTCTGCCGACATCGAACACGGCCAGTTCGATGTGATCATACTCCAGCCCATCAGATGAGCGGCCGTAACCCAGCAAAGCCACCGCGAGCTGTTGCCCTTGATTGGCCGGGCTCACTTGATCCACTGCGATGACCGTTGCGTCTGCAGGCAGGTGCGGTGTCAGCGCACTCGCGTCGATGGCCGGCGAGGGTGTGAGGGTAGAAACTGCTTGAGGGGTGTGGGTCCCCACTGGCCGGATCGTGGTTGGGCGTGCCGTCGTGGCAGGTGTGGTGGTCGGCGTAGCTGTGAACCGGGAGCACGACGACGACAGAAGCGAGACAAGGGCAATCATGAGTATAATGGCGTGCGCAGTCCTGTGATTAGGATTCATACATCTCCTTTCATTGGCAGAGACGCCCCGTGCACTGATGAGGTTCCCAAGGCATGCGCCGCGAGATTGTGCTGGCCCGACTGGAATGCCCACCATCTTGGCCGACCCAACTGATGCTGACGTCGTGGCGGCGATTGAGGGCAATATGCTGGCCCGATACCTGCTTTATCGACTGTGTCCGGAGGTCGAAGTGCACGACGACCCGGACATGCTGTGGACCCTGTCCGGACTCGGGCATGCTTCGTTCAATACCGTGCACCGCGCACAGCTCCCGCCCGGGGATTGCGACCGAGTGATTGCCGAAGTGACACGGCGCGGTCGCCTCAAAGGGGCGCCGCTGCTCTGGTGAGTTGGCCCCCTTGCGAGACCGCGGGATTTGGGCTCACGTCTGAAGACGCTGGGCTGACAGCCAGGGGAGGAGCAAGCAGGAATGGCCGCGGAGCTCGAGCTGCTGCCTGTGCCATCGCCTATTGGCGGATTCCGCTTCTGGCAGGTATCGTCTGTGGATGGATTGGCAACCTGGTGGAAGCTGGTGTGCAAAGCAAACAGAAGGCCGAGCGGCGTCGTGACCCATGGTGCCCGGTGCTATGCCAGAATGTCGCTGGAGCCTGACTCGGCAATGCGCTGTTACCTCGGCTGGCTGGGCAATGAACCGGTGTCCACTGCCTGTGTGGTGCTGGGGGCGGGCGTGGCGGAGTTGTATGGCGTGGCCACGTTGCCGGGCTCACGCGGGCAAGGTATCGGCGCGGCAATGCCCTGAAGGCCCGGCAACTGGCCAGGGAAATGGGTTACCGGTCGGCGGTGCTGCGCGCATCGGCAGAAGGGGCACCGCTCTACCGCTGGCTCGGTTTTCGAGAGTATGGCAAATTCAGTACCTATCTCTGGGAACAGAGATGAAGGAGGCAAAGTGAAGAGACAACGGCTGATCGAGCTCGCCAGTGATTTGCTGGAGAGGTTCTGCCTCGACATCCCGACGCGACCGGTTGGACGCGATGGAAACCGCAGGGCTACCGACCTGTTCGCGGCCAGAATGAGGAGTTGCGGCTTTGACGTGTCGTGCCCCGAGTTCAGGTGCATCGACTGGGCAACAGAGGGAGCCTGGCTCCAGACTACAGCCGGACGCACCGTCGCCCATGCGAGCCCCTACTCACCGGGCTGCGATACTCGAGGTCGGCTTAGGGTTGCTTCGACGGTTGCTGACCTCGAGGCCGCTGACCTGGCCGGCTCCGTCGTGCTGCTCCGCGGCGAGTTGACCCGCGGCCAACTCATGCCCAAGAACTTTCCTTGGTACAACCCGGAGGAGCATCAACACATCATTGCTTTGCTCGAGGAGAAGCGGCCGCTGGCCATCGTGGCTGCGACCTCTCGCGATCCAGAGATGGTCGGAGCTCAGTATCCGTTTCCGTTCATTGAGGATGGCGATTTCGACATCCCCTCTGTCTATCTCACCGACGTGGAGGGCGACGCTCTGGCCCGGCTGACTGGGCAGGAGGTTGCCGTCGTGAGCCGGTCTCGGCGTATTGCGTCGTCAGGGTGCAATGTGGTGGCTCGCAAAGGGTCCCAGGCGTCTGGGTGGATTGTTTGCACTGCGCACATCGATACGCGCGATGGTACCCCGGGTGCTCTTGACAACGCGTCGGGTACAATCTCGTTGCTGCTGCTGGGTGAGTTACTGCGTGACTTGGAGGGTCTGCCTCCAGTAGAGATCGTTGCTCTGAACGGTGAGGACTATTACGCGAGTTCAGGTGAAAAGCTGTACTTCGATCCAAATCGCGAATGTATGGACAGGATTGGGCTGAACATAAACATTGATGACGTTGGCTACCGCGACGGGGCAACGGCCTACTCATTGTACGAGTGTCCCGCTGAGCTGGCCTTTTCTGTGCGAAGCAGTCTGGGCCGTCAGCGCGGGATCATCGAAGGGCCAGCCTGGCCGCAAGGCGACCACATGATCTTTGTGCAGAGCGGGCGACCGGCCTTGGCCTTCACTTCGGAAAAGCTCACCGAGGTGATGGCTGAGTACACTCACACTCCCAGGGACCGCCCCGAGCTGGTGGATCCGGCGAAGCTGGCCGACCTGGCGCTGGCGTTGCGAGGCCTGCTGCCCGAATTGCCAGGCTAGAGAAGGGGACAGGGAGCGCGAACTGGCGTCAGGTATCTTGGTGGTCGAGCAAATGGCCAGCAGCTCACCTCGCGAGAGCAGTTGTCAGCACAGGTAAAGTTCCACGACCACGCACCCGTTCCGGGCGATGTTGGTCTCGACGCGAAGCACGACGCTGACCATCCTTGACAAATCCGCCGGCTTTGCTTACATTTCTGGACGTGTCGGACCTAGGATGCATGGAGGTTATGCGAATGTTGCAGGTGTCAGAACTGAAGAAGAACTACGGTGCCGTCGAAGCGCTGCGAGGCGTGAGCTTTGAAATCGCCGAAGGCGAGGTAGTTGGCCTGCTCGGGCCCAACGGTGCCGGCAAGACGACGATCATGAAGATCCTCACCGGCTACCTGCAGCCCGATGAGGGCTCGGTCAGGATCGGCGGCCTGGACGTGCTCACCCAGACAAGGCAGGTACAGGCCTTGATTGGCTATTTGCCGGAGAACGCTCCGCTCTATCCCGAGCTGTCCATCCAGGACTATATGCTGCTCATGGCCGAGCTACGGCAGATCCCAGCGCAAGACCAGATGGCGCGCCTTTCTGAGGCTGTCTATGCCACCAATCTGCAGGACCACCTCGCCCGGGATATTGGCACGCTGAGCAAGGGCTTTCGTCAGCGGGTGGGCCTCGCTCAGGCCATCCTGCATCGGCCCAGACTGCTGATCCTTGATGAGCCGACGCTGGGGCTGGACCCGACGCAGGTCGTGGAGATACGCCGGCTGATTCGAGGCATGGCCAGGCACAGCACCGTCCTGTTCTCGACGCACATTCTGTCAGAAGTCGAGGCACTCTGCGACCGGGTGATCATTCTGCTGAATGGCCAGGTCAAGACCGATGCGCGACTTGCTGACCTTGCGGCCACGCCGAACGCTCTGCTGGTTTTGACTAGGAAAGCAAATGGCGCAGAAACGCTGTTGAAGGCATTGACCGGTGTGAAGGATGTGCAGTACCTCGAGACGCCTGAAGGGTACGCGTCGTACCGGATACTGGGGCGTAGGCGAGGCCAGAAAGATATCTGCCCGGCGATATACGACCTGGCGCGAGAACAGGGATGGGGGCTGCGGGAGCTGCGCCGGGATGTCCGCACGCTCGAAAGCGTATTCAACGACCTGGCAACGGCAGCATAGGGCAACCGAGCCCAAGGAGTGATGATGAGACAGGTAGTAGCAATTGCACGCAAGGAACTTCAGGGATACTTTGGCTCGCCGATGGCGCTCATCTTTGTCGGCACCTTCCTGGCGATCACCCTGTTTTCGTTCTTCTGGGTAGAGACCTTTTTCGCGAGGGGCATCGCCGACGTCCGCCCGCTATTCCGCTGGATGCCGGTGCTGATGATCTTTTTGGTGGCTGCCCTCACCATGAGGCAGTGGAGCGAGGAGCAGCGCTCGGGTACGCTCGAGCTGCTGATGACGTTGCCAGTTCAGAGAGCGCAACTCGTCCTGGGCAAGTTCGTGGCGGTTCTCGGTCTGGTGGCGATTTCGCTGGGGCTCACTCTGTTCCTGCCGATCACGGTGGCCTTTCTGGGCAATCTGGACTGGGGACCAGTGCTGGGTGGCTATCTGGCAGCGCTCCTGCTCGCCGGTGCCTACGCCGCCATCGGGCTATTGGTCTCATCGCGCACCGACAACCAGATTGTGGCGCTCATCTCGACAGCGCTGCTGTGTGGGATTCTATACCTCCTCGGGAGCGGCGGGCTGGCCACCTTTGTCGGGCAGACTGTGGGCGATCTGCTGCGTGCGCTGGCGCCGGGCAGCCGTTTTGAGAGCATCCAGCGCGGCGTGGTGGACTTGCGCGACTTGCTGTACTATCTGACGTTGTGCGCCAGTTTCCTCACGCTGAACGTTCTGTCTCTATCGAGCAAGAGCTGGAGTCACGGCGCCGCAACAGCAATCCAGCGACGTTCTACCACGCTCACCTCGCTGCTTCTGGTGGCGAATCTGGTCCTGGCCAACGTGTGGGCCTATCCACTCCGTGGGCTCAGGCTAGATCTCACCGCTGGCCACGAGTACACCCTGTCGGAGACCACACGAGAGTTACTCTCGACCCTGCAGGAGCCTCTGCTCATCCGCGGGTACTTTAGCGAAAAGACCCACCCGTTGCTGGCGCCTCTGGTGCCGACCATCAGAGACACTCTGGAAGAGTATAAGGTGGCGTCCGGCGGGCGCGTTCAGCTCGAGCTCGTCGACCCGGCGAAGGACGCCGACAAGGAGGCGGAAGCCAATCAGACCTATGGCATCAGGCCCACTCCCTTTCAGATAGCGGGAAGGTACGAGTCCAGCATCATCAACTCGTACTTTGACATCCTTATCAGGTACGGGGATCAGAATGAAGTGCTCACCTTCCAGGACCTGATTGAGGTCGAGTCCTCGAGTGACGGGTCGCTCAACGTCCGTCTCAAGAACCTGGAGTACGACCTGACTCGCACCATCAAGAAGGTGGTCTACGGGTTCCAGAGTGTGGACGCAGCGCTGGCCGCGCTGAGCGAGCCGGCCAGACTCGTCGGGTACATCACACCCAGTACGCTGCCGGCGTCGCTCTCGGGCGTGCCGCAAACGGTGCAGAAAGTGGTCAGCGACCTTCAGAAGAGCGCCGCCGGAAAACTGACCTACACTCAGGTCGATCCCGACAGCGCGGGGAGCAGTGTCACGCGCAAGACCCTGTATGACAGATATGGGCTGCAACCCATCGCTGTCTCGCTGTTCTCGAACCAGAGCTACTACCTGTATCTGGTGCTCGAGGTGGGTTCCAGGGCGCAGGTGGTTGCACCGTCAGGCGGCTGGTCTGAATCCGAAGTGCGAACGGCGATCGAGTCGGCCATCAAGCGCGCATCACCAGGATTTCTCAAGGTGGTGGGCCTCTGGACGCCTTCGGAGAAGCCAACGACCAACATGTACGGGCAGCAGCAACAACCGCTCTCCACCTGGAACCAGCTCAGGTCGTATCTGGCCCAGGAGTATGAAGTTCGGTCGGTGGACCTCAGCGCTGGGACGGTCCCGGCCGACGTAGATGTGTTGCTTGTGGTGGCACCGCAGGGCCTGGACGACAAGGCCAGGTTCGCCGTTGACCAGTATCTGATGAGGGGCGGAGCGGTAGTCGTTGCCGCGGGCAACTACAAGCTGGGGCTGGACTATTACGGAACGAGTCTAGCCATGGAGCCGCTGGTCGATAACCTGCGCGACATGCTGGCCAGCTACGGCATTGGCGTTGAGCAGTCGCTGGTGATGGATCCGCAGAACGAGCCTTTCCCGGTTCAAGTGGCGCGCAACGTCTCGGGTATGCAGATCCAGGAGATCCGTGCGCTCAACTATCCGTTCTTTGTCGACGTGCGCACGGATGGCATGGCGGCGAACCATGCCATAGTCTCTGGTTTGCCTGCGGTGACGCTCAACTGGGTGTCGCCTCTCACGGTTGACGAGGGCAAGAGCCAGGGTCGGGCGGTGACTGCCTTGCTCAAGTCAACCGCTCGCTCGTGGACGACCACCGATACCAACATTCAGCCGGACCTGGACAAGTATCCGCAGGCCGGCTTTGCGGAGGGTAGCAACAAGCAGAGCCGCACGTTGGCCGTGGCAGAGCAGGGCAGCTTTGAGAGCTACTTCAAGGGCAAGGCTTCGCCTCTGGCAGGGACATCGGAGGCTCCGGTGGACCTGACTACGGGTACCATTGAGACGTCTCCGGACTCGGCGCGGCTGGTAGTGATCGGGAGTGCCGCCTTCCTTGACGATGTAGTCTTTCAGATCTCGGCCAGCTTCTCTGGCGACAGGTACATTAACAGCCTCAAGCTGGTACAGAATGCTGTGGCCTGGTCTACGGAGGATTTGGACCTGCTGACGATCCGGGCGCGGGGAACCGGGGCGCGGGTTCTCCGAGCGCTGACCGAAAAGACGCAGTCGATGTGGGAGGTAGCCAACTATGTCGTGGCTCTCCTGGCGCTGGTGATCATCGGCGCGGTCTGGAATCTTCATCGGCAGAGGCGGACGCCGTTGACGCTGCTGCCACAAGTCGAACCAACTGGCGCAGATCGGGAGGTGCAGCGATGAACCGCACACAGCGCATTCTCATTGCCTTGCTGGTGTTTCAGGTGATCCTGAGCATAGTCCTGCTTCGTCCGGGCAAGATAAGCGGCGGCGGTGAAGTGCTGCTGGCTGGCGTGGCTGCCGACAATGTCACCAGCCTGATCGTCGACGGTCGCGAGTCGGGCCGAGTGGAACTGCACCGCGTCAATGGGGTCTGGTCTCTCCCTGCAGCGGACGACTACCCCGCCAATGATACCAAAGTGAAAGACGCCCTGAGCAAACTGCTGGCCATCGACACCAGGCGCCTCATCACGCGCACTGCTTCCAGTCAGAAGAGACTTCAGGTCTCGGCCGATGACTATGTTCGGCGCATCGAGATCAAGACCTCGGCTGGCAGCACCTATGTCCTGTTCCTGGGGTCGTCGCCGAGCTATGGCGCCACTCACGTGCGCTTGGACGGTAAGGACGAGACCTATCTCGCTGGCCAGCTTTCGTCCTGGGATCTGGGTACGACTGCCGCTTCCTGGGTTGACACGGCGTTTGTGTCGGTGCCCGAGGACCAGATCTCATCGGTGGTGATCAAGAACGCGTCGGGACAGGTGACGCTCAATCACGACACGGCCGGCAAATGGACGCTGGCTGATCTGGCGGACGGTGAAACGCAGAATGACGATGCGGTGAAGACGACCGTCACCCGTGTGGCTGCGGTGATGCTGCAGGCGCCGCTGGGCAAGACGATCAAGCCCGAGTACGGGCTTGACCATCCCCTCGCTGTGGTGACCGTGCAGCGGAAGGACGGCGATCCGGAAACACTGACCGTAGGGGCACAGGATGCTACTGATCGGAGCTATGTGTTGCAGTCGTCATCGTCACCCTATTTCGTGCGGGTGGCCGAGTATTCAGTCAAGCCGCTGGTTGAGAACGCGAGGTCAGCGTATCTGACCGCCGCTGCCACGCCCACGCCCGAACTATAGAGGAATTCGAGGAGAAACGACTCGTCGTTCGAGGTAGGCACAATGAGGCTACGCGTAAAGCTGCAACGTAACTTGGAAAGCACAATGAGGGCACAACGAGTCCATGACCGATGAGATGACGCGGGTGCCCAGGCCCCGTGTTGTGCCAGGACGGGATCTGTTGCGCTGGGCCTGTGTCCTGGCGCTGCTGGCCGCCACTGTCGGCGGCTGTTCGCAGGGCAAGGGGCTCGATTCGGGCATCCGGGCTGCGGTGCGGGAACACGAGTTCGACTTGCTGGGCTGGGAGCTCAGCCACGGGCTCGAGGGGAGCAAGGCGTCTAGCTCTGCTGACGGCCCGTTGAGTGAGCAGGCAGAACGGGCAATGGTGGAGAGCTTTTTCTTGCTGGGACGCAAGCTGGGTGCGTTGACTCCTGGCGGGGCGGTCACGGACGCGGATGGTCGGCTGATGAGCAGCGCTGAGGTTGAACAAGCGCGGCAGGAGATACTGACGCAACGCGAACAAATGCGCGCGGCGGTGCAATGGATTCTCGGTCGTCAAGTGCGGGCCATCTACAACGAGCTGGGCATCTTTAACCCTGTGGACCGATTCGTGCGAGTGGCTGCACCGTTTCCGCCGATGAACTTTCGCCTGGCCAGGCCGCCGATGATCTTGATCGTGTCGCCCCGCGAACGGATTGAGAGCATCCGGGAGATTATGCTTGACGAGAACCTCGACGTGAATACCGCAGGCCGGATTGAGGAGCAGGTTGACGCGCTCGGCGTCTCGTCGTTGGTGGTCGAAATTGGCGGGCTGGGCGCCACCTATCCGACCTTTGTCGCCGATGATGCGTCGATGGAATGGACGATCGAGACCATTGCCGAAGAGTGGCTGCATCAATATATGTTTTTCACTCCGCTGGGCTTTCTCTACGCGCTCGATGGTCTGGGGATCCGTCGAGACTATGACATTGCCACCATGAACGAAACGGTGGCCGGCATTGTCTCGTCGGAGGTGGCTGAACGGGTCCTTGAGCGGTTCTACGGAGTGACGCCGGCACCCAAAACGCCCTCGACGCCGCCTGAGCAGGCCTCCCCCGACCAGTTCAGCTTTGTGCGCGAGATGCGCCAGACGAGGCTCAAGGTAGATGAGCTGCTGGCCGCTGCAAAGGTAGATCAGGCCGAGCAGTACATGGAACTGCGCCGGCAAGAGTTCGTGGCTCACGGATACTACATTCGCAAGCTCAACCAGGCCTACTTTGCGTTCTACGGAACCTACGGTGACGCGCCAACCTCAGTGAGTCCGATTGGCACAGAGATGCGCTTGCTTCACGAGCGGGTGCTGCGCGAGCAGGCTGGCTCGCTGGCGGCTTTTCTGAATCGCGTGGTGTCGATGACCAGCCGACAGGATCTGGAGAAGGCAACCCAGTGAGCATCGCCCTTTCCTCCGGCGCTGGCTGGGCAGAGAGGTAGAAATGGGCCATCACACGCGGCTGCGCCGACTCACGCTCGATGACTATGAGCGGTGGATGGCTGTTTGGAGAGAAGCTGGGCTCCACTCGGTGCGCCCCAATGGCCGCGACAGCCGCGAGGCTTTCACGGCCCAGTTCGCCAGCGGGACTCACATCATGATCGGGTTGGAGGAGGACGAAAAGCTGGTCGGCGTGGTGCTGGCCACGCACGACGGGCGCAAGGGGTGGATCAACCGCCTGGCTGTGTTGCCGCAGCGCAGGCGGCTGGGCCATGCGGTTCTGCTGGTACACGAGGCGGAGAAGGTTCTCCATGAGCACGGCATCGCCATCGTAGCAGTTCTGATAGAGCCTGATAACGAACCTTCGCTGGGGCTATTCCGCAAGCTAGGTTACGAAGAAGGGGTCGGGATTCGCTACCTGCGCAAGAAAGAGTCACCCGACGTCTAACGCGAGCTGACCCGCTCCACAACAAAACGCCCCGTGCGACGGTTCACACGGGGCGTTGGTTTTGTCACGGAGTCCCTATGCAGGACCCACCAGCAACAGCCTGCCTCCACCTGCCCGGTACTCGTACACCGAGCCGCGGGCTACCAGTCGGATCACGTACCCTGGCGTGACGACCGGCAAATAGGCATGACCGGCTTCCGGAACGCCCAGACTGGTATCACTGAACCGGGTTGCCTCCACTTGCTGCGTTCGGATCGAGACGGCGTCTGTGCCGAGTCGGTTGGCCAGGTCGTGAACAGCCAGGTCAAGCCAGGGCTGCGCCGCGGCGAACCGGCGCTGATCCGCGTAGGCCGATAGAGCTATGGTGCCACTCACCAGCAGGGTGCTCAGGGCGAGAAGCAGAGCCCACGACCGATACGTGCTCCGCCTCACCGTGAGTTCCTTCTCTGGCCGAACTGTGTAGGGTTGTGAGCACGGACCGGAATCGGGCGCCACTCTCGCCGCTGGTACAGGTCGTACCTCGCGTCGCTGTCCTTGCGCGCGGCGAACTGCCACGCAGTGAACGCGCCGGCGGCCAACAGCAAACCAGCTGCCACTAGAATCTTGTTCATCGTCACTTCCTCCGCTCGTGCTGGCCTGGAGACGCTGCGGCGACGAAGAAGGTTCCCAAATGCGGCATTCGGCGTCCTTATTGGCGCAGGATGCCTAGCTCAAGCTCCTCACCGTCCAGGTCGTGCTGCTGCACGAACGCTCCCTCCGGGGCGGTTCCTGCTTCAAGTCGCTTGCTCAGGGTTTCCTGCTGGATATAGTCGCGCCAGGACTCGATCACTGCACCCACCGCCGGACTGGCCTGGTAGAACGTGGCAATGCTGTCCTCGATACGGAAATCCGCGTCCTTGCGCATAGTCTGGATGCGGCGGACCAGCTCCCGGACCAATCCCTCTTGCCTCAGTTGCTCAGTGATCTCGGTCTGCACCGCTACCATGTACCCGGCGTCCTCAGCCAGCACGCAGCCGGCGCGAGGATGAAGCTGCACCTGAACATCCTCGGGAGCCAAGGTTACCTCCTGGCCCTGCACGGAGAGGTTCAAGCTGCGGCCAGCCCTGAGCTCGGCTGCCGCTCTGGCCGCATCCAGGTCCTGCAATGCCGTCTTGATGGCCGGGAAGAGGACCTTGTACTTCTTGCCCACCTGATTGGGGATGGCGGTGACCGTATAGTCCACGAGGTCAGCGTCATCGCAGACGATGCGCACGTCCTTGACGTTGAGCTCGTCCCGGATCTGCTCCGATAGGCGTGCCAGTCCGTCCTGCTCGGCCTCACTGCGCACCTTGACTACGGCGAGCCCGAGGGGCTGCCTGACCTTCACCCCGGCCTGGTTGCGGGCCGCATGGCCAACGGCAACCACGCGCATCACGAGGCGCGTCTCAGCCATCAGCTTTTCATCGATCAGCGCCGGGTCGGCGACAGGATAGTCGCAGTAGTGCACGCTCTCCGGCGCCTCCTTGTTCCACGAGCGAACGAGGTTCTGGTACATCTCTTCAGTTGTAAAGGGCTGGAAGGGCGCGAGCAGTTTGCACAGAGTGACCAGACACTCGTAGAGCGTGCTGTGAGCCGAAGCCTTGTCTTGATCGGCCTCGCTTTTCCAGAAGCGGCGGCGCGAGCGACGTACGTACCAGTTGCTCAGGTTCTCGCCAAAGACCTGAATGGCGCGGGCGGGTGTGGTCATATCATAGCCAGCCAGGTCCTCATCCACTGACCCGATGAGGCTGTGCAGCTCGGACAGGATCCAGCGATCCAGCGGCGCCCGCTCGCCCACGGGAGGTGCCGGCTTGCGGGGATCGAATCCGTCGATATTGGCGTAGGTCACAAAGAACGAGTAGGTGTTCCACAGTGTGAGCGCGAACTTGCGGCTCGTCTCCTTGAGCGCGTCCTCTGAGAACCGCCGCGGGTAGTCTGCCGGTGACGCGGTGTAAAAGTACCACCGCAGGGCATCAGCTCCGTTGCCCTGGATGATCTTCCAGGGATCGACCACATTGCCTTTGGACTTGCTCATCTTCTGCCCGTTTGCATCCAGCACGTGGCCGAAGCAGAGGCAGTTCTTGAACGATGGTTTGTTGAACAGCAGCGTGGCGATGGCATGCAGCGAGTAGAACCAACCCCGCGTTTGGTCTATGCCCTCGCAGATATAGTCGGCGGGGTGCTGCTGCTGAAAGAGCTCGTGATTCTCAAAAGGATAGTGCCACTGGGCTACCTGCATCGACCCGGAGTCGAACCAGCAGTCTATCACCTCCGGAGCCCGCCGTTTTGTTCCCCCGCAAGTGCAGGAAACGGTGACCTGATCGATGTAGGGTCGGTGCAAGTCGACCTCCGGCAGCTCAAAGCTGGAGGGCGTGTCTCCCGGCGCGGGAGGCAAAGTGCGCCGGCGCAGTTCCTCGATGGCACCAAAACACTCGGTGGCGCCGCACTGGTCGCACACCCAAACGGGCAAAGGAGTGCCCCAGAAGCGGTCACGGCCCAGGGCCCAGTCGACGTTGTTCTGCAGCCAGTCGCCAAAGCGGCCCGTCTTGATGTGAGCGGGGTACCAGTTCACCTGGTCATTGTTGGCCAGTAGCTCATCCTTGACCTGTCTGGTGCCCACAAACCAGGTTGGCTTGCCATAGTACAAGAGCGGGGTATGACACCGCCAACAGAAGGGGTAGCTGTGCTTGTAGCGCGACACGCGATACATCAGGCCGCGCTGCTGGAGTTCTTTGATGATCAACGGGTCGGCATCTTTCACAAACATACCCCGCCACGGAGTCACCTGATCCACCAGGTTCCCATGCACGTCGACCGTGGACAGGATGGGCAGTCCGTGCTTCTGACCCACCTCTAGGTCCTCGGAGCCGAACGCGGGCGCGATGTGCACGATGCCAGTGCCGTCCTCGGTGTTGACGAAAGGCGCCGCCACCACGTAGGCATAGTCCTGCTCAATCGGAAGGAAGCGGTAAAGAGGAATGTAGTGCTTTCCCACCAGCTCGCTGGCGGGCATGCTCTTGAGCACGGTGTACTCGCCCTTCAAGGCGCTGTCCAGCAGCTTGTGGGCCAGGATCAATCGTTCGCCCCGGTGCTCCACCAGAACGTACTCCACCTCCGGATGCACAGCCAGAGCGGCATTGCCAGGCAGCGTCCAGGGGGTGGTGGTCCAGGCGAGAATGAAGGTCCCCGGTTCATCGGCCAGCTCGAACTTGACAAAGACCGACGGGTCTTCGACTTCCTCGTAGCCGAGCGCCACCTCGTGGTCGGATAGCGGAGTCTCGCAACGCGGACAGTAGGGCACGCTCTTGAATCCGCGGTACAGCAGCCCCCTGTCCCAGACCTGTTTGAGAATCCACCAGACGGACTCGATGTAGCTGGTCTTCAGGGTCACATAGGGATCGTCCATATCGATCCAAACGCCTATGCGGTCGGTCAACGTCACCCACTGCTCTACATAACGGAAGACACTCTCGCGACACAGGCGGTTGAACTCGGCCACGCCGAACTCTTCGATGGCGCGTTTGCCCTTGCCGGCGATGCCCAACTGCTTCTCGACCTCGATCTCGACGGGCAGGCCGTGGGTGTCCCAGCCGCCCTTGCGCAGGACGTACTTGCCTTTCATCGTCTGATAGCGCGGGATGGTGTCCTTGTAGACGCGACCCAGCACGTGGTGGATGCCAGGAATGCCATTCGCCGTTGGCGGACCCTCGAAGAATACGAACCGCGGAGCGTTCTCGCGCCGCTTGAGGCTGGTGCGGAAGGCATCGCGCTCTTTCCAGAAGGAAAGGACGCGCGCCTCCATCTCGGCCGTATCCATTTTGCTCGATACTTCTTTGAACATGGATCCTCCTTTGAACAGAAAAGCTCTCGTCCCTGCAGGGACGAGAGCCTGAGCTCCCGCGGTACCACCCTAGTTGGCCATCACGACCCGCTCAACGGGGTACGAGTTCATACCCCCGCCACGCTAACGGGTGGCGAGCGCGTCCAAGTCTACTTGCACCGCTGGTGCTTTCGGTTGGAGGCTCCGGAGGGATCTTCACAGCCCGGTTCGCGCCCGGCTTTCACCTGACCCGGGTTCGCTGTGCGGTCCGGTGCTGCTACTCGCTCCATCGATGCCTTGCTGACACTATACTCGCTCCCGGCTCTGTTGTCAAACTCAAGAGCTGCCGCTACTCATCCTGAAAGCGGGAATCCTCGAGGTCATGCTTGAGAGCTGCTTCATCGTCGAGCACGACCGCGCCAGCCGCACTGGCCAGCTCAGTCGCCT